>Ga0272442_10010124_pt1 | contig 11653 bp, 6 predicted proteins | sample SSMForm2O_FD_200262 | JGI IMG/M metagenome (GOLD analysis project Ga0272442, IMG submission 200262) | Marine sediment archaeal communities from Little Sippewissett salt marsh, Falmouth, MA, United States - SSM-Form-2O | ecosystem: Environmental > Aquatic > Marine > Wetlands > Sediment ...
GGCTTCAATAGGCTCATTATTTTGGGAAGACAGGGAGAGAAAACGGGGGAGAAAGACAGAAGACTGATAACCCGTTTTAAAAACGAACGTTAAAGGGGAATACGTACTGTTATATTTGACAGAACGCACGGGGATGAAGGGAGGTTTGTATGGATTTCAAGAGGGTTATGAGGATGAGCCTGAGAACGAGTCTGTTGCTCAGCGCTCTCTTCCCCATCGTATTTGTCGGACTCATGTTCTTACTTCTGAAACTCCGCCTGGGGACGGTTGTAGGGACCAACGGGCTCGACGCCGGGTTTGTCGTCCTGATGCTTCTCGTGGGCGGCGCTATGGCGGTACAGATCATAATGTACAGCCACGACATCCTCGCGAAGATGAAGGTTCTGAACAAATGGTCGTATGCAGTTCTCAAGGGCAATCTTGACCATAAGATCGGTATTACCGGGGATGACGAGGTCGCCCGGCTCTCCAAGACATTGAGCAAGATGCTGAGGGAGCTGAAAGAGGCCTACTCCGCGCTGCAGAAGGAGATGCAGACCGGCGATGTCAAGGCCAGCCAGCAGCGACAGGGCGTGGCGGCCTCGCAGGAGGCCGTCAGGCGCCTTACGGACACCCTTGCACAGATGAAGGAGAAACAGGACACGCTAGTGCAAGAGGAACGGACGGCGGCGATGGAGCAGGTGGTCCGCGGCATGGCGCACGATTTCAGCGAGGTAATGGTGCCCATCCTGGGGACTTGCGATCATCTGCTCGAGCATCCGCAGGAGCTGGAGAAGATGGAGGGTGCGCTGGAGCACGTGAGAACGATCCAGGAGAGCGCGCTCCGCGCGAAGAAGCTTCTCAAGAACCTGGCGGGGATATTCCCGGCGCCGCAGGAGATCGAGAAGCCGGCCGAGGCGAGCTCGGCAGCGAAGCAGGCGATCAAGATGGCGCAGCCGACATGGCACGAGCAGCCCAAGGCCGAGGGCAGGCCCATCGCGATGAAGACCGACCTGCAACTCGTTCCGCCCGCCGCCGTGGATGAGAACGACCTCCGTGACGCCATCGTTAACCTGATAGTGAACGCCGCGGAGGCGATGCCGACCGGTGGGACCATAACCATCAAATGCTGGTGCGACGAAGGAGCTGTCCTCGTCGAAGTGCGCGACTCGGGCAAGGGCATGACCGAGGAAGTGCGCAAACGCGCGCTGGAGCCCTTCTACTCCACGAAGGAAGGGGCGGGCAAGGGGCTCGGCCTGTCTACGGTCAACGCCATGGTACAGCGCTACAAGGGAAGGCTGGATATCAGCACCGAGAAAGGCATGGGCACGCGGGTCGCCATGACTTTCCCGCTATGGGTCCGGAAGACTGCCGGTTTGCAGGAAAAACAGGCCGAAACGAAACTGCAGGAGAACCTGCGCATCATTGTGGTGGATGACGACTGGATGTCCCGCAAGACTGTTGCCCGGGCCCTCGAAACGCAGGAACACACGACCGAGACAGCCGAGACGGGCGAGGAAGGCCTGGCGAAGATAATCGCCGGAACGTTCGACGTTGCCGTCATAGACCGCGCGATGCCCGGGATGAGCGGCGATGACCTTGCGAGGGAAATCAAGAAGTTCAACGCCGACATACCTGTCATAATGCTTACCGGGTTCGGCGACATAATGATCCAGGAAGGCGATTTGCCCGAGTACGTCGATACGGTTCTCGCGAAGCCGATAACGATAGACGGCCTCCATCGTGGCCTGGTTGATGCCTTCACCCCCAAGCCCTTCAAGTCGGCGTCGGCCACGTCCCAGATGCCGAAGCCGCTCTCGGCCTCCGCCAAGGAAGGAAGCGGCGGCGGAGTGACGTGGCTCGATTGACCCGCCGGTTGCTCACAGCCGGTTATCGCGGCGCCAGGCGGACGGCGTGGTCTTCATCATGTCGCGGAAGCGGTGACAGAAGGTCGCCGAAGAGCGGTAGCCGCACACGTGGGCAATGTCGCGGACCGAATGATCCGTCCCCCGCAGGAGCCTGCAGGCTTCGTCAAGCCGTGTCCCTGCTATGAAATCGCGGAGCGTGCGATTCCGCGCGGCCCTGTAGCGTCGTCGCAGGTGGGCGGTGCTCAGTCCTGCTTCCCTGGCCAGCTCGGCGACGGTGATGCCGAACGCCAGCTTGCGCCGAACCGTTTCTTCCAGGCGCGTTGCCCAGTCAAGCCCTTCGAGCGGGGTGGTCCGTGCGGACCATGCGGCGTACTCGATGAGCCACTCGCCCAGCCTCATGTTTGCACGGACGTAGTTGAAGTCGCCGCCCCACCAGAAGCCACAGCAGAAGCGGAGCATGCGGAGACAGGCGGGGAGCAGTTCTGACGGCACGCGCACAGGCAGGTCCACGCCCCAGACCGCCTCGGACGGCGGTTGCTGAGATCTGCCTTTGTGTACGAATGTGCCGCCGCCCTGCCCGCGGCGGCGGGGCTGATGGACGATGTCGAAGCTCAGCCGGTACCAGGTGCTGCCGCGCGGGATGTCGAGCCGGCACTGTTGATTCGGCTGGAAGAGGACCGCCGCCGGCGTGTCGAGCGATGTTCTTTCGCCGTCCGCCGTTAGCTCAGCGGCGCCGTCCTCAACGCTCCATACCGAGTAGCATCCCGCGGGACTGAACGAATAGGGGTGTCCGCCCCGGTTGTGTGCGCCCACGTGAATAAACGGCCCGTAAGCCCCGTGCGTCATCAGCAGCTCTTCGCCAAGCCCCCTGCGTGTTTCAGTCATGTGTTCGATTAGACCAATTCAGAGCGAAGATAGCAACAACATACTATTGGCCTGTTCTGTGTACCAGCTATTAGGATGGCAGGGAGCAGAAACCGTCTGTCGTCGAGCACAGCCTCAAAGCAAAGGGAGCGAAATCCAGATGAAGATATCACCTGTCCGCCACGTATCGGTTCTCCTCGTTACTATTGCCGGCACCTGTTTTGCCGGCGGGGCGAACACTGTTCGGGAGACGCGGCCGTTGACGTTGATGCGCCTGCGTTTCGGACCTCACATTCCCCACCCGGAATCCAATGAGTCATGGAGCAAGCCCAGCCACCAGCGACGGCGGACCAAGCCTATTGATATTGTGCTGTTCTGGCGCGGTGGCCAACCGACGGGAGGATTCCGTGCAATCGTTATCGAATCCGGCGGCGCGGAAGCGGATGGCGGCACTCCGGGCAAGGAGGCGGCCGAGACCCAGGTGCCGAGAGACCTGTTCCCCCAGCCCCTCTGGGTTGATAAGCTGAAGCGTGAGGGCGATCAGCTGAACGGCTCGATCGGCGTCGGCTTCTTCCCGGCCCGGCCGCTGGTATACCATATCGAGGCGGAGATCGAGGGCACGGAAATCGGTGGAACGTTCACGCACGAGCTGGCGAAGAAAGCAGGCAAGCAGTGGCCGCTGAAGGGGACGGTGATCTCAGGCGCAGAGCTGGATGCACTGCGCAAGAGCGAGGCGCTGGCCGCCGGTGCGGACTGGCCCAACTGGAAAGGGCCGAACTACGATTGCCGTGCGGTCCCACCGTCCGGGCCAATGGTTGATCACTGGCGATTCGCCCGCATGGTCTGGGTGAGCGAAGCGCGCCTGGCCGGCGGCGGCGGTGGGGCAGGACACCCGCATCCGGTATCGACGCGCACCGACTACAACGGGCCGCTCGTGGCCGATGGCCGTGTGATCTTTGCCACTACCGAGCGAAGTGCGTCCAGCCCCGCATGGCCCGGGTTCCTTGCCGCGCGCGCCGGCAAGAAGGGCGGCAAGGAGATGGCCACCCGGTATGCGGCCGACCCCGCCTACCGGCGCTGGGTTGACCATGCGTCGGCCATTATTCTTGATGACGTTGTCTACTGCATGGACGCGAGCACCGGCGCAACGCTCTGGAAGACCGTGCTTCGGGACCGGGGCACTTCCGGCAACCTGACCGGTAAGGGCAAAGGCGGAATGTGGAGCACCGGCGTGCTGGACGGCGACAACTTCTACTTCATGGGCGAAAGCGGCTGGCTGTACTGTCTGGATACGGCCAGCGGGAAAGTGGTCTGGGAAAGCCGTGAGGCCAATCCCGAGAGGATATCCGGCTTCGAGAAGAACCTGGCGCTACTGAAGAAAGGCGAGATCGAGTTGCCGCTCGATGATCCCCGGAAAGCCGGGCGGGGATCGATGGACAGCACGGTTTCGAGCAGGATCGGCGAAGTGCACCAGGTCCAGGGGAGCCTCTCAATGGTTGCCGGCGTTCTCGTCTGTCCGAGCGGCAACGAGTCCGGCGGGAACATGGTAGGCATCGACCCGGCCACGGGCGAGCGTCTGTGGGGACCGCTCAGCGACGTGCGGGCCGGCAAGTGGAGCCCGGCGCCGTGGCGGCACGACGGCCGGGAGTACATCGTCAGCGGCCGCGCCTGCCTGGAGCCGCGCAGCGGCAAAGTGCTGTGGAAGGTCGATCTCGCGACCGACAAGGAGTGCGACGGCGTGGTAGTGGGCGACGTCATGGTCGTGCCGGGGATGCGATATGACCCCGGGAAATCGGACGGGAAGTCGGGTACCTGTGCGTACCGCCTGACGCCGCAGAGCGCCGAGAAGCTCTGGGAGATCGACCAGAAGGAGAAGACCGCGCCCTATCGCGTCACCATGGCGGCGGATCCCGACCGCGGCTTTGTCGCCTACAAGGCCGGCCATTCCGAGGCCTTCGTCCTCGACCTGAAGAAGGGGGCGATCCTCGACCGCAAGTACATCGGTAACAAGCTCTGGGGCGGCAACGCACTCATGGGTGACCGGCTCATCGACGGCCAGACCCGTATGTGCCGCATCACCCCCGAAGGCAAGATCGAGTATCTGGGGTCGCTCAACGGAATCCGCTTCACCTGCACAACACCGGCGCTTGCCGACGGGCGCGTTTTCGTTCGTGCACCGTACGGCATTGTTTGCTATGATCTGCGGAAGAAGAACTAACTGAAGATGCCGGCGGCAGGGGAGGGAAGTCAGCATGCGTTTTTGTTGCATCATGGTAACGTCGGTTGCGCTTGCAATCGTCATAGAGGCGCAAGGCGCGGACTATACATCCGCCAAGAGCGGCGGCTACCCCGTCGGTTCCACCTGGGTGGGCGGATTCGCACCACCCAACGGCGTTGCCCACAACGTAACGATCAGCGCCGGGCATACTGTGCGCGTCACCGGCAACAACCAGGCGGGCGCCCACACCATCACCATCGAGAACGGCAGCACGCTCGACTACACCAACGGCCAGAACTACGCGTTCAGTGGCTCGACCATCGTTCTCAGCGGCGGAACATTTCTTCTGCACAGGGCAAACGATGAAGGCACGGGCGGCGGCACTTCGCTGGTAATGGACGGTGGCGGCACAATCAAGACGCTGACCGATGGTAACGAGCAGGTCTATGGCTGGAACGGCTCCGACGGAATGTTCGACGGCGGTGATTCGCTTGTGTTCGATTTCAACACGTCGCAGTCGATCGACTTTCCGGGCATGGCCGTCAACGGGGCGTCCAACACGATCACCTTCACCGGAGACGGCTCGGTATCGGGAGTCAACCTGGGCGGGTTGAGCGGCTCCGGCGACCTCGAGTTCAAAGGCCCGTCGGCCCTGGCAAACGGGATATACAGGATCACCGGGTCGTGCACCGGTTTCGCGGGCAGCATCGTGGTCAGCCACGGCATTATGGAACTCAACGATACGCCCTGTTTCAACGGCACGGACACACCCGTCACGGTCGACGGCGCGACGTTGCGCCACAACCCCAGCGGCGCAAACAACACCAGCGGCGGTGCTTTCTCCGGGATGAAGATCACGCTCACCAACGGCGGAAAGGTGGATTTGACCACGAACCAACCCGGGGACAAGAACGTGCGGAGGAGCGGTGATTTCCTCATCCAGGGCACCGGGACCATGAGAACCACAGATACGGGAGGCGGGAGCAGCGGCGTCATCGTAGACTCGGTCACGATCAACGATAACAGCGTAGTGACGTTCGAAACGTCGGCGGGCGATATAGAGTTTTTTGTTCTGGAGTTGAACGCGTTCGGCGGATCGAACACGCTGGACTTCACCAACGGCCCTGCCGATACGCTGGTTGACAACATGAACGTCTACGCACCCGGCACGTTGACCGTGAACGACCGGGCTGCCGGTGAGTTCATCATGCAGGACTACATGGCCCCGAGACTGCGCGGTCACGTCGACCTGTTGAGCGCGAAGACCTTCACGATGCTCGCCGCGGATGCCGGCGGCGACAGCCTGACCGACAACACCGCGTTCGACAACAGCGGCCTGTGGACGCAAGGCGGCGATATGGACGGCACCATCAACGCCGGCAGCAACGTCACCGCCACGCTGACGAATAAGGTCGGCGAGCTGAGGGCAGACGGCGACAGTGTCACGTTCCCTGCCGAGGACGCTGGCTACGTCATGTTTACTCGGTTGACCACCCGCGAGCACACCTTCCAGCTCAGTGTGACCAACCTGACAACGAATATCACCGCAATTGCCCGGACGCTGATGCAGAACCCGAAGATCGTCGATGCGCGGTCCGTGGACGACAGCACCGTCGAATTCGACTATGTATGCGACTTCAAAGGCACGGGCTACCTGGCTTGGGACAACCACGCGCTGTACGCCGAAGAAACCGTCCTGGGCGCGGACGTGATTGGTGTGGCATCCGCCCCGGTGGGTACGGTGATCTGGGTCCGGTAGGTTTTACCCGGCAGGCAGATGGAATCCCTCCCGCGTGAAGCCTTCGTCGAAGACGATTGCTTCCCGGATCCCCCGGCGGCGCATTACTTCAAAGGAAGCGCAGTCGGTCAGGCTCGGCCGCCACTCGCCGCACGGCACCATACATATCCTCTTCCAACTGGAGCTGTGTTTTTATCATGCTTACAGTATAGTGTAAGCATTACAGCAATCAGGCAAATTGCCGGCATTTTGTTCCGGGGCGCTGGGCCGGTGGTAGAGGAGATGGAGGTGGTGTGGGGTTACATGTGCGTCAGTACTACCTTCGCACGGGCTGCTTCGCGGCTCTGGGGTGCGAGTTCGACAACCTTCTCGAAGTATGACCTGCGAAGCGCGGCCGCCCGGGTCCAGTCGGCTGCCTCCTTCTTCACGTTATCGCTTGCCCATAGCCGGGGCGAGAACCGGAGTCCATCCTCGGGCACCGATCCAACCTGGACCTCGGCGATCATCTGGCAGACGCCGACGCCGAACTTGACGCGGTCGCCGTGTTGTACCTGTTTGCCGCCGATCCAGACCCGGACGCCGGGGAGTGTCTGCTCAAGGCGCATGATCTGTTCCTTGTCGGACAGGAATTCGGTCATCAGGAGTACCGTCCCGGTCTGTCCTTTGACGGCAGTGCCGAGATCCAGCACGCGACGCATGCGATGGATATCGCAGAAGTTGGCAGGCTCGAGTTCCCAGCTTTTGAAGCCGGGCACTTTCAGGAACGATTGACAGACGGGGCCCCAGACGAATTCCTTGCCCGCAGCGGTGATTTTCTCATCACCCTCCAGCAGTTTTGCTCCGCTGCCCGATGCTTTGAAGGCGTCCTGGGCGGCTGCGGGTGGTACGGGGCCGAGTATCCACCACCTGTGCGGCGCCTGTCCCGAGAGCACGCGGCAGTTGATCGGTGCTGCGTGGATGTTCCTTGGGTGTTTGTAGGGCCATTTCTTGATGATACTTCCCCTGGCCATGTCGGGTGCATGTAGCTTGCCTCCGCCGGGCGGACCCGAATAGATATCGTCGAGCAGGTTCCGGGCAACGGTTACGGCCTCGTATTTCCTGCCGTCATCGCCTGTGTAACCGATGCAGGTTACGCCGTAGTATCCCCGGACATAGATGCGGTTGCCTTCGATTGCTCCCGCGCCGTAGGTGCGGTCGATTGCGCTGTTGGCCAGTCGCAGCGGGTTATCGCCGCGTGTGATCGCCACCATATCCATTGGGGCCTTGGGCCTGATGCCCTGGAAGATGTGGTCGCCGAGTATATGATACACGTGCTCCTCCGACGCGCTGGCGGGTGTCCACTGGTTGCCGCCCTTGCGCAGGATGGGTATCGCTTCGGCGTACGCGCCGGTCATGAGGTAGTACCCTTCCATTGCGCGCCAGCCTTCGTGCGGCCCGCTCTGCGCTTGCAGTCCCCATGCGCGCACGCCCTTGCCGCCGCGTTTGCCGTCACGACCGATACCGGCGGTATGCATGATGCGCCCGTCGGTGATAATCGCGCCGCCGCTGTCGAGCAGACCGTGACAGCCGCCGCGTACGGCCCAGAGCCTGCGGAATCCGACGCGGTCCCGGCTGTGCATCACGTACTGTATCGGTGCCATGCCGGCGTGACCGAACACAACTATGTCATCATACACCAGCGGTGATGCGAAGCCGCCCTGTACGCCGGGGTTCAGTACCAGTAGCTTACCGTCGTCAACGCGCAGCACGGTGCCACAGGTGGTGATCACGACTTTCATGGTGTCCTTGCCGTTGGTGAGTGTGGCAATCCCGGGTGAGGAAGCGTTCCAGGCGTGGTCGGGCAGGTCGCGCGTCTCCCATACCTTTTCGCCGGTGGCGGTGTTGAGCGCGAGCAGCTTGATGCCGCGTCCGCGCTTCTTCGGGTTGGGATCGTTGTTGACGAGCTGCATTATGAACTTGCCGTCGACAAGTCGTGGTGAGCAAAGCGTCTTGTCGGCGCCGCCCGACCCCCAGATCTGGACCTTCCATTTCTCGTTGCCGTCCAGGTCGTAGCATGCGGCCACATCGGTTCCGGTCTTCAGCCAGATGTGCTTCCCGTCGGTGACCGGCGTGGCGTACATCCAGCCGCAGTAGTCGCTCCAATAGCCGCCGCCCATTCCGGAGACATGCGAGTGCTCGCGCATCAGCTTAACGTAAGCAGCCTCGGCTTTCTTCAGGCGGGCGTACTTGGCTTGCGGGGAATTCGGGTCATCCTCGGCCTTTGTGCCCTGCAGCTTTTCGATCTGCTGGAGCACCTTGTTCAGTTCGTCCTGGACCGAGCCCGGGTCCTCGGCGCGTTCGAGTTCATCACGCTTGTCGAGCAGCGCGATCAGTTCGGGCGAAGCGCCCTCGCGCTCGTCCTTTGCCTTGCCCGAGCCCGGAGCCCATCTGCCTTTGTTCTCGCCCCAGTAGGATTTGTATTCCAGCCATTTGGGCGTGGGCCGTTTCAGGCCGACGCTTCTTGCCTCGGCAACGGGGATCGCGTCAACAGTCTGCCTCGCCTTCCACCATGCCTCGTGCAGTGCCCAGCCCTGCTTTCGATCGGCTTCCGGCATGAGGTCGAGCAGAGTCACGGCTTTCCGCCACAGCTCGTTGCCGGTATCCTTGTCAAGACATAGCAGCCAGTGCGGGTCGAGTGTGACAATCAGCTTGTTGCTGCCCGGTACGGGTACGGGCGTTGCATTGCCGAAGTAGGGTAGATCAGTGCGCCAGAGAACGTTCTGCATCGTCTTCCGGCGCCAGGCGACCGGCGGGTGCGTGCCGGGATAGACGCCGGTCCCGTCGCCACGCCAGCCCACGGCCTTGTCCCGCGGGAGCTTACTTCGCACCCCGGCCACGGCATCGGCCTTGGTCTTTACCTCGGCGGCGGAGCGCGGCTTGCCCCGAACACAGAACCGCAGCCAGCAGTACGGGCTGGAGAAATCGACATCGAGTCTGAGCGTGAGTTGGTTGGCGCCTTTCTTGAACGGTATACGTAACAGCATATACGATTCATGGGCGATCGGGTTGATTTCCGAAGGGCCCTGCCATATGAGCTTGTTGCCGAGCCATATACGGCCGCGCTGATTGATGCCGAGTCCGGCCCATACTTGCTGGTCGCACGGACTCTGAACAGTACAGCGCAGGTAGGTGGTGCTATCCGGCAGGCCGTGGTGCCCCTTGTTCGCGTATTCGCGATAGCCCAGTACCGGCGCCATGGGGCCGCAGTACGGATTGAACGAGAACCACTTGGGCGGGCAGACGTAGCCGAATGCGCCGTGCGTGGATGACTTTCCGGCCATGCCGCTGCACGGCTGCCACCCTCGTTCGCCCTTGCCGGAGTATCTGGTCAGCGTCTCCCGATCGACCCGAAATATCTCGTCACCCACCCAGACGCCTTCGGGCAGGTGCGGCGTCAACAGTTCGAATTTTGTGAGCGGGAACGGTCCGAACGCTGACCAGTTACCCACGTAACGCCAGTCCTGCAATCCCTCCTCGCTGATCGGGCCGGGTAGAATATTCGCGCCGTTCTTTGCCACTTCGAGCGCTTGTTCGCCGTACCACGGCCCGAACTCGGGGTCGCCCGTATCCAGCGAATCGAGTGCGTAGTCGGGTGTCTCGGTGCCGGCGCCGCACTTTTCGGCGAGCTTCAGCATTGTTGTCGTTCGGTTCCGGATACTGGTCAGAATGCGCGCCGACTCCGCAACGGCGTTCCCGGCGGCCTTCCCTTTTCCTGTTGCTTTACCCTTCTTCCCGGATTTCTTCTTTTTCTTCCTCGGGATGACCGGCTCATCGAGATCGTCGAGACCGTCCAGCCCGTCCAATCCGAGATCGTTCGGCGGCTCATCGTCCTTTTTCGAGGCTTCTGCAAACGTAATCTGTGGTCTTACGATGTATGGTGTCGACACTGCAGCGGATGCGGCGCGGTAATCGGTCTTGTGCAGCCTGGCGACCTCGAGTGAACGTATGCGGCGGTACCAGTCGTCGGCCTTCTCTTCCAGGAGTGTTCCGATGAGGTAGCAGCTACCGGGTGCTTCCCCATTACGGAGCGCCCAGTGTGCCGGGTTAGCTGCGAGTGGAGTTGTAAGGGTTGACCGTGCTCCGGCAACGCGTCCCTCCGCCGCGGCCAGCGGGTTCTCGGGGCCGGGTTCAGTTTCGCTGATTGGAGGGAAGGGCGCGCCTTTGAGCGTGTAGGTGCCCGTGAAACGGCTACCATCCATCTTCGCTTTCACCTCGATTTCGGCCGGGATCCGGGGCAGGTTCTCCATTGCTTCGCGCCAGAGCTTGTCTTCACGGAGATCGAGCGTCAACTTGAGTTTCAGCGCCAGTTTGCCGTTGACGGCTGCCGGCGGGCGGCCGATTTCTACCGGATGCACGCTTCGGCACAGGTCGGGCGCCCAGGCCCGGGCCCAGAGTCCTATCACGGGGGAATGCACGATCTCGATATGTATATCCCTGTCCACGACCGCCTTGGCGAGGGTGAACTTCCATAGGACAGGTTTCCGGTCGCTATGCGACTCGTGCAGAAGTCTGTACCAGGCGTTCTCGAGTGCGATCGTGTTCCTCTGGATATCAGCGGCGATCTGGTGATGTTGCGGTGCCGGTGCGGCGCCGGCGACCGCGGTTATCAAGATACAAAATGCCGGAACCTGCTCAAGCCTCACGGTACGCCCCCACGTTGCGATATTACAGATGATCAGATAGTATCATATTCCCGGCTGAGACTACACACAAGGAATCTCTTGTACAACATACAGGAGCACGAGAATTTCACAAAGCGGGCCGGGGCCCACAACCCAAGCGGAACCCCGGCCCCAGTCGAAAGTGCAAGTGAAGGTAACGTATTCTCACGCTCTCAATAATGACTCCGGCTTCCGCTGCACCTGCACCTTCGACCTGTCACCTTCACTGCTGACCGTGTCCGATCATGCCCAAATCATCTTGTTTTTCATCGCAGCTCTTTCTGAT
>Ga0272442_10010125_pt1 | contig 11653 bp, 12 predicted proteins | sample SSMForm2O_FD_200262 | JGI IMG/M metagenome (GOLD analysis project Ga0272442, IMG submission 200262) | Marine sediment archaeal communities from Little Sippewissett salt marsh, Falmouth, MA, United States - SSM-Form-2O | ecosystem: Environmental > Aquatic > Marine > Wetlands > Sediment ...
ACGTTTCAGGTCTTTGGAAAGATCCCGGATCATTTCACTCATACAGCCTCCTGCCTTCTCGGGGAAACACCGGTATGGGTCCTTCGGTATGCCGCTTCTGAACCCGCCGGATAAATAATGCTGCCAGAGTATGTCTCATTCTGATCAATAGTACTCTGCCAGGATGCCTCATCCGGACAATACGATCATAATAACGTAAGGGTTTTTATTTGTCCAGCAGGCCTTTATCCAGTCACAAAGCAGAATAAAAAAACCTGATAATACGCTTGCAGAAAGGCAGATGATGCTGCCCTGAAGATGCTGAATTCCGCGTTTTCTGCTCGTTTACACATCCGTTTTACGCTTTTTGCCTTCTCCCAACTGAACAGAGCGTTCGTATGCCGCCCAGATGGCCCTGGAAATCGCTGTACGGAATCCTGCCTTCTCCAGATAGTAGAGTGCTTCTGCAGAAGTACCACCTGGTGAGGTGACCTGGTTTTTTAAACGTGCCATATGCCTGGGATGAGATTCATAATAGGCAACCGCGCCCTTTATGGTCTGTACAACCAGCTCTTCTGATATTCTGCGGGGGAAACCAAGATGTACCCCGGCATCAACCATAGCTTCCATAAAAAGAAAAACATACGCTGGGCCGGTACCGGAAAGCGCTGTTGCCATATCAAGATATTCCTCATCATCGACATGGATTTCTTTTCCCAGCGCCTTGAGTATAAAGCGGGCACATTCTTCCTGTTCGGGTGTTGTTGCAGCTGTGGTATTCCAAACAGTGATACCCTCGCCAACCTGTGCCGGAGTATTGGGCATGGCACGGACAACAGCAGAATGCTGCAATGTATCTTTCATCGTATCAAGCCGGGCACCGGCAACGATCGATAGCACAACAGCATCAGCAGGGATCAATCCGGAAAGTTCTTCCAGAACATCATGCAGCCGCTGAGGTTTAATAGACAAGACAACAACCTTGCCCTGTTTCGCTGCTTCACGATTATTTGTAGTTGCTTTAACCCTGTACTTCTTTTCCAGTTCATCCAGGCGATCCTGTTCAGGGCCGCTCATCAAAATGGAAGACGGTTCAACACCGCCGCGTTCAATCAGGCCTTTGCACATGGCTTCAGCCATAACACCTGGTCCGATAAAGACGATCTGTTCCTCCACCGCTTTTTTCCTCCTGCCTGTTGGCTGTGTTTTCCCTCTGCTGCTCCCCGGGAGATTCTTAGAAAAGATATCCCAATCATAGAAACCTTCAGTGGTTTCCCCTCATTTTTTGCAGCCAGAAGGTATTTTCCAATAAAAATCCTACACCTTTCCTGATGCCAGTGCCTGAAGCGCCAGTCTGATCTTATCTTCCACACTCAGCTCAGTATCATCAGGTACCGCCTGGACAGCCACCTGTGCTTCGACCAGGTTGTACCCAAGGGCTCGCAGTGCAGCAACGACTTCCCCATCTTCAAGCCCGCGTGTTCCAGCTTCACCAACCGCCCCTTCCATCTTATCCTTCAATTGGAAAATGATCCGTTCAGCTGTTTTTCTTCCTACACCTGGAACTCTGGCCAGGACCTCAGGCTGATTGGAGACAATTGCATTTCGCAGCATATCTGCATCCATCGTGGAAAGTGCAGCCAATGCGGTACGCGGCCCCACCCCGGTTACATCCAGAAGCTGCAGGAAGAGCTTCCTGTCCCCAGACGAGAGGAAACCATACAATTGAAGAGCATCCTCGCGAACAGAAAGGTAAGTAAAAAGGAATTGCTCCTCCCCGAGAGGCGACATTTGCTTCAATACGGTTGTTGGCACAGAAACAGCAAAGCCAACTCCACCGACTTCCAGAATGAGTTCATCCTCTTCAACCCTGGTCAGATTTCCACGTAAACTTGAAATCATAACTTCTCCTGGATACGCTTCTGGAATGCTGCACTATGCAAATGACAAATGGCGACAGCCAATGCATCGGCGGCATCGTCCGGCTCAGGAGTCTTCTCAAGCTTAAGCAGCATCTGCACCATTTTTTGAACCTGCTTCTTATCCGCTCCTCCATAGCCTGCCACAGCAAGTTTTATTTCATTCGGCGTATATTCGAAAGGAGAAATACCATTCTGCTGCAAGCCCAGTAAAATCACACCTCTGGCCTGGCCGACGGAAATCGCTGTTTTTACATTTTTCTGGAAAAAGAGCTTCTCCACCGCCCCATATACAGGACGGTGGAGTTCAAGTACTTCGATTAATTTGTTATACAGATCGAGCAGCCTTTCCGAAGGCTCCCTGTTCCTGGAGGTTGTGATTACACCGTAATCAACGGCAGTAATTGATCCATGATCATCCGACTCCAGCACACCGTAGCCCGTCAATGCTGTCCCTGGATCGATCCCAATAACACGCAATGTCCATCCTTTATGAATGCTGCTCAGGCCGTTTCCAGAAGCTCCAGGGCTTCGTCAGTCACCTCGAGATTGGAAAAAACATCCTGGGTATCATCCAGGTCCTCAATCGTTTCGATCAGTTTCATGATCTGGGCTGTTTTATCAGCCTGCAGCTGCATGGGTGTATTTGGCATATACCGAAGCCCGGCTTCATCAGTTTTTATCCCGGCCTGGTTCAGTGCATCAAGGATTTCCTTGAAGGAATCTACGGCTGCGAAGATCTCGATTGTATCATCTGCTCCAGCCTCTACTGCCAGTTCAAAGATTTCATCTTCATCCTTCCCGGCAGCCCTGAAAGCAAAATATGCCATCCGAGTGAACTGCCAGGCAACTGAACCGGCTTCAGCCATGGAACCGCCAGCTTTGGTCAGTACATGACGCAGGTCTGATATGGTCCGATTCCGATTATCCGTTAGAACTTCTATCATCATCGCAATCCCATTCGGGCCGTACCCCTCATATGTGATCTGCTCGATCTGGGCGCCATCTTTATCTTCGCCTGTCCCTCGTTTGATTGCCCGTTCAATATTGTCCTTGGGCATATTCTGGGCTTTTGCACGATCTACTGCCAGACGCAGGGCAAAATTCGAATCCAGATCCCCCCCGCCTTCACGTGCTGCAATGGTAATCTCGCGCGCAAGACGGGTAAAAATATTTCCCCTCCTGGCATCATTTGCTGCTTTTTTCCTTTTAATCGTGGACCACTTTGAATGACCAGACATACATCACCCTTCCGTTATAGAAAAGTTGATTTATTCCATTGTTCCCCTGGGAAAGTAATCTTGCACCGATTATACCAGAGGGATTCTGCTCAAGACAATCCGGGCAGCGCATCAGGCTTGACATATTTCCCACAAAATTACATCAAGGTGCCGAACTCGCCAACAAGGATTTTTTGCAGAGTCCTTTGTGTTTCCACACTTTTCCCCTTGTAGTGATTGTTAGCATATACAAGTGTTAGAGGTGCCGCTGACTTAAGCTTCGTGAAATGTGGAAGCCATTCCTCGAGCTCTTCCTCACTATAGCGGTAGTCGTATCGCTGCCATGCATGTTCATGCTCCCACCACTGTTCTGAATTGCGACCATGGAAACGGACATAACCAATGGAACTCGTAACTGCAGCAGCAGGAGGAATCAACCCGCGCAGCTTCGGCTCATCGACACAGCAATATCCAAGATCGTTCTCTTTTAAGAAATCGAATGTCCGCTCTTGCACCCAACGCGCATTTCGGAACTCGATTACCAATGGCAGCCCCCAGAATTCCTTTCGTACAAGTTTCAAATACTCATAGTTTTCAGCATTGTGATGAAATGAATACGGAAACTGAGCCAGTATGCAGCCCAGTTTTCCAGATTCAAGCAAGGGTTCTAAAGCTTCCTGCATTTGATCAAAACCCTGATCCTTTCGATCGTGGGTAATACTGCGGTGTGCTTTCACTGAAAAGAGGAAAGTATCCGGTGTCCGTGCAACCCACCCCTCAACCATCCTCCGGCTGGGGATTCGATAGTAACTTACATTCAGTTCGACAGTATCGAATTCCGCCGCGTAATACGGCAGCCACTGATTCTTGGATAAATCCTTGGGATAAAAAGGCCCGACCCAATCATCGTACGAAAAACCGGATGTTCCCAGGCGAATCATAGGATCAATACTCCTGCGCCATTGATGCGGCTGGCTTTTAAATCCTGCAGCGCCAGATTGGCGTCTTCAAGAGGATACTCTGTGGTTTCAGGCTCTAAATCAATACTGCCCGCAATTTCAAGCAGATCTACACCGTCCTGATATACAGCGTTGGAAACACTTCGAATTGTCCTTTCACCATAGAGCAGTGAATAATCCAGCTCAGGAATTGGTGTCATATAGACCGCATTGACAGCAAGTGTGCCGGCCGGCCTTATCTTTTCCAGAGTAGGGCCGACAAGGTTTCCAGCTGGAGCAAACAGGATGGCCCGGTCCACAAAGGATGGAGGTTTATCTTCGAGCCCGCCAACCCAGGCGGCACCCAGCTCAGCGGCCATCTTGCGATGTCCATCGCTGCGGGTGAAAACATATACCTCACAGTCCCGGGAGTGGGCGATTTGAATAACGAGGTGGGCACTTGCGCCAAACCCTACCAGGCCAAGTCGTTCCCCTTCCTGAAGTTCAGAAAGCCGCAGTGAGCGGTAGCCGATAATGCCAGCACACAACAACGGCGCTGTTTGCTGATCACTCAATCGTCCAGGCAGATGCAGCGTTGTATCTGCCTCGGTGATCATAAAATCGGCAAATCCACCATCCACACTGAACCCGGTGAACCTTGCATCAGGGCAAAGATTCTCCCGGCCTGCCCGGCAAAAACTGCAGGTTCCGCAGGCATCATAGAACCAGGGAATGCCGGCTCTGTCGCCGACTGTCCAGCCCTGCACGCCAGACCCTGCAGCCGCGATCGATCCTACAGCCTGGTGGCCGGGTGCCAGCGGCAGATGAGGCGCTATAAGCTCGCCTTCCACGATGTGCAGGTCTGTATGGCAGATGCCGCATACGTTCACCTGAAGCAGAAGCTGGCCAGGACCTGGCTTAGGAACAGGAAGATGCGTGATCTGCAGTGGATTCTCCTCAATATCCGATGGAACAACCAACTGCATGGCACGCATCGTATGATTCCCCATTTCTTTTCCTTCAGGATCCTGAGGGACCTCTAAAGACTGTTTTCTTCGATAAACTCCTCAGTCAGGCGTCTTGCCTCGTCATCCAGATACTGCTCGGGAGGTGTTTTCATAAAATAGGACGAAGGCGCAGTCATTGCCCCGGAAAGGCCTTTGTTCATGGCCAGCTTGGCACATCGTACTGCGTCGATAATTACACCGGCGGAATTTGGTGAATCCCACACTTCAAGCTTGCACTCGAGATTGAGCGGCACATCGCCGAATGTTGTGCCCTCCATGCGTATATAACACCATTTCCGGTCAGTCAACCAGGGCACATAATCACTTGGCCCGACATGGATATTTTCTTCACCTATTTCATAAGGAAGCTGGCTTGTTACAGCACCGGTCTTGGAAATTTTCTTTGATTCAAGCCGGTTGCGGTCCAGCATGTTGTAGAAATCCATATTACCGCCGAAATTCAACTGGTAGGTGTGATCCATGCGTACGCCGCGCGCATCAAAAAGTGCAGTCAGCACCCGGTGTGTAATCGTTGCGCCAACCTGGCTTTTGATATCATCACCGATCACAGGGAGTTTGCGCTCTTCAAAACGCCCTCTCCAATAATCCGAGCTGGCAATAAATACGGGGATCGCGTTTACAAGTGCACAACCGGCTTCCAGCACCTGTTCCACATACCACTTGGTCGCCATTTCCGATCCAACCGGCAGGAAATTGACCACAACATCGGTTTTCGTTTCTTTCAGAATCCCGACAATATCAGCTGTTGGACCGGATGCTTTTTCAACCCTTTTTGCCAGATAAGTGCCCAGGCCGTCATGAGTCATGCCGCGATGAACCGGAACATTCAATTGGGGAACATCAAAAAATCGAATGGTGTTGTTCGGATCTGCATAAATAGCTTCAGAGAGATCCTTCCCCACCTTCGTACTTACAACATCAAAAGCAGCGGAGAATTCAATATCCTGGATATGATAACCGCCCAGGTTTACATGCATCAGTCCGGGGACTTTATCTTCAGCCGCTGCGTCCTTATAGTAATGCACTCCCTGCACGAGGGATGAGGCGCAGTTTCCCACACCAATAATTGCTACTCGTACTTTGTGATCATCCGACATCTGTTACTCCTTGATTTATAGTTTCTATTTATTTGATTTTTAACTTCTCCACATGAATTGGAGCTTACAATTTCAATACTAAAGTAACCTGTTACAGAAAAGATATGCTATGCTACAATCGACCTGATACGAAGGATGGTTAATGATAACGGATTCACCCAATCATAAAATACAACAACTGGAGCGCCTGGTGGAAGTGAACCGCATCCTGTCTTCCACCCTCGAACTTCCCAAACTGCTTGAAGCTCTTGCGGATACTGCAAGCGAACTCACAAAAAGCGAGACTGCTTCTATCCTGCTGTATGACACAAGGAAGAACGAGCTGCATTTTGAAGCAATACCCGGCAGGCCCTCCACCACACTAAACAATCTCAGTGTACCACTGGATTCAAGTGCGGCTGGCTGGGTCTTCCAGAACAGTAAACCTCTGGTCATCCAGGATGCTGCAGCTGATCCGCGTATTTTTCGTGAGATTGATAACAAACTTGATTTTACCACCCGCTCGCTGATCGCTGTACCACTGCAGGTTAAGCAGAAAACAATCGGTGTGCTGGAGGCAGTCAATAAGAAAAACCACTCCCATTATACCGAAGATGATATCAGCATCCTAGAGAATCTGGGATGCCAGGCTGCAATAGCAATAGAGAATGCGCGGCTCATTGAGCAGCTGCGGATGGCAAACAAGGAGCTGATGCGACACACAAAGGTCAAATCGGATTTCATCGCAATTGCCTCGCACGAACTTCGTACACCGCTGGGCCTCATCCTCGGTCATGCCACTTTCCTCAAAGACTATATACCCAGCCAGCACCAGGAGCAGATCGATGTAATTATCCGCAGCGCGATGCGCCTGAAAACAATCATCGAGGACCTTTCTACCATCGCCCACAAGGAACAGGGGCAATCCCGTATACGCCGCACTCCCTTTTCCATCTCTGCGCTGGTTGCCAACACCGCCACTCAATTCCAGAAACAGGCGGCAAGTAAAAAAATCGAGCTTGGGTACGATGTCCCGAACGAAGACTTGATGCTTGAAGGAGATAAAGAGAAAATACAGATCATCCTGACAAATCTTATTCGTAATGCACTCGCCTTCACAGATCCCGGCGGCCAGATCGGAATCAAGGCAGAAAAGGATTCCGGATACATCAAGGTCTATGTGGTCGATACAGGTATTGGCATACCAGAGGAAGAGCAGAATCGGATTTTTGAACGTTTTTACCAGGTAGAATCCCACCTCACGCGCAAGCATGGAGGAATGGGGTTGGGCCTCTCAATCGCGAAAGCCATGGTAGAGCTCCATAATGGACAGATCTGGGTTGAGAGCAAGGTTGGTATGGGTAGTCTGTTCTGCTTCATGCTGCCGGCAAACCAGAAGCAGGCAGAAAAGGCCGCCAAAGTATTCCGCACTGCCTGATAAGGTTTAGACCTCCGCAACCATGAGATGGCTGGTTTTTTACTGATGATTTAACTTTTCCAGGACAGCGATTCCAGTGCAGGATTTGACAAGCGCATATACTCCACCTGTGGAGCCTGCACCTTGCCCCTCCGCTGCGCGTGAAGTATAATCACAAAACAGTTTCGGGGCGTAGCGCAGCCCGGCTAGCGCGCACCGTTCGGGTCGGTGAGGTCGGCGGTTCAAATCCGCCCGCCCCGACTGAAACTATATACCTTCTCCCACCCTGGAGAAGGTTTTTTCTTAAAATAATTTCCTTATGTTCAAACCGTTGGAAAATGAGTTTTCTATATACGATCCAGCGATTCACGCGTGTAATCGCTCTGGATATTTCCAGTGTTCAGGGTACCAGCTGGCTCGAACATCACAATCCATGCTTCTTCTTCTGCGACAGGCTTGTGCTCCACCCCGCGTGGAACGATGAAGAATTCCCCCTCCTCCAGTTCGATATCCTTCTCACGCAGCTGGATTTTCATTTTACCTTTATAAAGATAGAAGAACTCCTCGGCATCCTCATGTTTATGCCAGATAAATTCACCTTGAATCCTGGCAATTTTAACCATCTGCCCATTCAATTCACCGACGATTTTTGGATCCCAGTATTCTTCTATAAGCCTGAACTTCTCCTCCAGATTTACCTTGTCCATTAATTTTTCCCTCTTCATAAACACATATATAGAACCTTCTATGCTTCTTTCGGGGATTTCGCACTCGCTTTGAGAAGTTCAAGGATTGCCGGGATGGCGTCCTCTGCTTCTTCCATTCCTGCTTCAATGATCGGCTCAGGTTCTCGAAAACTTAAAAAGACGTTGTAGGTGGGCGGGATTGTCGGATGGATCAACACATCAGGCGGATCCGTTTCAAGCTTCCGTTGTACGAGCATCTGGGTCCGGATATCCGTCATCCGCTCAACTTCATGTGCAATCCCGGGCAGTTTTGTTTTGCTCCAGGTGGAGGGATCAAAGACTTTGACAGCAACATCGACCGCGATCACCCGGTCTGCCCCCTGTTTTCGAGCAAGGTCAACCGGGAGGTTATTGAGCACTCCCCCATCAACCAGTTCCATGCCATCCCTTTCTACCGGCTCGAAAACACCCGGCACCGCCGAGGTTGCCATCAGGGCTTCAAGCAGAGGGCCTTCCTCAAGAACAACTTCGTTTGCGGTGACAAGGTCTACAGCTGTTACAGCCAGAGGTAATCGGAGGTCGCTGAACAGGTGAATATCACCCAGCAGATTCGCAAGGAAGGAGCGGACTTTTTGACCCGAGAACATGCCGCGCAGGTGATGCTGGGTTGGCAGGGTCAGATCTATCAACCTCAGCAGCTGCCTGCGGGAACGCATTGAGAGTACGATATCTTCCATCTCCGATGGTGATATACCTGCCGCATACAGGGCGCCAACAAGGCCTCCCATACTGCTGCCGCAGAGGTAATCAACCTCGATCCCATGCTGTTCAAAGACTTTCAGGACACCAATATGGGCAAAGCCGCGAGCCCCGCCTCCGGCTAATGCCAGCCCCAGTGTCTGATTTTGTGTATTCATCACCCTGAATTCCACCCCGTTTGCAGATATTTCCTCCTTTTTACTAGAGACCTTGCGTGTTGTCCAGCACAGGCAGTGCAAGATGGACATCGTACCTCTTTATTGATTTGGCAAGATGAGATTTGAATAGCGGATCGTCAACCAACATATCATCTTTTCCTATAAGTGGCTATGCGCATTAATGCCCGTGCTTATCACCTGTTCCCCTCTCTTTCCCCCATTTCACATGTGGCATTTTGCACGCTGAACAGGCTCTTTTTCACCACTCTGCCAGGGCAATAGCATTCTCAAAATTGAGCATCTTTTATTCGCCCTCACCCTGCATCCATCTCCCGTAAACCAGGAGAGGGACACAGTACCAGTAGAAGAACTACTCTGAATCTGGAAAAAACAAAACACGGTATTTGCATATGCCTCCTATGCGGTCCAGGGATTATTCCACGCCCTTCTCCCTGCACAGGGAAAAGGGACGGGGTTGAGGGGTAGAGTATCAGGATAAACCAAAACCAAAGAACTCGTATGGGACCATGTTTTGCAGCAAAATGCTATTGCCCTGCCCCCATACCTTGAAAGGAAGCGCCGCATGGGCTACAATCATCGCATCTATTCGCCCCTGTAGCTCAGTGGATAGAGCGCTGCCCTCCGGAGGCAGATGCCGGCGTTCGAGTCGCCGCAGGGGTACCTGACAGAAAATCGCCGTTGGCGATTTTTGTTTTAGAGTTTGCCTTGCAAACTCTATCCCAGCTCTCCTTCTCTTCATTGTCTTTTTCACGCGTTCGGGTCATGGTTATGCTTCCTGACAGAAAATCGCCGTTGGCGATTTTTGTTCGGGCTCGCAGCCTGTTTTCAACTTTAAAACACGTCAGAGATACTGGCCGAAAATCATCCATTACATAAATATTCCATAATCGCATTCTGGGAATGCAGCAGGAATTCTTTGGCTTCATAATTCTTGCAAAGTGGATTATCAGCGGAATTCGCGGAGAGTTCCTCGCCTCGGGTTACTGGCGGGCAGGGAAGGAAAAAACCATCCTGCTTCATTGTATCCAGCACTTTTTGCGTTACCTGATACGGCAGGAACAGTTCCCTGATTTTCCCGGGAGCCTTGTCCTTTGGCCAGCAATCGGTATAGATAACATCAACGGTATTGTCTATTGAGTCCTCCATGCCTTCAGAAACTTGGAGTTCTCCTTTTGCATCCCGACGCAATTCTGCAAGTTGGTCCTTCAGCAGCAGGTATTCCACCGGAGCAACCTGGGTGACTTTGATGGAAAATCGCAGCGCAGCCTGACACCAACTCATGCAGAGATTGGTCACTTCCCCGATAAATACTATATGGAGACCTTCTATCGTTCCCCGCACTCTTCGAATATATTGAAGGTCCCCAAGTATTTCACAGGGGTGATTATATTCAGTTCTGGCATTGATCAACGGGATTTGAAGGTCGCTTGCGAGACTCATCAGACCGGAATACTTCTTTGCCCGTACAACAGCCAGATCAAACCAATTATTCAGATAGTGCCCAACATCTTCAAGCGGTTCATTGATTCCCAATTCGCCCGGAACAAACGAAAAATGCGCTCCCATCGCCTGTGCGCCGATTTCGAACGCCATTCTATTCCGGAAGCCATTTCCCGGGAACCATAACGCAATGTTTTTGTTCGCTAACGATTCCGGCATATCCTTGCTGTGCCAGCAATCATACAAATCATCGGCTCGATCCAGGATATGATAAAGTTCATCTGTTGAAAAATCCGTGATTTGGGTAAATTTTTTCATTTCTCATTCCCGTTGACTTAAATTTTTAACAACCTGGTATGCAGCTGGGCAGTGTAATCTCAGTATCTAAATACCCAACAGTTAGAATTCCGTGTTGGATAGTACTGTATAAAATACCATTCTCCTGTGGTCCTGATAAAGTTCCCTGATAATAAATACGGTTCTCTTCAAACCAATGGTTCCAAATTATCGAATGACATATTCCAGGTATGTATCTTCTGACTCAAGTTCAAACAGCTCTTGATCGATCTCCAATGCAGCCAGACATCCTCTATTCAGGTAGAAGTTTACCGTATTCTCCGTCGGGGTCACAGAATCGCATATTTCTTGGGTATTCATATCCATTGCCAGTTCTGCGACTTTGTTGGAAAGTATTTTCCCCAGGCTTTGTTTTCGATGAGGTCTGCTGATGTAAAAAACTTGAGCTGTGGCTGATCCTTTCCCGGCCTGATAATCTTGTTGTCCACAGCCGGCAAGATTGCCAAACCTGCCGGCGGTCTTTATTTTTCCGTAAAGACATCCAAATCCCCACTTTTCCCGGTTTTCAAAAAAGTACCCATTTGGGTACTGTTTTCACTCTTCCTGGTTCTCTATAATCTGAAAAATCAATCGGATCAAACAGTATGTTTTTATATCTGGTCCTGAATTCGCCAAAGGAGGGTACATCATGTGGAAACGACTTCGCATTACTGCT
>Ga0272442_10010126_pt1 | contig 11652 bp, 7 predicted proteins | sample SSMForm2O_FD_200262 | JGI IMG/M metagenome (GOLD analysis project Ga0272442, IMG submission 200262) | Marine sediment archaeal communities from Little Sippewissett salt marsh, Falmouth, MA, United States - SSM-Form-2O | ecosystem: Environmental > Aquatic > Marine > Wetlands > Sediment ...
AGCTGGAAAAGGCCAAGGAGCGGCGAGCAAGACTGTCACAAAGAGAAACTGTGAAAGAATGACATCATCCCAAAGGTGCCAACGTTGGGATCTGCATCTATAGAGTGGTCTTTGTCATTTTTGAGAAAGATATGACCTCGATTCAATTCCAATCTCTCAGAATGAAACCAATGCCAATCCGATTCACACTATCGTTGTAATCCAGCAGGCTTTCGCCATAACCTGTGAAGTACTGGATGTACCCACTGACTCTCCTGACAAGGGGAAAACTCCATTCAAGCTGCAGGGCACCTCGATTGTCATGGGATCTCAAGTTATTGCGCAGCATCATCCCCAACCGGTGTTCATTCCACAAATAGTAGCCCCAAAGCTCGCCGGGCCCCATATAATCATCAAGGTCCGGATTATCATCTTCTCCTGCACTCTCGGGAATGCGGTACCAAGTCTTCAGGAGCAGGGTGAAATTGTCTTTCTCGAAACCCACATTCCCCACGATCCGGTTCCAGCTCCTGGAGAGCGGTTCAGAGCGACCGTTGGACTGATGATTGAAGCCCACCTGTATAATGCGAGCCTTCATCCCGAGAAGCCTGACGTCAGTGCGAAGGTTTAGCAGCACCTCCGGCTCATAATTGGTCTCACGGAATGGGGCCGAGTCGGCTGAATTGTAAAGCTGCCAGAACGATCGCTGTGTGTACCCAAACCACAGATCCATATCCTTGCCCAGAACATCCTGCCAGAGTTTGATCTTTTGGCTTATCTGAAAAGTGACTTCGGTTTCTCTGACGTGCTGGCCGGTAGCCTCACGGATGGGTCGTTCATTGGGCGAATTGTTATACGTAACAGGCAGGATATAATTAGAGCGATGCGCCATAAGAGCGTGTTGGCCGCGCGACTTATTCTCATTCAGCTCCCACAGTTGTGACAGGTAGGAATCACCTCCGGAACGATATGCTGACAGGCCATAAGCCGGTTTGATCACCGACGCGGCTTCGCCAGACGTGCGGCGGGCCATTTCATCATAGCATGCCAGCCGTTCCTCATCATTCTCAATCCGTGAGCAATCGATCAAGGTGCGTTGGTCCTTTGCCTGTAGGTTGCCCATTGGTATGGACAACAACAGAGAGACAAAAAGGATGAGTCGTAAACATTTTTTTGGGTTCACTGGAGAACTTTTCATCGAACATCCACTTCAATCTTATAGTTACCATATTAGACTTTTGGTTGCGTAACCAGGCTTTTCAATGCCATAGAGATAACAGAATCTTACACAGATTGCAACAATCGGAAATAGCCTTTTGGGCCGTCTCTACGAAAGCTGGAACAAACCAGAAGAGGCTAACAAGTTTTGCAGGGTGGCGGCTCTGCCCCACCATCTTTCTCTGACACGGGTAAACACGGATTTGGATTCACCACGAAGGCACGAAGAACTCAGAGAAATAGTCAATCGTCAATAGTAAACCTGTCCTGAGCAAAGTCGAATGGATCATAAATGACAAAGTATTCTATTCTTTATTCTTTTCCCTTGCCCATCCCAAAGTCTGTTGGTAGAATAGATACCGTAGTTTGTGCGAGACGTTTACAGAATTTCAGAGTCATGGCGAAAAGGTGAGCGATGGACGAGAAAGAACTACTCGAAAACATCGAACGGGCGGCTAAAGAGAACTGGACCAAACTTGACTTGTCCGGCAAGGCCATAACGTCTCTGCCGCCTGAGATCGGCCGGTTGACCAATCTGACAGTACTCGATTTGAGCGGCAATCAACTGACCAGCGTCCCAGCCGAACTTGGGGATTTGGTCAATGTGACGGAACTCCGGTTGAACTCCAACCAATTAACGAGTGTCCCGGTTGAATTAGGGCAGTTGACGAAGCTGAAGAGACTGCGCCTGGACGGAAATCAGTTGACGAGTATCCCAGAAGAGTTGAGAAATTTGATAAACCTTCGCCGGCTTTCTCTAGCCAACAATGAACTCGCAACCTTTCCATCTGAGTTTGGTGAGTTGGGAAATCTGGAGGTTCTGAGTTTGGGGCGCAATCGACTTACAAGTGTTCCCAGCGAATTGTTTGCGTTGAGCAATCTGCGTGTGCTCCGACTGAACCACAATCTGCTCACTCATGTTCCCCCCGAGTTATCTGCGCTGATAAAATTGTCGGAACTTCGCTTGGAGAACAATTGTCTAGCAAGCTTGCCAACGGGATTGTGCAGATTGAAAAACTTAAAACGTCTCGATCTTGGCAACAACGGACTTAGTAGCCTTCCTGTGGAATTGAGTGAGTTAACAAATCTTACACGTCTCGATTTGGGCAACAATCAATTGACTGTTGTTCCCAAAGAAATCTGTCATCTCGTGGCCATCAAGAGGCTATATCTTGGTGGGAATCAGCTGGTCAGCATTCCTGCCGATTTGGGATCGTTGATTAACATCACGGACCTCTATTTGCATAAAAACCGACTAAGCGAAGTTCCTGAAGCGTTGGGGAGACTGACAAATCTAGAACGGCTCCACTTGCACAACAATCAGCTTACGGATATAGCAGTTGAGTTGTCTTTGCTAACAAGACTGCAGGAACTAGGTTTGTCCGACAACCGCCTAAGGAGAATTCCAAAGGAATTGGGCCAACTCAACAATTTGACCCATCTTTACTTGCAGAACAATGAGCTTACAAGCATTCCGGAAGAATTGGGCCAGATGACCGAGTTGACGCACCTTTATTTGCAGAACAATCGGTTGACAACAGTTCCAGTTGAGTTCGGCAATTTGTCAAATCTAGAAGAACTCCATTTGTATAACAATCGACTCACGATCCTTCCACGACAATTGGGTCACCTGGTGAATCTGCAGGAGTTGGGATTATCGGGCAACCAACTTACAGCCATTCCAAGCGAACTCGGTCAACTGTCAAATCTGCAGATGCTCTTTTTGGAATACAACCGACTTACGAGCATACCTAGAGAATTGGGGCAGCTTGAGAATCTTGCTGTGCTGCGTCTACATAATAACGAACTCACAATCATCCCACGAGAATTTGGTAAATTAAATACTCTGAGCGTACTTCGTCTCCAAAATAATCTCCTTACGACTGTTCCAGAGGATTTGGGTAAGCTGACGAACTTAGTGGCCCTGAGGCTTTTGGGAAATCCTTTGAAGTCACCACCGGCAGAGGTGGTCGAGCAGGGAACCCATGCGGTGCTGGAATATCTGCGCACGCCCAAGAGAACACAGTGGCTTTCAAAGTTACTGCTTGTGGGGGAGGGCGGCGTTGGCAAGACATCGCTACTACGCGCAGTTCGTGGGGAACAATTTGAAGAGGGATTGGAAACTACCCATGGGATCGGAGTGGAGAAGCTGTTATTGACTCATCCAACAGAATCCGATATCACAATGGAATTGAATACATGGGACTTTGGCGGCCAACAGATATACCATGCGACGCATCAGTTCTTCCTGACAAATCGCTCTCTGTTTGTGTTGGTCTGGGATGCGCGGCACGGCTGGGAGGCGGGTAAGCTCTATAACTGGCTGGATAGAATTCAGGCCAAGGCACCGGACTCTCCTGTTTTGATAGTAGCGGCGCATATCGATGAGCGAGACGCGGATTTGCCGCTCGATGACTTGCGAAGGAAGTATCCACAAATTGAAGGACACTATACAGTAAGTAACAAGGTGGGAACGGGTATTGGAGAATTCGGAACGAAGCTTGCGCAGATAGCGGCGGGACTCCCCTTAATGGGAGAGAAATGGCCCTCAAGCTGGTCGGATGCGGCGGAGGACATCAGAGGAAGGCGAGAAGACCATGTTTCAGTCAAAGAGATGTTTGATATTATGGAGCGATACGACGTGGCGGGAGAGGCTGCAATTGTTTTGGCGGGATGGCTTCATGAGTTAGGGGACATTCTTTACTTCAAAGATGACGATGAACTCAACGAAACGGTGATTCTGAATCCCGTGTGGGTTACCGAAGCGATCAGCGACGTTCTAGAGAGCAAGGACGTTGTCGAAAAGAATGGTGTTCTCACGCGGGAGAACAGGAATCAAGTCTGGGCAAATGTTGACACGAGCGTTCGGGAGCACTTCTTGCGTTTGATGGAGAGGTTTGACCTGTCGTACCGGACGTTAGAGAACCGTGAGATAAGCCTGGTCGTTGAGTGTCTGCCTCTGGACCCACCCGATTTTCGAAAGAAGTGGGAAACCATCAAAGGAACAAAAGAGTGCAAAGAAATATCAATGAAGTTCTCATTGAATACTTTGCCGGCGGGCATACCGACGTGGTTCATAGCACGATCACACAGGTTTACAACCCATACGCACTGGCGTATAGGCGCTTTATTTGCTGACAGCGAAGAGCAACGTCATTTGGGCTTGATTGAGGCGTATCCTCACGAGCGGCACTTGCGTTTAACCGTCCGCGGGCCTGCACCTCACAACTTCTTCGCCCTGCTCCGCGACGGTCTTGAATTGACGTTGACGAGATTCCCAGGACTGAAAATCAAGAGGACCGTACCATGCCCAGGGCATGATGGAAGTCAATGCACGCATGAGTTTGATTTTGCTCAGTTGCAAAAGGCGATTGAACGAGAAAAGCCTGTACTGGAGGTTCAGTGTCAGGAGGCTTTCGAGAATGTTTCCGTTACCGGATTGCTATTCGGATTACACTGGAGCGCTGAGGGTAAAGTGATAAGTCGTATTGATGAGTTGGAAGAGAAAGTTGTAGGTGGCCAACAGGAGATTCTGACCGAATTGCGAGAATTGAGGGAATTAGCCCAGCGGGAATTTCTTAGGCTCTTTAACGCTCAACAGTCATTGGCTGAATCGCACTGTCCGAATGTGTTTGCTGTTTTGCCGAAGGGAGAACAAAATTGGCTAGACAACTTCTTGGGTCAGAAGATGGTTCTGCAATTGTTCTGTCAGGCACCCGGCCAGTGGCATCCGGCAATGGAGGGCTCCAAAAGCGGCAGATATGATATGAAGCATCCTGCGGAGTTCTTCAAGAGTATGGGGCCTTATATTCTGAAACTGGCAAAGGTGATTAAATACGCCGCGCCGGTTATCGGTGTGGTAGTGGGGGCTTATGCGGGGCCGATTGGTGCCGCCATGGGGGCAGAGTATGCCAAGAAGTCGGCGGCTCAGATTAAGCTGATGGAGGAATTGGCCAAGAAGCTGACAGAAAGAGATTATGCGCTAGCGCATATTGAGGCAGTATTCGGGGAAAGAGACGAGGCAAAACGAATCGAAGGAATGGAACTGCGCGCTTTGAGGGCGTTGCTCGACCGGGAAGATCCGGCGCATGAGTGGGGAGGATTGAAGAAGGTGCTGACGCCAGAAGGGCACTATCTGTGGTTGTGCGAGGATCACGCGGCGGAGTATAAGAAGTAGATGCGGATTTTTTATGAGGACGGTGGGGCCAGCCAGATAGACTTACTATTTACGAGTTAAGATTTACGATTTGTTCCTCGGTGAGCTCCTTCGACTGCGCTCAGGACAACGTCTGTGCCTTCTGTGGCCGTTAGTTTAGACGGCGGAAGTATCGACGAGTCCTTCGTTGGTGGCGACGGCGTAGGAGCAGACGAGGTCGCCGGTGATGTTGTTCATGGTCTCGAACATATCGAGAATCGGATTAATCCCCAACGCTAAAGCGACGATCACCGCGACCTGCTGGCCGGACAGGCCCATCGTTTCTAAGATGATGAATAAGAGCATCAGGCTGCCGCCGGGGACGCCTCCGGCACCGATGGAGGAGAGGACCGTGGTCACCACCAGAATGATCAGCGAGCCGAGGGTCAGATTGATGCCGAACATGTTGGCGGCCAGGACGGCGAACATCGGCAGGTGGACGCAGACGCCGTCCATGTTGATCGTCGCGCCTAAGGGCAACGAGAAGCTGGCCAGCTCGTTGCGGATTTTTAGCTCCTCCTCGGCCGTCTTGATCGAGACGGGCAGCGTCGCGGCGCTGCTTCGCGTGATAAAGGCCATAATCATCGGCTCTTTGATCCGCTTAAGGACCGCGAACGGATTGTGGCGGGTGACGATCCATAAAAGAAACGGATAGACGACGAACACCATCGCAACGATGCCGAGAACGACGCCTAACGTTACGCTGACGTAAGGGCCGACAATCGAGGGGCCGTACAGGCCGAAATTGACGATGGTCAGCGCAAGGACGCCGATGGGGGAATATTCGAGAATCCAGTCCACTAATTTGAACATGGCGTCCCGGCAGGCTTCCACCAAATCGCTCAGCATTTCAAGGCGTTTGATACGCTGTTCTTCTCCTGCTTCGATCAGGATACGGATCGCCAGGCCGAACATGATGGCGAAGACGATGATCGGCAGAAAGTTCCCGGTGGCCAGGGCCTCGAACGGATTGCGAAATAAATTGAGTAAGAGTTGTGAGAGCGTGCCTTCCGTTGTGGCTTCGCGGGCCAGGTCCTCGGCTTCGGCGCCCTGGTCGCCGATGAGTTTTTGCCACGCATCGAGGTTCGAGCCGGAGCCGGGATTGATGGCCAACGCCAGGCACGTGCCCAAAATGGCCGCGACGAGCGAACAGAACAGATACCAGAGGATGGTTTTAAGGCCGATGCGTCCGAACCGGCTGATCGGCAGGCTGGACGCGCCCACCACCAGCGAAAAAAAGATAATCGGCACGACGATCATCTTGAGCATGTGCACGAAGACCTGGCCGAACGGGGAGATATAGGGAATGATTTTCTCGGCGATGGTCGGGCCTGTTACCTCAGCGGCTCCCGTCGCCTGGGACAGATACCACAATACCGCTCCGATCAGCGATCCGGCTACGAAGCAGACGATGATCCGAAGAATCAGCGAGGTTTTAAAATACCACCGAAGAATTTGCTTTATCATCCGTCGTATCCTTTTATTCCTGATTGAACTCGATACATGAGACCGACCTTTCGGGTAAGGTCACCTTGAGCGTCTTGCCGTCGAAGCGAATGTCCCTTTGAGTGATCCGGCCGATCTGCCTGGGCTGGTCTTGTTCCGGCGCATCGTTCAAGCGCCCTTCCAAAAGATGGTGTATGGCACGACCTTCAAGGGAATCGAAGGCGGAGACATCAATGCTGATATTCATGGATTTGTCGAAGTTTCGGTTAATCGCATGAAAATAGAGGCGCTGTCGGTCCGCCGTCGCCAGCGCGTCAATGGTAGCAACCTTTCGGCTCGGCCGGATACCGCCCATGCGGTAAGGTTGTTCGTAAGTCGGCACGTTTTGGCTCTCGAGGGCGAGCAAGCGGTCGCCGTGATGCTTCGAGTAGAACATGGTAACCTGGCCGGTGGGCATGTAGTGGGGCGGGATCCTGCCTTCGGCGTCGGCCCAAACGGCGTGGATGCCCCAGGCGTTACCGACGAGCATGGATTGACAGCCGAGGTCGATCACGTCGGCGGAGCGCATGAAGGCGTGAAGAAATCCGGCGGCGCCGAGTCCTTTGGCGAAACTCGAATTCAGGGCCGGTCTGGGGCCGCTGACCCGCCACCGGCCGTTCCAGTTCCATTCGGTCACCGCCACCTTGTAGCCGAGCCGGCGGGCCGCGTCGATGCCGGGGTGGTTCAGAATCGACCGGCCGTTCGCATCAAACCACGTCACGGCCACCCACGCGTTCCAGATCTCGCCGGCGGGAACCTCATGCGCTGGGACTTCCTTGCCGTTCCTGGCGACATTGGTTATGGACCACGGCGTATAAAAGTGTGTGGCGAAATAGTCTATCTTGTCTTTGAGTTGCTCTCTGACCCGTGGGACGATTCCGGACATATTGCTATCGTGCCCATCGACGATAATTTGAATGGATGGATCAACCGACCGCATCGCGTCGATATAGGCGGCCAGACATTTTGTATAGAACTCAGGAGCGGCTTCGGGCATCAGTTTCTTCAACTGTCGAACGAACGCCCAGGTTTCATTGCCGATCTGGAAATATTTGACCTTATAGGGTTCGGCGCGTCCGTTTTTCGCGCGCAGAGCGGGCCAATCGTCCATCCCATCCAGCAGCTTTGCCCCCAAGGGGCGAGTCCCCGTTGGCGCATTGCAGTAGGCCACCAAAGCGGCGGCATGTTGGGCGGCTTCTTTCAACGGTTTCTTTTTGAGGAGTCCATCCCGAAAATTAACGACCACTATGGCTTCGGCGCCTAATTTTTCACAACATTGAAGAAATTCGTCATAGCCGAAATAGTTGGTCACCTTGTGCCCGCGATGGCCCGTGCTGACGGGCCGCTGGGCCGCCCGGCCGGGCACGTTATCGACCATATCGCGCCAATCCATAAAATCCACGTCGGTCCCGCCGGGGAACCGAATCACGGGGATGTCCATATCCTCCAAGAGCTTCATGACGGCGGGCTGGAGCCGGTGGGTTCCCGGAATCCGCCCCCCTTCGACGCCGATCTCGCCCCAGCTCGGCCTCTCCATGAACTGGCCGAACAAACGCGGATCGATCCTGTGACGGACCTCTTTCTTAACGCGAAATGAAATGCCCGCTATCTCTGCGCTCTGATACAAAGAGGTGACGTCCTGTGCCCGGCAGGAGCACACAACGGAACACAAAGCCACCAACGTTACGATCGCGATCCTTTTTTTGTCAAAAAGCAGCATGGTAAATCCCATCATCATTTTTCCATTCACATCTTTATACGTCTTACGCAAGCCTCACCGACGAAGCTATTTCGGATGACCCATACTACTTTATTCGTGAATGAAATTCACTGCCAAATCGTCACTATTTCAAGTTCTTATGCGCATAAAAAGCAGAATTCACTTGACTTGCAGGAGAGAATGTGATATAGTAAACATCATAGATAATTCTTGGGGCGGCTTCATGGGGGAAGGCGGTTTTTCTCGAAGGTATCCCGTGAGGGGATTGTCGTCCGACGGCGTACGGATATCGATGGCGTTATCGGATTCCGCCCGGTAACCGTTCAATTTGGGAGTGTACAAACGTCCGAAAAACAATGTGGTTCTATGTCATCCATTGTTTTGATCATGCTTTGCGGCGACAGCGATGATATCGACTTGAGGGTAGATCGAGGAAGGGTGGCAACAGTGAAAGTGAAAGAGAGGTAAAGGGTAATGACAAGGCATCAATACAAAACGGTTCTCAGATTCGTGGTACTCTCGATGGTCTCGATATCTTTTTTGGGTTGTTCGGGGTCTCTCGAACAAGAAGCTCAAACCGTGAGAGTTTCCCCTGTTTCCGACGAATATAAACTGGATCAGAAGCTGCAGGGCAATACGTACATTCTCCTGGCGGAAACGAGCACAGGCCAAGAGCAGCATCGGTACGCCGTTTCCGACTCGTTGGCTCGGGCCATGAAAAATGGCGGCCGGTGTGCGCCCAACGTGGAGGGCGTCTCCATTCCATTCCTGGGACCCGACAACAAGATTGAGATCACGAAAATATGCGATGAGAGCCATCGCGTTCTGTCCTTCACGGATTTTGTGAACCGACTGAACGAAAAGGGTCTTTGCCAAAAACACGCCGAGATGAAAAGGTTCTATCAGGAAAACGGGTTGTTTAAAAAATCGGACCTCCAATTCCTGTCACGGGAAATTGGGGCGGATTATCTCGTACTGCCGTGTTTGTTGGACGTCAGGCGATGGAGCACCGGAAGGCTTTCCGTCGGCGGTGTCAAGTTCCTCCACACGCAGATCGTCAGCGGAATGCTGGGCTTGGAGATCTGGGACACGAAGGCCGGACGCAAAGTCTTCAGCGCAACGTCTGATGTCACGATAGCCAGCGAGAAAATCAGAGAAGAGCCCATCTCTATGGAGGAAGCCTTTGAGAGGGCCTGGTTAGGGATCATGAGTCAACTGCCCGGTCAGCCGCTCGTCAAACCGGTGCGTATCGCCGAGGGCGAAACGGATCCCTCGAACGCGGGCGAGCTTGCAGACGCTCAAAAGGCGGACGACAACAAGGATAAAAAAGAGAACGAACCGGCGGAATCCCTCATCGGAATGCTGGATTCTCCGCGCAAGGGGCTCTAAGTTTAAAAAAAGGCGGAATGCATCGAAAATGCCGGGATCGAGGGACATCATTAAAATGTATTTCGTAGAACCCATCCGACTCGGCAAAATCTTCGGCTTTATTTTGGCCTTAAGCGTTGTCCTGTGCAGTTCATGCGTGCATCACAAATGCGATCCGTCTTACGCCGGTCCGAAGGAAAGAGGCTGGGACGTACTGGATTACTACAGCTATCCCAAACAGCCGATCGAGGCCAGGGTAGAGACCGTCTGTGAAAAGCGGCGTTACATCATCCAGAAGATAGAGTTTCCTTCGGCCCTCAACGTTTTCAGCACAGAGAACATCAAAGTCGATTACTACATGCAGAAAAAAGAAGGTCAATTTCCAACGACGCTTATCTTGCCGATATCCGGCGGAGTCGATTTTACCGTGGAGAGTTTCGCCAGACATTTTGCCTCTCACGGATTCAACTGTGCCATTGTCCACAACCGCAAAGCGGACCTGGACAATACCCAGAGTGCGGAAGAGGTTGAGGACTATTTCAGGCAAACCATCCTGGACAATCGGCAGGTCCTGGATTATCTGCTCGAAAGAGAAGAGGTGGATGCCAACCGGCTCGGATGTTTGGGTCTGAGCCTCGGCGGCATCAGGGCGAGCATGCTGGCGGGCGTCGATGAACGGCTCAAATGTACCGTCATCGGTCTGGCCGGCGGAAGCATTGCGGATATAACGGTTCTCTCCGGCGAAAGAGAGATCAAAGATCATATGAAAGAGCTGGTCGCGATGGGAGCAACCCCGGAACTGGTCCACGCTGAATTATCCGATAAAGTGGTCACAGACCCGATCCGGTTGGCGCCGTACGCGGATGCCCGGGAGGTGTTAATGTTTATCGCGATGTTCGATCGGGTCGTCCCCAGAACGTGTTGTGACCGCCTTTGGGAATCCTGTGGAAAACCGGAAGTGATTTACCTGCCGTCGGGGCATTACGGCTCGTTTCTCTTTTTGCCCTATGCCGTGTGCAAATCCCTGGATTTTTTTGAAGAGAAGTTTGACATCAAATAGCGATGGGTGGACGCCTCAAAGCAAAGTGTAAAAATCAAAATGGCGGAATCCAGGCAAGCCTGGATGACTTCATTAATTTTACATTTTGCATTTTGATTTTTTATTTTCCCGCAGGATTGTGGAGTTGACATGCGACGCTTACTTTTAATTCCCGTTGTCCTGATGCTGACCGGCTGCAAGGCCGGGACCGTCGGAGGGGTGAGTCTAACCATAGGCTCCTATGAACGGGGCTTGTGGTTCGACCACGACGAGAAGGCGCATCAGGCCGGCGGCGTCGGTATGAAATTGGACATTGTCGCCGGGCACATGATTCGTCCGGTCCCAAAATTTTGGGACCCGGATAACAATCCCTGGAAAGGCGACGAGCCCTGGTTCGTCATTCGGTGTCCCATGATCGGGCCGTACATCTCTTTGGCCCTCGGCGACCTGGGGGCCTATTTCGGCTTCAAGACGTTCCAAGTAGAGGACAAGCACCGCTCGCCGGAGCGTTACGGAAAATGGATGCGTGAAAATGAATTCGCCGATCCGAACGATGTCTCCGTCTATCTGCAGGCAACGGCCTCTCTCAGACGAACGCGATGGAAATAGCAAGTCGTCGCACTGCGAATGTCTTGTATGCCGAAAGGA
>Ga0272442_10010127_pt1 | contig 11652 bp, 8 predicted proteins | sample SSMForm2O_FD_200262 | JGI IMG/M metagenome (GOLD analysis project Ga0272442, IMG submission 200262) | Marine sediment archaeal communities from Little Sippewissett salt marsh, Falmouth, MA, United States - SSM-Form-2O | ecosystem: Environmental > Aquatic > Marine > Wetlands > Sediment ...
GGAAAGAAAGACAAACTTCTCCACGCATCTGTATATTTACTTTTTAAAGAACATTTTATTTCATAAGTACGAATACAATGGAGACGACCGGACTCGAACCGGCGACTTCCGGCTTGCAAAGCCGGCGCTCTCCCAACTGAGCTACGTCCCCGAACCCAGCGGTCAAACGATATACATTGATATTTAATTAACTGGGCCCGGGTAGACTCGAACTACCGACCTCACGCTTATCAGGCGTGCGCTCTAACCAGCTGAGCTACGAGCCCGTATATTAGCTGGACTTCCATTTTACAACATATAGCAAAATGGTGTCTCCTTACAACTAACGCCTATCAGCGTTCGGTTATAACTATAAACTTAAAAAAGAACAACAAAAAAACCGCTGCTTTTAACTGCCAGCGGTTGCTCCAGACGTTCCTACTCGTCTACCAACAGTTCAAAGCAAAAATACACAAGTTATTAAGATTTTCTCCAAAGTCTCTATTTCACCCTTTCTGGCAGGTAGTTATACATTTCAACCACCACCAACATAATCCAGTTTATTATGACATCGACCTACAGTCAAGATTTTTTTAATGTTTTTTTTATAATTTTTTTTATTTTTATACGTCTGTTTTACCGGCGATGTTCACAAACCAACGGGAAAGTGAGTATCTTAGGATTTTTCATTTGATAACGGGATTACTTTCGATATAATTAACTTGCGAATTAACCAATAACAGTTCAAAAATAATAGGAAACGATATGCTTATATAGTTGCGGAGGGTGATTATCTGTGAAACAGGCGTTTTTTTCGTATCTACTTATTAGCACAGCTCTTATAACACTTTCCACTGGCCAGTTTCGAGTCAACACAGAAACAACCAATGACCAGAGCAATCCTGCCTTAGCCGCCGATTCCAACGGTAACTTCATCATAACCTGGAGTAGTTGTGCTCAGGACGGAGATTCCGGAGGCATTTTCGCACAGCGTTTTGATGCGAATTACAGCCCTTTGGGCAATGAATTCCAGATAAATACCACAACCGGCGGTAATCAGACCGCTCCGGACCTTGCCGCTGATTTGGATGGTAATTTTATTGTCGTCTGGCACGGACCAGGGCCAAATCAGGAAGATATTTTCGCCCAGCGATTCGACTTTAACGGTCAAGCCGTCGGCAGCGAGTTCCGCGTAAACAACGACCCAAATGGAAGAGACCTTCACCCAAAAGTATCTATGAGCAAAACAGGAACTTTCGTAATAGTCTGGGAAAATTACCAGATTGTCGACGATTATGAAATCTGGCAGATTTTATATAAAATTTATGACCCAAACGCTGTGCCAATTGCAGCAGGAAAAGTCAATTTACTGTTTCAATCCCGCTATCCGGACGTAGCTATAAATGGTAGTAATAACTTTTCCGTAGTCTGGGTACAGGATGACACTTACCACACATCCAACTTAATTATGGCTCGCCAGTACTACGGCAACGGCACAGAAAAAACCAGTCCGTGGCAGGTCAACACCACAAGCATGAATTCACTTACCCAGTCATCCATCGCGATGGACGGCAGCGGACACTTCATAATAGCCTGGGACGGACATCCCGATTCGGCAAACGAGGACGATATTTACGTTCGCCGATACAAATTCGACGCCACGGCGCTTACTGCGGAATTATTAGTCAACACAACGACCAGCGGTGCACAGCAGCACCCGAAAGCAGCTATGAACAGCAAACGCGAGTTTGTCGTCGTATGGAACAGCGAAAACCCAGCTGGCAGCAATATAAGAGATATCCACGGCCAGCGATACAATATTTCATCTGCTCCCGTCGGTGACGAGTTCTGTATTAATACTTATGTAGCTAACGACCAAAAGTATCCAGCGGTCGGTCTGAAAGAAAACAGCGAATTTCTTACAGCCTGGCAAAGTTACGGACAGGACGGCTCAGGCTACGGCATCTTTGCCGATACAGGCCCAAAGACAGGCTCTGCCGATATTAATAACGACTGTTTTGTCAATTCCTTTGACTATCTTTTTTTAGCAAACCAATGGCGGAAAAAAACAAATCCACTTACGGCTGATTTAATTGACGATAATAAAATCGACCGGTTCGATTTGGCCGCCTTTTGCCAAGAGTGGCTTACCGAAAGCTACCAAAAGACCGTGGTAGATATAAATAACGACAGTCGAATAGATTTTCGAGACTACAACTTTTTTGCAAATAACTGGTTAAAACAAGGTCCAAATCTTCAGGGTGACATTACCGGCAACGGCATTGTCGATATTTCCGACTTACAGGCGCTGGTATTTCACTGGGCCAAAAGCTGGGAGTAATGCCGGGATTTTAGCTAAGTAGTTTTTCAATTTCAGCTTTTATAAGTTGCTCGGCTTTTTGCAAAGGCGCCTGCAAATGGAAGCCAGCAGCCATTGTATGACCGCCGCCGCCGAACTTCTGAGCGATTTCAAGCACACTAACCTCTCCCCTGCTTCGCAAAGAACATTTAATTCGTCCATCTTTTAGTTCAACAAACAAAGCCGCAGCTTCGACGGAACCAATCTGTTGACATTCGTCGATTAAGTTTTCGGTGTCCTTATAATCCGCACCGCTTTGTTCAAAATCCTGCTGCAGGAGATGTTGAGATGCATATCTGCCGTCAAAATGCAGTTCAAGGGAATTGAGCATCGCCGACATAAGTTTAACGCGGGCAAAGGAGAAATTCTGGTACAAGCTGTGATGAATTTGTGTTGGGTTTGCACCGGCATCAATCAACTCAGCACAGCTTTTATAAACTCTGCTGTCGGTATTGCTGAACCGAAACCATCCAGTGTCGGTTGCAATCGAGATAAATAAGGCCTGTGCAATTTTTTCAGTTATCGGCCAGCCTGCGTATTCCAACAGTTCGAGGACAATCATCCCCGTTGCAGCGGCGGAAGTATCAATCAGTTCAATGTCTCCAAGGCCGTCACCTGTCATATGGTGGTCAAGGACAATAACCGGCTTCTCATTTTGCTTTAAGAATTCGGCAAATTTCGGCAGCTGGCTGTCGCTATTAACATCGATAAGCATAATCAAATCAAAATCGGCGAAACGGCCTTCTTTTAGCTGTTCGATATTAACATCTTCGCCAAGAATCGCCGGATTGTGAGTGAAGAGTGACTGATACCATTCCGGCAGCGGCGACAATAAAATGGGCGTAACCTTTTTGCCAAGGGAGGTTAGTGAATCGGCCATTGCGACAATTGAGCCACAGGCGTCTCCGTCCGGCCGTATATGGGTTGTTATTAAAACACTTTGAGATTTATTTATTAATTCAACGGCTTTTCGAAAATTTTTATCGCTAACCATAAGTGTCCTTCCATTAGAACTTCTAACCAACACCCCAATACCAATTCACATTGACAAGCGAATTTAGCAAGAACAAAATACCCAAAGAAATTATAATCCAATCTGCGAAAGTCCTTTTGCGTTTATATCGCCCAGCAAAGAGCAATGCAATTATTGATGTCTGCAGTGCCATCAAAAGCAAATATACCAGCATGTCACCTCCACGCCCATAAAGCTCTTTTCCAAGCATGTCAAAGATGAATCTTATCGAAAATCCAGCGGCGTTAAAAGGCCATCCTATTAATGGCCGCGTAATAAGTCTATTCCATAGGGGAGAACCAGCGGATAAGCCCGACCATCCGAATATGCTCTGCCAAATACCCGCCGGCAATGAAAGTAAAATCAGAAGAGTCCATCCCAAAAGAAAATATGACCCAAAACCATGTTTTTTCTTCAGACAGAAAACAAGACAACAGGCAATCAATATCAAAGCACCTGGAGCAGCAAAGATATAAAAAGGATTCATCTCAGAATTCCTACCAAAAATTTGCGGCTAATATTTTTTTTGCTTTTTTGCAGTCTTTTGCTATTTGTCCGGCGAGGGCTTTTTCGGTGTCGAATTTTTCCTGGCTGCGGATACGTTCAATAAAATCCATTGCCAGCCATTTATTTAGCAGGCTTCCCACGCTTTCAGAGAGCAGATGTGCTTCTATCAATAAGGGAAGAACATCACCGTAAGTACTTGACCTGCCAATACTAAAGGCAGCAGGGATTTTTTTCTTTTCCCTGCAGACTTCTTCGAAATCGTCTCCTGTTTGCACAAAGCCGGCATATACACCTTCAGCAGGTACAAGTTGTTTCGGTGGCTTCATATTGGCGGTTGGAAAACCGAGTTCTTTTCCCTTTCCCCGTCCGGGTATAACCTGACCAATCAGGCGATACGGCCTGCCCAGTGCGACAGCTACATCGGAGACCCTGCCTTCTGCGAGCATATTGCGAATCATGGTGCTTGAGATTTTAACCGGCTGGCTTTTGGAGAGTTTGACCTCTTTGGCCCGGAGTATAACAACTTTGAAGCCTTTTTTAGCCCCTAAATCCTTTAGAATATTAACATTGCCCTGTCTGTTGAAACCGAAATTAAAGCTCTCGCCCTCAACTACCACGCAGGGCTGAACGGCCTTTACGAGGTATTTATCAACAAAATCCACGGGGGAAAGCTTTAAGAGTTCAGCATCAGTTTTCAAAACCAAATGATAATCCACTCCCAATTCCGATAGCAGATGCTTTCTCAAGGGCAAAGGGGTTAAAATCCCCGGGGTTTTGTGCGGCTGCAAAAAAGCTAAGGGATGCGGTTCAAAGGTCATCATAGTCAACTTAGTGTTTTTTTCGGTCGCAATTTTTTTAGCAGCGGTTAGGACCTGCTGATGGCCGATATGAACGCCATCGAAATTGCCGATAGTCAGGACAGAGCCTTTTTGTATTTTCTTAAGGTCTGTTACCGTTTCTATAAATTGCATTACTATCGCCCTATCAGCTTTATCTTAACAGTTTTAGAACCAAGTTGGTCATCAAATTGAAGGCCTAATTTACCCATACGCGATAAAATTGGCAATGTCTTTTTATCTATCAACTGTGATAACAAAATTTCTACAAAAAATGAGGACAAAACGCAAAAAGAGAGGATGAATTTGTTTAAAAATGAGTATTTTTTTGTAAAGATTCGTAAAAATGATACACAATTGGGTGCTTTGCTTTTGGTTTTGCTTTATTCGAAGCCAATTTTTGAGCCAAAACCAGGGGTGGGATTGGGTTTGTTTGGGTTTGATTGGGTTTGATTGGGTTTGTTTTGCAGTTGGTCGGAAGGGCCGTTTTTGTTCATAACAGGTTTTCAAATAAAAGGTTATGTTCATTTGATTGTTTAGGAAATTGGGTTTGTTTTGCATAAAAGATTGTAGTTCATAGTTCGGATTTGTTATTGTGGTTTCGTGGTTGGTAGTTCGTATTTCGGGATTTATAGTCATTGAAAGAAACTCCTACATTTATTATAAGGGGGAGGGAAAATATGCCTCCCTACAATTAGATGGTCTTGCGCATTTGGTTCGAAAAATCGTGCGATTTGAACGCGGGAGCATTTGTAAGCACTTATAATGAAAGGTGTAAAAAAATTTTTGGAAAATTCTATTTTGCATATGGATACTTGCGCATTTGGTACGATTTTTTGCCGCAACAGCAGAGAGTTGGAGGTTGGAAAAAAAGGGGGATTTTTTTAACAAAAAAACGGGTTTTGATGGGAAAAGTGAAAAAAAGGGAGAAAAGAGAAAAAAATGGCCCGTTTTGCTTAAAAAAAATCATAGGTTTTTTAAATTTTGACGGCGGTGTTCAAATAGGCAAGCTATGCATGAGAGGTGCGGGGGGAGAGTAAAGGATTAAAGGTCAGAAGCAAAAGGGCTGGGAGTTTTTAAGCTCTCAGCCCTTTGGTTTTATTTTGCGGGTCAGGGTGTTATTAATTTTTCGGCAAGCGCCAATTGCGGGGCTGTTGGCGGTCAATTAGGGTAACGAAGCTGTTGCCGTAAAATTGTTGGCTGGTATTTAAGCTGCCAATAACCTGAATATCCACGAGGCCGTTATTCGGGATGGCGCCCATAAGTTCGGCTTTATCGTAAACAATGAAAATGCTCGTGCGCTTTTTGCCTTTTCGGCCGTGCTCGAAGATATATTGACCAATCGGTTCGATAGGGCCGGGATAAAGTAACAGCGGCTTATCCTGGTCAACCTGGTCTTTGGTTATGCCTTCGGGCAACTTCACCCAGGCCATAACTTTTTTGAGGCGGCTTTGGCGGTTGATTTTCCGAGGCAAGAGCCACAAACGTGTCTGGATGTAATTAGCCTCGTACGCGCCCATATCGATACGGCCGTTAATTACGCGCGGGTTGCCGTCGAGGTCGGTTTCGTTGGGTTCGGCTATGTAATTTGGGTCGCCGGCGTCAATACAAAGTGAACCGGGAAGCAAATGATAATCACCTTCAATCCAGAAGTCATCGTACCAAATATCCGGAGTACCATTAGCATCCCAGAAACCAGGGTCAACAAAACAGGGGGCGGCATCGATATTTCCCTCACCTTCCCATCCGCCCTGAACGTTGCTATAGGTAACGTGAACTTCGCTGTCGTCGCCATCAAAAGATATACCCAGTCCCTCCCCTGCTTCATTACCCCATAAGATGCAGTTGGTAATTGTTGTATTGCTTCCCCTGCCGCACATAATTCCAAGACCGAAAGCTTGGCATGGTCCCAATGTTGGGCCATGGCATTTTATGTTCCCGCTAACTGTACAATTCCTGAGCGTTGAGGTGCTGTTTTCATAATAGATAGCGCCATTATCACCGGCTGCATTGCCACTGATTATACAGTTGATAATTGTAGAATTACTATTATCATAACATCTAACTCCATCGCCCTGGTAGAAAAACCCGTTTGCCTCATTTCCGCTGATACTGCAATCTTTGATTATTATGCAGCTTCGAGAGCAGTCGATTCCGCCGCCCCAAAACGCCTCGTTGCCCCTGATAGTGCAGTTGCTTATCGTTGTTATACTGTCATTACATCCGATTCCACCGCCGTCACGACTAAAGTTGTTGTTGATGCTACAATCGCTTATTGTTGTTATGCTGTCATCACAGTTGATTCCACCACCATAATCTCCTGAGTTGCAGTTGATGGTGCAATTGCTGACTGTTAAGGTGCTACCCCCACAAGAAATACCGCCGCTACCACCTAGCCCAGCCGAGTTATTGCTAATCGTACAATTGTTAATCAAATAGATACCATCCATAACCGAAATGCCGCCACCATAGCCACCTCGGCCGCCGAAGACCATGTTGCCACTTATGTTGCAGTCGGCGATTGTTACGTTGGAACTATTGCATAAAATACCACCACTGCCTTCGGAAAGCCTATAGCCATTAGTTACTGTAAAACCAGACAAATTTGAGCTTACAGGAATGTTGCGGTAGAAGTAGAAACCTGTATGTGGTTCATCTTTGCTGCCATTACAATCAATAATACAATTCTCCGGGCCGCTCTCGCTGCGAATAGTAATACCTTTTCTGTCTACTTCAATATCACGATTGCCATCACCCGTATAGGTGCCGTCAGCTACGAAGACGGTGTCGCCATCATAAGCGGCGTCAACAGCAGTTTGGATGGTTGCAAAAGCATTCTCATGACTTAAACCATCATTTAAATCATTACCATCAATCCCATCGACATAATACGTTGTTGGCTCATGAGGTTCATAAACTAGCGTCATTGAAGTCAATTCCCCCTCTATCAAAAGTGATTCATGAAGGACATAGTTGTCAAAGTTCATGCGAAATCTACCCTCTAAAGGTTCGAAAGGTGCAAGGTCCAATGATGACCTTGGTAGCCTGTCACTAAAGCTATACGGACTTGCGTATTCCCCATACGCATCAAGAATTTGTATGTACAAACCATCAAAATCATCACAAGTGTGGGGCGCGTTATTTACAATAATCTCCCCGTCAAAACCTGCCGTAGTGCTCCTGACGCGCCAAATAGGACCACCATCGTAGCATATATCGAATAAAGCTGAATCTGATGGGGGCGAATAATCCGTGAGCGTATAGTTACCGATACTCATTGAAATTGAAATTAAGTTATAAATTCCCTGAAAATCACTACTGTCCAGATCCGGCGTCTCTGTGTCATACACGGCAAAACCGCTCATCACAGTTCCATAGTTAATCGAATCATCCTTTGTTAATCCATTCTGCTCGATTCTGTCAACAACCCCTGTAACTTCGACAGTAACTATTGCAGCCGAAACCGGCCCACAAAGGGCCAGACAAACCATAATTGCCAACAAAACAACAAGGCTTAATACAATTCTCTTTTCCATTTTCCATCTCCTTAAAAACTTTATGATAAAAATATTATGACGGCCGGGACACACACCCGCACCGGTTCTGTCTGAATTGGGATTGTGTGCAACTTTCAAACTATGCTCCATATTTCCGCATTTAGCGCTCAATTTGGTTTTCCTTTTCTGCAGCTTGAAAACTTAGCGCAGCAGTGATACTAAAACAGAGGCTAATTTTGGAATGGCCGGTTCGGTATGATAAAAGGGGTACGAACTTATGATAACAAACAAAAAAATATTATGATAAAGCTTTTTGAACCTGCCTTATTCCCTTTTCACCTTTCAATTTCTTTTTCTTATACTCTTATTTTACAACAAAACATGCAGATTTTGCAAGAAAAATTTCCAAATTTTTGAAAAAAAGGGGTGAAATTTGTAATTTAGGTGCAAATTACGGTTTATAAGGGCAGAAAAGTCTTTATGACAGGAGGCAATTCTTCGGGGCCACTGTTCAAACCACCTCGACGCTGCCTGAGGCTTGGGTTTGGGTGGTTATGACAGCGAGCACAAAATCCTTATCCACACCACTGTCTGCAGGAACACCAGGCATTGGCTAATGGAAGTCTGACGGGATGGATACCAAGATGTTCTATACAATTATCTGCAAATGGATTCTTTTGCGACTTGCCAAACGAGAAGGTTATTCGTATACTGCCGGCTGTGTGGTTATGCGTGTGACAGAGACCCTACTAAAGCTTATATTGAGGTGAAGGAACAGATTTATGCAGGAAGAAGAAGTCGAACAGTCATTAGTGCTTATAAAGCCTGATGCCTTGAAGAACTCGGTTACGGGCTTTCTGCTGTCCCAATTGTCAGAGTACCATACGGGTTCACGATTTGCAGCGGCCAAGATAGTCCATGTCAACCGGATGCTCGCCGAAGAACACTATGCCGAACACCGAGGCAAACCATTCTATGCATCACTGATCGATTACATTATGGGTTGTGCTCACTACCCTGATGACGCGTGGAAACGCAGAGTTATTGCCATCCTTTATCGCGGCCCGCGGGTTTTGCAAAAGATACGCGATGTGGCCGGCCCGACCAATCCTCACGTGGCTCGAGTTGAACAACCGGGATGTATTCGTGCTCTTGGTACGGTAGTGCCTATCAAGGACTCGGAAGGACGTGTAATCAGCGAGCGTATGGACAACCTAATTCACGCATCAGCTAATCATGCCGATGCCGAGCGTGAAATTAAACTTTGGTTTAAGCCGTGCGATATTCCACCTTTGATGCGCGATTATCCGACAGAGATATGCGAGGAACACTATTATCTCAAGGGTGGCAATGATGTTTGTGAGACCTACGAGGCAGGCAGCGTTTGTCTTTTTGCACCGGGCGACGTGGTCTGGGGTTCCGATTTGGAGATTCTGCGTTCTCGCAGGGAGAAAACTCCGGGTGCCGACAACCTTGGTGTCGTGATTGCCAAATATCTGATTAACAGGGAATCGGCGGACTATTAGGTTTTGGCTATCAGCTTCGCAAACCATTTCTGAGTGCTTTTACGCGGTTTTTGAACAAATCCCTGAGGGAACGTAATTGATTATAAAGTCTTGACTTAGCTACTGCAAATATGTTATAATAACAGAAGTTGTTCCAAGGATTTTTAAGTGTCTTTTGTGCTGTTGAAATGGTAGAAACAGTGCCGTTGTGAACGGCTGGAAACATCAATTTTCCGGGAGGAGATGTAAAAATAGTCAGGCCTACAAGTAATCTTTTTGCATTTAGTGTATTTGTATTATCATTTCTGGCTTGTCCGGTATTGGCGGGATGCTATGACGGTGACCTGAATGAGGACTGCCAGGTTAATTTTCTGGATTTTGTCATCTTCGCAGAGCAGTGGCGTGATGCCGGGGGCTGCTCGGATGCCAATTGCGCCGACCTTGATAATTCCAACGTGGTAGATGAAACGGACCTGAGCCGGTTTGCATGGAACTGGCTCAACAAAGGCGACCCGCTTGTAATCAGCGAGTTTATGGCGTCCAACAATACTACCTTAGCGGATGAAGACGGGGAATATCCGGACTGGATTGAGATTTATAATCCCGGACCGGAAGCTGCCAGTCTCAACGGCTGGGCACTGACGGACAATGCGGGCAATCTAAACAAGTGGGAATTTCCGGACGGCATCGAGATGGGGGTCGGCGAGTTTCTTGTCGTTTTTGCATCCGGCAAGGACCGTACTGAGCCGGGCTTAGAACTGCATACCAACTTTGAGCTTAGCGGTGTGGGTGAATATCTGGCGCTGGTGCGTCCTGATGAGAGTATCGCCACTGAATATGCCCCGCAATATCCTCAACAGTCTGCAGACATATCATACGGACTTGCCGACGGTGTAGAAGAACCAGTCTTTTTCATGAGTCCGACACCGGGAGCCACAAACGGCGCAGGGCCAACCGAGTTAGGCCCGAGGATAGAAGATGCCTCTCATACACCAACGGAGCCGGAGAATAATGACGATATAATCGTAACAGCAAAAATCACCGATACTATGTACCCGGTAAACGCCTCCTCGGTCAGACTGCATTACCGCGTAATGTTCGGGAGCACGAGCAGTATCACTATGTACGATGACGGCGCACACGGCGACGAATATGCCGGCGACGATATATATGGTGCCAGTATTCCCGACAACACTTCATCACCGGGTGAGATGGTCCGATGGTATATCACGGCCGAGGACAGCGAAGGTACCGAGTCGCGGTGGCCTTTGTTCCCATACCCGGATGAATCGGATGAATACTTAGGCACGGTCGTCTATGACCCGAGTATTGTTACTAATTTGCCCGTTTACCACTGGTTCGCCGAGGATTTAAGCGCACTTAATAAGGCGTGGTCCAATCGCGGGACGCAAACCTCTATCTATTATGACGGTGAATTTTACGACAATGTGTTCGGACGGATTCGCGGAGAGGGCGCACAAGGATGGCCCAAGAAGTGCTACAAGGTCGATTTCAACCCGGGGCATCATTTCCGGTTCGACCCGGACGAGGCGCGGGTTGAGGAGTTCAACCTCAACAGCACTCACGTCGATAAATCTTATGTTCGCCAGAACCTGGTGTACGAAACGTTCCGTGATGCGGGAGACCCATACTGCATAATATTCCCTGTGCGGCTGCATTTGAACGGTGAGTTCTTCAGCGTTACACTTTTCATCGAACAGGTTGATGAGGAATACCTTAAAAGAAACGGTCTGGCTGAAAATGGTATCGGTGCATTGTGGAAGGCGAAACAAAACGACAGCCATTCGAATGAACAGCCGTTAGTTGGAACAGCAAATGACCACGGTGAACTTCCGAAAAGGACACGTCTAAACGACCCACTGGGCTATACCGAAGTTCAGGATCTGATAGATGCAGTGAATGGTCTTAGCGGCAACGACTTGAATAATTATATTTT
>Ga0272442_10010128_pt1 | contig 11652 bp, 9 predicted proteins | sample SSMForm2O_FD_200262 | JGI IMG/M metagenome (GOLD analysis project Ga0272442, IMG submission 200262) | Marine sediment archaeal communities from Little Sippewissett salt marsh, Falmouth, MA, United States - SSM-Form-2O | ecosystem: Environmental > Aquatic > Marine > Wetlands > Sediment ...
GAAAAGATTAAGTAGGCTCTGAATAATCTGATCCTGGAAATCTCAGAGCACGAAAAATAGGAACTAGATTTTTATTTTTCGTCATTTTCGATCATAAAGATGATTGGAATGCAGGCACCCTACGGGCCGCACGGAAACTCCAAATTAATCCGAGTTTCGTCAAACCTAAATAGCAAAAAGAATAATTCGGGTTAATCAATCTAATCAGGGCTTGTATGAAATCCATCAGGAATAAACTCAGCCTGGCAACATGCTCTTTGCTGGCAACCGGTAATGCTGCCGCAGAAGCCATCGAGAATGCGTGGGAAGTCGATGGCTCCTATTTATACTATGACGAAGTCGACCGTGTGAATGTCAATAAATTGATTGGACGCGCTCAGGGTTTCGTTTCCACCAAGGATACAGCGACTATTCAGGTTGTTTTCGATGCCATGTCTGGAGCCACCCCCACGGGCGCCGTCAAAAATGCCAACCCGCTGACATCGACCGGTGCCTCGGGCGGTACCGGGCCGACCGGTGGCGGCACGGCTGCGCCTCTGGCCGAGTTCGATGATACGCGCGTTGCGGTTAGCCTGGACTGGAATCACGAGCATACGCGCACCTTCAACATGAAGTATAACGGCGCGTTTTCCGTCGAGAACGATTGGCGTTCGGTCAGCGCAGCGTTGACTGCTAACAAGGAGACCAGCAGTCGTTCGACCAAATTCACGTTCGGGGCGGCACTGACCTACGATGAGATCTGGCGCAAAGGCAGCACCACGACGCCGGAACCGCTGAGTCGTGTGGAGGACAACCTTTCTCGCGGTCGCGGTGAGCGTTCGACGACCGACCTGATCGCCGGTATCACTCAGGTGATCAATCGGCGTACCGTGGCACAGGTCAATCTTGCCTTCGGGCTGGCAAATGGCTACATGACCGATCCGTACAAGATTTTCAGTATTGTTGATGCCAACGGCATCGAGTGGGATCAGTATTACGAAGGGCGACCGGATTCCAGAATGCGTTACTCCTTAACCTTCAATCTTAATCACCAGACGTTCCCGAGCAATAACAATATCAATCTGTCGTATCGATACTACGGTGACGACTGGGATGTCAAATCGCATACCCTGAATTACAGGCACCGCTTCAATTTTGGCAATGCCCAATATCTGGAGCCGCGCATCAGATTCTACACGCAGACAAAGGCGGAGTTTTATCAGAACTCTTTTTTCTCCGATCCGCTTGCTGGAGCGCCAAATCTGCCCCAGTACCTCAGCGCGGATTACCGACTCGATGACATGAACAGTGTGACAGGCGGCTTTACCTATGGCATACCCTTCAGTAACGATGCTGACTTGCGCACGCGCCTGGAGTATATGTACCAGGAATTTGAAAACTCGGAATTCGAGACCAACAAGGCGCTGATATTCCAGGTCAGCTACGGCAAGCGGTTTTAGCACGAAGCTGCGGGTTCTTATTAACGCAAAGGCGCAGAGGCGCAGAGGCGGCGGAGCTTTCTCTCAACGCAAAGGCGCAGAGGCGCAGAGATCGCAAAGGTAATTGGGGTTGCAAAACACTTCGATACAGCCTCACGTCATTGCGAGCGCAGCGAAGCAATCTCTTGCTGATTGCGCAAGCTGACGGGCATTGCCACGTCGCTAACGCGACTCGCAATGACGCTTGCCATGCCTACCCAGCGTCGCGTGTGAACATCATAATCGACACCATGCTATGCCTTCCCTGACAAGGCGAAATTCCGACCTGCAACCATTCAGGCCTAAGTTCCAAATCCTCTGCGGCCTTTGCGTCTTTGCGCCTTTGCGTTAAGAAAAAACTTTCCGGTTTCTGCGGTTAATTTATCCTTCAATCAACAGCGGCCCACAGGTACCAGCTCGATATGGTGCGGTAAGGGCGCCAGCGATCGGCGATCGCATGATAGTCGCGGGTCAGCGGTTGGTCCGGCAGGCCATAATGCTGCTCTATGGACTTGCGCAGCGCCAGATCGCCCAGTGGCAGCACATCGAGTCGACCCAGCGAGAACATCAGGAACATATCGATGGTCCAGGGGCCTATTCCTGGCTGCGGAGACAGCTTATCGGCAATCTGCTGGTTGTCCAGTCGCGAAAGTTGCTGCAGATCGAGTTCGCCGTTGATTACCGCAGCGCCGAGCGCCCTCAGATACCTGATCTTCTGCCTGGAGAGACCGCAAGCGGCCAGCTGTTGATCATCGAGCCCACGAAACGCATCCGGTTCAAAAGTATCCGTCGCCAGCAGTCTGGCCATTCGGGTCTCAATACTGAGGGCAGAGGCTACCGATAGCTGCTGATTGATGATCGCCCAGACCAGGACATGATAATGGGGTTTGTGGACCAGGCTATCTGCCGCGTACAAGGTGCAGGGCCCGTGTTGCTCGATCAGTCTGGCGATCACTGGGTCTGACTTCTGTAAAGCGCTTTCTGCTTTACGAACCACTTTTTCCATCTATAGTTAGACCTGAGAGCACGTTTACCGGCGCAAAAAATAACATTGCAGCAAGATTATATCCGAATACTATGAACCCGGTACTCCTCGACCAGACCAGCCTGTTCAAGTTCGGTATCGCCGTAATTCTGGTCATGACGGGGGCGTTTTCGAGCGGTTATTATTTCGGTTGCCAGCAAGCCGATCGAAAAGCCGGTCTGGATCTGAACAAAACGATGTTGCGCGCATCACCCGGGCTGGCGCGGGTGGACCTGGCGGCGCTGGCATCGTTCCGATCGAGGTCGCAGCCGTTTGAATTCGCTGCCGGTGTCGATACCCGCGATCTCGATCCGGACATACATGCTGGTCAGCAGTCTGTCGCGGCAGAAAGCCAGGCAAAGAACGAGTCTGCAGCCGCGATCAACGCGACAAATCAGGCCGAGCCGGCTCCTGAGCAAGGCGACTCGGCAGCTCAGCCGCCGCCCGAGTCGGGCCAGCAACAGCTCGCATCGCTCGCGACTCCAGTCGATCACAACGTGGTCGCCAGCTCCACTCATGCTATCGAAATCGCTGCGGTTCGATCACAACCTCAGCCTGATGCTGGGCAACAGCTGACCGAAACCATTGCATCCGGCAGGCAAGCAGGTATCATAGATACGTCCAGTGCTGAAGACGCGCGGTACACGATACAGGTCGGTGTGTTTGCTGATCCCGACAACGCGAAACGTCGCAAGGCCCAGCTCGATGCGTTACAACTCACTGCCTATGTCAATAAATACACAAACCAACGCGATCAGCCACGCTTCAACGTACGCTTCGGCTATTTCAAGGACAAAGCCAGCGCTCGTGCTGCATTGACTCGTTTTGAAAACGACATGTCTGGCAGTGGCTACGTTACAACAATTCGTCGTAATTGATCAGCGCGCAGCGCTCACTGCAAACGATCTGCAGGCCACGATTTGATGCCTGCCTCGATCAAGCTCCTGACCTTCGATCTCGACGACACGCTGTGGCCGTGCAAGCCAACCATCATAGCGGCCGAGCACCGGCTGTACAGCTGGATGCAGCAGGCTGTCCCGCAGATCACCGAACGTTTTGACAACGAAGCCTTGTTGGAGAAGCGGCACACGTTCATACAGCAGCGTCCCGAGCTTCTGCACGATATGTCGAAGCTGCGCATCGAATCATTGAGGGCGCTGAGCGATGAAATCGGCCTCGCCTATGACTGGATCGAGGAGGCATTCGAGGTCTTTTTTCAGGCCCGGCAAGAGGTCGAGTTGTATGCCGATGTGGCGCCGGCGCTGGATCGGTTGAGCAGCGAGTATACTCTGGTCGCGGTGACCAATGGCAACGCGGACATTAGCCTGACCGGCATCGACCGCTGGTTCGATTTCTCGGTCTCCGCAGCGGAGGTAGGTTACCAGAAACCGCATCCACTGGTCTTTGAGACGGCGATGTCAAGAGCCGGAGCGGTGCCTTCGGAGACCGTCCATATCGGCGACGATGAACAACGCGATATTTTCGGGGCCAGTGAAGCGGGGATCCGCACGGTTTGGGTGAATCGCAGTGAACGCGACTGGAGTCATACCGAGTGTGAGGCCGATCATCATATTCGCAGCCTGGCTGAGTTGCCGGAAATTCTGCGAGAGATGCAATATAATGATTGCTCTGACTGATGAGCCCGTTTGATGATCTACAAGACCGACGATATTCGAATAAGCGGTATGCACGAGGTCGAGCCAGCCGAGACCTTGCATAACCAGTTTCCTACGACTGAGACCGCCTCTGAAACCGTTCACAAGACCCGCAAGGCGATACACAAAATCCTGCATGGCGAAGATGACCGTCTGGTGGTTATCGTCGGCCCGTGCTCGGTTCATGACCCAGTGGCGGCCCGCGAATACGCCAGTCGCTTGAGGCCATTGATCGCCAGTCTTTCCAGCGAGTTGTGCATCGTGATGCGTGTCTATTTCGAAAAGCCTCGCACGACGGTCGGCTGGAAAGGTCTGATCAATGATCCGGACATGGACGAGAGCTTTCACATCAACAAAGGTCTCAGTCTGGCTCGTCACCTGCTGATCGATCTTGCCGAGGAGGGCGTGCCTGCCGGTACCGAATTCCTCGATCTGATTTCTCCGCAATACATCGCAGATTTGATCAGCTGGGGCGCCATTGGCGCGCGCACTACAGAAAGTCAGGGTCATCGTGAGCTGGCCTCCGGCCTGTCTTGTCCGATCGGTTTCAAGAACAGCACCGACGGCGGCTTCAAGATTGCGATCGATGCTGTGAGTGCTGCCTCAAGGCCGCACGTGTTCATGTCACTCACCAAACAAGGGCATTCGGCGATTTTTTCGACCACCGGTAATAACGACTGTCACATTATTTTGCGTGGTGGCAACAATCAGCCGAATTACGACAGCGAGAGTATCGCTCAGGCGGCCGAGCAATTGACACAGAACGGACTTCGTCCCGAGGTCATGGTGGACTGCTCACATGCCAACAGCAACAAGGATTACCGTCGCCAGGCCGACGTCTGTCGGGATGTAGCGAAGCAGCTGAGTGCCGGCGAGACTCACATTATTGGTGTGATGATGGAAAGCAATCTGGTCGAAGGCAGGCAGGATGTGATACCCGGGCAGAAGCTGACCTATGGACAAAGCGTGACCGATGCCTGTATTGCTTGGGAGACGACCGAAGTGCTGTTGCAGGAACTGGCCGAGGCGGTCAAACAGCGCCGCAAGGTGGTATCGCACAAGGCATCGGCCTGACCAAAGCCGCATTGCACGTTAGATGCGATCTGTGTTTTAACGCAAAGACGCAGAGACGCGAAGGTCGCAAAGGGAATCACTGTTTGTCGGCCGTGGTGGAGTGCGTCGTGAACAGCGGGCGAGCCGGCTAGATCGCATGATTCCAATTTTTCGCGCCAAGCTGTCCGTGCGCATGAGACTGGGTAGCCATCCTGGAGAACTTCCAAAGTTCAGCAGACATCTCGCTGCCAGCGCGATGACGAGATGTGTCTCAACAAAAAAAATTTTTTCTTTGCGGCCTCTGCGCCTTCGCGTCTTTGCGTTAAAGATGCGCTCTGCGTCTTTGCGTTAATAAACCCCGCCGCTCAACCAGAGCGTTTCGTGTAGGTTCTTTCGACGTAGGCATCGATCAATGCTTCGAATTCATCGGCGATATGATCGCCTTTCAGCGTCACGGTTTTCTTTCCGTCCTCGTACACCGGTGCGACCGGTCGTTCACCGGTGCCTGGCAAGCTGATACCGATGTTCGCGAATTTGCTTTCTCCAGGACCGTTGACGACACAGCCCATTACAGCGACATTCATGGCTTCGACCCCCTGATACTGACGGCGCCATTCCGGCATCTGCCGCCGCAGATAAGCCTGCACCCGGGAGGCCAGTTCCTGAAAAAACGTGCTGGTGGTTCTGCCGCAACCAGGGCAGGCCGTGACCTGGGGGACGAAGGACCGCAAACCCATGGTCTGAAGAATCTCCTGCGCAACGATCACCTCCCGTGTGCGGTCAGCGCCGGGTTCCGGGGTCAGCGATATCCTGATGGTGTCACCGATACCATCGTGCAACAGTATGCTCAGGGCGGCCGTTGAGGCCACTATGCCCTTGGAGCCGATACCGGCCTCAGTCAGCCCCAGGTGCAGCGCGTAATCGCCACGCTCAGCGAGGGACCGGTACACCGTGATCAGATCCTGCACCACGCTCATCTTGCACGACAGGATGATCTTATTCCTGGCCAGTCCCAGTGCTTCAGCAGCAGCGGCGCTCTCCAGCGCTGATCGAATCACCGTCTCCAGCATCACATGGTGGGCATCATAGGGCTCCGCCCGCTGCGCGTTCTGGTCCATCAGCGTCGCCAGCAAGGCCTGATCGAGGCTGCCCCAGTTCACGCCAATACGCACAGGTTTGTCGTATTCGCACGCCAGCTCGATCATTTGGGCAAATTGCGCATCGCGCCTGCTGCCTTTGCCGACGTTACCCGGGTTGATGCGGTATTTGGCCAGAGCGCGAGCGCATTCCGGGTGATCTGCCAGCAATTTATGCCCATTGAAATGAAAATCACCGATCAGTGGTACCGAACAGTTCTGTCGGTCGAGCGCGTCGCGTATTCTCGCGACGCCGGCGGCGGCATTATCATCGTTGACCGTGACGCGGACCAGCTCAGATCCGGCATGCGCCAATTGCAGTATCTGCTGGGTCGTTGCGGTGATGTCAGCGGTGTCTGTGTTCGTCATTGACTGCACCGCAACGGCGTGACCGCCACCGACGGTTATGCCGTCGATATCAACCGCAACGGACTGTCGGCGTGCTTTGTAAGCGTCTGGAAAAACCATCAAAAGGCTCGAATCTAACCGAACCCAATCTTAGCATTCCTGCCGGATGACAGATACAATGCACGTTTTAACCGTAATGGCACTTACTTAAGGAAGCTCTGAATAATTCATCCCTGAATTATCAGAGCACGGGAAACATAAAATGCGATTTTCTGTTTCCCTCCATTTTCAATCGCTTAAGGCGATCAAAAATGGCGGCGCATCCTTGCGCCGCTGAAACTCTGAATTAATCAGAGTTTCCTTAAGCCGATACGGGTTGCTTCTGTAGGAAATGTCGGCGGCAGGGAAGCCGCCGTCGAGCCTACACGGACGTATTCACGGCGTTTTCCGGAAGAAGTAACCCGTGTCGGCGGGTCGATTGCCCGACGATAGCTGTTAAGTCAGTGCCATTCGTTTTAACCGGGTGTGTGCAGCGTGAAACTGGGACTCGTGATCAATCCTATGGCCGGCGTCGGTGGAGCCGTCGGGCTCAAGGGCAGTGATGGCCGCGACATCGTCGCGCAGGCGCTCGCGAAAGGAGCGCATCCACTGGCCCAACAACGCGCCCAGTCTGCGCTGTCAGCGATCAGGGACAGCGTACCGGGGCCAGTCTACACGGCCGCCGGGGCGATGGGTCAGCACGCGCTGGAGGCCCTGGGTATGGATGCGATTGTGGTGTACACGCCAGCCCACCCGGAAACCAGCGCCGAGGATACGGTCAATACGGTGATCGCATTATGCGAGCACGGAATCGATCTTTTGGTGTTTGCCGGAGGTGACGGCACGGCGCGGGATATCCTCGATGCGCTCAGGCAGCAAGGTGCCGAGGATAGCCTGACAGTGATCGGTATCCCGGCTGGGTGCAAGATCCATTCAGCCGTTTATGCGGTCAGCCCGACGCAGGCGGGAGAGCTGCTGGCTGGTTTGATCGATGGTCAGTTGTATTCGGCCAAATCCGCCGAAGTCATGGACCTGGACGAGGATGCGTTCCGGGCCGGACAGGTCAAGGCCAGCTGCTATGGCTACATGCACGTGCCGGTCGATGAACAGCGTATGCAGGCCATGAAACGAGGCGGTGTCGATACCGAGTCATTGGTGCTGGAGGACATTGCGGCCGATTTTATCGACAACATGCAGGACGATGTGTTGTATCTTATGGGCTCGGGCACGACGATCGCGGCCATCATGCAAGCCCTGGGACTTGACAATACGCTGCTCGGTATCGACGCGGTGTACAACGGTGAACGCGTTGCCGCTGATCTTGCCGAGCAGGATATATTGGCCTTGCTCGATGATCCAGGCTACGCCGAGGCGAGGATAGTCGTCACCGCAATAGGGGGCCAGGGTCATGTTTTCGGGCGCGGCAATCAGCAGTTCAGCCCGGCCGTGATCAGGCGAGTGGGTTGCGATAAGGTGATCATCGTCGCGACGCGCGAAAAGCTTCGATCCCTGCAGGGCCGACCCCTCAGGGTCGATACCGGGGACAATAGACTGGATTCGGAACTGGCCGGTATGAAGCAGATCATCACCGGCTACGAACAGCGCACGCTGTACAGGATCGGCTGACAAGCAAGTACAGGGAAAGATGTTGTTTCAACGCAAAGGCGCGAAGACGCAGAGGACGCAAAGCACATATTAATGCCGATCTGAACCGCTTAACCTGTTGTTGAGATCGCCGCAGCGGGCGGCGTTATAGTCCATGGCCTGCAAACGGCGTCGCCTTCTCATTGCCATAGGCTGTAGAATATCACGACAGAGAATAGTGAGTTTTTCTTTGCGAACTTTGCGCCTTCGCGCCTTTGCGTTAAAAACATCAGCGGAAATTTAGGAAACACATGCAAGATACAGACTACATCGAAGGTTTACTGAAATTCATTCAGGCCTCGCCGACGCCCTACCACGCGGTCGCTGCGATGCGAGAAATGCTCGATGCGGAAGGCTTTACGCAACTGAGGGAATCTGAATCATGGGAAACGAGTACGCCCGGACGTTATTACGTCACGCGGAATGATTCATCGCTGATTGCCTTCAGTTTGACCAGCGATCTGGCGGACAACGGTTTGCGTATGGTCGGTGCCCACACGGACAGTCCCTGTCTCAAGGTCAAGCCGAATCCGGAAATCGTCAAAACTCGATATTTCCAGCTCGGTGTAGAGATCTATGGCGGCGTGTTGCTCAGTCCTTGGTTTGACCGCGATCTGTCACTGGCGGGACGGGTCAGTTATTTGGACAAGCAGCAGCATGTCCATAGCGCGCTGATCGATTTCGAACATGCGATCGCTGTGATACCCAGCCTGGCGATTCATCTCGATCCAGAGGTCAACGAAAATCGCAGCATCAATAAACAGACCCATATGCCGCCGGTTTTGATGAAGTTGCCGGAGGACGAGAAGCATAAGGAAGCAACGCCGGACTTTCGCGAATTGCTGTTGACCTTGCTCGTCAAACAAAATCCTGAGATCAATGCCGAAAAAGTGCTCGAATATGAGCTGGCGTTCTACGATGTCCAGCCACCCGCCGTGATTGGCCTGCATCAGGATTTCGTTGCCGGAGCTCGCCTGGACAACCTATTGAGCTGCTATACCGGGCTGATCAGCCTGTTCAAAGCCGGTGAGCGCTCGAATTGCATGCTGATCTGCAATGATCATGAGGAGGTGGGCAGTGTTTCGACCTCCGGTGCGGCCGGATCTTTTCTGAGAAGTGTGTTGCAACGTCTGACGGCAACACCGGAACGGCTGGCACGCAGCGTCGATCGCTCGATGCTGATCTCGGCCGATAATGCCCATGGCGTTCACCCGAATTTTTCTGACAAGCACGATGACAACCACGGGCCAGTGCTCAACCAGGGGCCCGTGATCAAGATCAATGCAAACCAGCGTTATGCGACCAACAGCGAGACCGGTGCGATTTTTCGCAATCTGTGCGATCAGGCCGATGTGCCGGTGCAATCATTCGTGGTGCGTTCCGACATGGGCTGCGGCAGTACCATCGGTCCGCTGACTGCCGCTGCGATCGGCATCAAGACCATCGATGTCGGTGTGCCGACTTTCGCAATGCATTCGATACGCGAACTCGCTGGACGCTGGGATGGATATTATCTTTATCGCGCGTTACGCGAATATTTCAAATGATGCAGCGGCGTTGAGATTGTGGTGCCGCGCTCGGCGCATTTTGGTCCTGCCGATGCTGGATTGACTTCAACAGCGGGATGATTATGCTAATGGCGCTGAACAATCGATTGATATGAGATATGACGGAGTCGTCCAATGGCAATCGCGATTACACTGCAAAATTATCTGGAGAGCCTCGGCGTCGAGTACGAATTGGTCGAGCATCCTTATGCCGATACCGGACTGGCTACCGCCGAACAGGCGCATATCCCCGCCGAGAAGCTTGCAAAGTCAGTCCTGCTCGAGGACGAGGGTGGTTATATGTTGGCGGTGTGTCCGGCATCACGCCGCATCAAGCTGGGCGATCTCTATCGGGAAACCAACCGCCGCCTGCAGTTCGCCGACGAGGCCGAGCTGGCCGACATGCTGGGCGACTGTGTACTCGGGGCGGTACCGCCGGTCGGTGATCTCTACGGCCTCGAGGTCGTCGTCGATACTGACTTGTTCCTGCAGCCCGATGTCTACTTCGAGGCGGGCGATCACGTCGATCTGATTCATGTTTCAGCGGAAGGTTTTCAGCGACTGATGCACAATGCGGAACACGCTTCCTTCAGCAAGCCCGATTGACCCGTCCCGGTGACGCGACCGGTCTCCCCGCGTTCGCTCAGTTCGGCGGCGCTGGCATTACGATCCTGACGCATCGCGATCACGGTACTCGATTAAATCGACCCTCGATCACGCCCGCGGCCGGCGCTTGGCTGGTTTTTTCTTGGCCGCATGCGATTCAGGCAAGCGTTTGAGCGCAGAAGCATATATACTCAGAAGTATCAACTTATTGTTCTAAGGTGCTGAAATTCAAGCATGATCACGGTTAAGAAATCACATAAGCTTGATGATGTCTGCTACGATATTCGCGGCCCGGTGTTGCGGGAGGCGCGGCGGCTCGAAGAGGAAGGCTACAGGATCATGAAACTGAATATTGGCAATCCCTCTCCGTTCGGCTTCGATGCACCCGACGAAATCGTCCAGGACATGATCCACAACGTGCCCGAGTCCCAGGGCTACAGCGACTCGCGGGGCCTTTATTCTGGACGCAAGGCCGTGATGCAATACTGCCAGCAAAAGAACCTGCCGAATGTCGAAATCGATGACATTTATCTTGGCAACGGTGTCAGTGAATTGATTGTGATGGCGATGCAAGCCTTGCTCAACAATGGCGATGAGATGCTGATACCCGCACCGGATTATCCCCTGTGGACCGCGTCGGTCTCGCTGTCGGGAGGCAAGCCGGTGCATTACATCTGTGATGAGCAATCGGACTGGTACCCGGACCTTGAGGATATCGAAAAAAAGATCACCGATCGCACGCGTGGCATTGTGATCATCAATCCGAACAATCCGACCGGGTCGTTATATCCTCAGGATATTCTCGAAGCGATCATCGAGCTGGCTCGACAACACAAGTTGATCATTTTTTCCGATGAGATCTATGACAAGGTCGTTTATGACGGCGCCGAGCATATTTCTACAGCGTCTTTGGCCGATGATGTGCTTTTCTTGACCTTCAATGGTCTGTCGAAAGCATACCGCGTCGCCGGATTCCGATCCGGCTGGATGGTCATCAGTGGCGCGAAACTGCGCGCGAACGATTACGTTGAAGGAATCGAATTGCTGGCCTCGATGCGGTTGTGTTCCAACGTGCCGGGCCAGCACGCGATTCAGACGGCGCTCGGCGGCTATCAGAGTATCAACGATCTGGTAGCGCCTGGT
>Ga0272442_10010130_pt1 | contig 11651 bp, 9 predicted proteins | sample SSMForm2O_FD_200262 | JGI IMG/M metagenome (GOLD analysis project Ga0272442, IMG submission 200262) | Marine sediment archaeal communities from Little Sippewissett salt marsh, Falmouth, MA, United States - SSM-Form-2O | ecosystem: Environmental > Aquatic > Marine > Wetlands > Sediment ...
CAAGATAGACTGCCTCATATCGGAGATTTACGCGGATTTCACTTTTGACCGGGAAACTACTATCGAAATTGGAGAGTTGTTCGGTGAGGATATTGCGATGAGACCTGGTGGTTTGCCCTTCGGATCCAGCGTTCAGGATTTAATCGATGACGGAGGTGAAATTCCTCCTGCATTTCCGGGAGCTTCGTTGAGGGAACTTATTCGCGCCAGAATGGGTCTTAATATTGGATATTTGAGCACAGCCCGTGATTTCACTGCCCTGGTGGACCTGCTTGAATCAAGGGGATATCTGAAAATCCTGATGAATCCAATGCTTGAGACCATCAACGGCAAAACATCAATAGTAAAGTCAACTCAACAGGTACCGCTGCAAACGGTAACTAAGTTCATACCTACTCAGGGTGATTACCTTCCCCAAACTCAAGTACAATATGAGGATGTCGTTGACTCTCTTGAAATCACTCCCCACGTTTTTGCTGATGGTACCATCGCCCTTGAAACCGACATCCTGCTCGGTGCGAGAAATACTCCTGATGGTGTAAAGCAGGTACCAATCATTACTAAAAGGGAAATCACGAGCAAAGAAAATCGGATTCGTTCGGGTGAAAGTCTCGTAATCGGTGGAATTAGAAAGACGACGAAATTTGGTGTTGTCCGCGGTGTCCCGATACTCAAAGATATACCTTTGCTGGGCTTTTTGTTCTCCGGCGAAGATACTGAAGAGCGAGCGGTTGAGACAGTGTTCATATTGACCCCGACTTATTCGACCGGCGGCAGACCCAAACAGGAAATAATGGAGGGAATCAGAAAAAAACATGCACCGGCCTCTCCAGGTGTTTTGCAGGAAGCTATTACAGATTTCTTTGGCGATAAATCTTCTAAAGAGCAGCAGCGCAAGGAGCTTGAAGACGAGCGTTTACGCCGCGAGGGTGAGGCGGAAAAGGTGGAGGTCAGAAGCATCGCTCGGGAGACGGAAGCTCGTGCCGAGCGTATTACAACCGAAGCCGAAAAAGCAACATCCGATGCGGCGAAGACCAAAGCTGATGCAGAAGCGTTAATGGCTGAAGCGAAAAAACTTATGGCTGAGGCTGAAGCCAAGGCCAAGGCCGCCGAAAAGGCAAAAAAAGAAGCAGAAGCAGAAAAGGCGAAAGAAGCAAAACAAAAAGCACAAAAAGATAGCAAAAAACCTGAAGCCTAACAAGACTAAATCACACAAGACACATGAAATATCCGGCTAAATATGCCGTTTTTTATTTAACGGCCAGTCGTACAATTCCAAGTTTCAATTCGGAGACCTAATTTTTATATTAAAGGGGACAGTCTATGGATAATTTAAGCAGCAGTGGTTTTGGGGGGCAAAATATTAACGATCCTATCCCTCTTGATCAGGATCTCGACAAACCGATTCCTTTAGAAGATATCAGTATCGGAGGAGGTGGAGTTTCACATGCGCCGCTGGATTTAGGCGGCAGCAGTCCAGTTGAGGCTCCTAAGATAAAGGTACCCCAGCCTGTTGCCAAGAAAGCGACAGAAAAAGTAGCTTCAAGCGACAGAATAACTGGTGTAAAGACCTTTTTTACCAAACTTCATCCCGGGGCCATAAATTTTCTTGACGAGCAAATCACCAAATGGCTGAAGGAAAACCCGGAAGTTATCATAAAACGAACAAACATTATTACAGGTGAGATCCAGGCCAAAAAAACCGATCCGAATATTATTATAACGGTCTGGTATTAAATAAACTGTCTGAGAGTTCTCACATATACATGCTATGGTTGCACGTGGGATTAGGGTTTTTCTGTCTGCATATTTCAACGAATGAGGTTTTTCAAAGTCCTGTTGATTCCACGGAAATCGTAGTCCACATCAAGAAACAGGCAACCTAATAGTGATGTGAACCGACTAAGGTTCTGTTGTTTGATGAAACGACAGGACATTCATCTGCGGCTGACTGGAAAAATAACCCGCGACGCGTAAAAAAATCTTGATATAATTTCTTGACATATAGTACAATTTCCATTATTTTCCTTTGTTTATCTGTTTGTATGTAGCAAATGAGACTTGTTTTGGAAGATTTTTTGGAGGTCTTTTGTGGCTAAAGAGCTGGCTCGGAAACTAATAAATGCAGGGGTACATTTTGGACACGGCGTAAGCCGATGGAATCCTAAAATGGACCAATTCATTTTTGCAAAACGCGGTAATATTCATATTATTGATGTTAAAAAAACCTTAAAGGGATTATTGATTGCAAAAAAGCTTCTTGCTGAAGTGGTCTCTAACGGAAAAGATGTTGTTTTTGTAGGTACGAAACGTCAGGCGCAAAAAGGCGTTGAAGCTGTGGCCGAGAAGTGCGGAATGCACTATGTTTCACAGAGATGGCTTGGCGGGATGCTTACAAACTTCAGAACCATACGTTCTCGTCTGCAGAGATTGGAGCAGTTGGAAGCTATGGTCGAAGATGGTACTCTTGACAGTGAGAGCAAGAAGCAGGCATCGCGTCTCAAACGGGAGATGAGAAAGATAAAAGCTAATCTCCAGGGAGTTCGGAATATGTCCCGCTTGCCCGGTGCTGTTGTAGTTATAGATGCTAAAAAGGAATATCTTGCCCTGATGGAAGCCAGAAAACTGAATATTGTAACTATCGGCTTTCTGGATACCGATTCGGACCCTGACACAGTAGATGTTGCCATTCCAGCTAATGACGATTCTATCAGAGCGATTGAATTGATCCTTAACGAATTGGCCGATGCCGTAGCGATTGGAAAAACGATGGTTGCTGCACGACAGGAACCGGCTCAAAGGCCGAGACGCGTCCGGTCACGAAGACCGGTTCTGGCCCGTGCCAGCAAAGAAGAACCTCAGCCCTTGCCATTAGTTGAGCAAAAACCAGCGCAGAGCGCGGATACCGTCTCAGAACAAGCACAAGCCGAGCAGCAGGAGTCAAAGTAAAAAAGTCACAAGTCCGCGTTAGGTAACTTATATTATTCAGCCGGCGATTATTCCCGGCTAACGTAGTGTAAATTTCAAATTCCAAATAGTCGGATTTCCTTTAACACAATATAAGCAGTAGAAGAACAGGAGTAATTAATATGGCGGAAATTTCAGCAGCAACGGTGATGAAACTGAGAAAGATGAGCGGACAGGGAATGATGGATTGCAAAAAGGCTCTTCAGGAAGCTGAAGGTAATATCGAGCAGGCTATGGATGCGCTTAGAAAAAAAGGACTCGCCACTCTGGCAAAACGAGCCGAGCGGGAGACATCCGAAGGTCTGGTTGTCTGCAAGAGCAGCCAGGACGGCAAAACAGCAGTTCTTACAACGCTTTGCTGCGAGACCGATTTTGTGGCCAAGAGCGATGATTTTGTGGCGGTGGCGCAAAAACTGGCCGACTATGCCCTTGTATGTGCTGCCGAGCAGGGCGCAGAGAATATCCTTGAGACCGTTGTTGAGGGCAAAAAATTCAGTGACGTTTTAACTGAAACCGTCAGTAAGACCGGTGAAAAGACACAGGTTGGTGATTACGCAAAATATCAACTCGACGGCCCGGGTCTTATCGGCACTTACATACACTTCAACGAAAAGGTTGGCTCAATGGTTCAAATTGAAACCAGCGATGACACTTTAGCGGCCACAGATGTGCTTAAGCAAACTGCCACCGACATAGCGATGCACATCACGGCAACCAAACCCATGGCCTTAGATAAAGACAAGATTGATTCTGAGACCATCGAGCGTGAGAAATCCATATTCGCCGATCAGATGAAGAACAAGCCGGCCAACATCATAGAAAAAATCGTGGAAGGCAAGATGAGGAAATTTTTTGAAGAGAATTGTCTTCTCGATCAGCCTTTCGTTAAGGATGACGACAAATCGGTAGCACAGTTCCTTGCGGATTCCGCCAAACAGGCCGGAGGTGAGGCTACAATAAAAAAGTTTGTCCGATTTGAAGTTGGTTAAGAAACGCCTTTCTAAAACTGTGTTATAGAATAGGGTTTATGAGACTAACAAGTCCGCTTTTTGTTCTGACTGGAGATGAGGAATAAATGGCAGAGAGCAAATATAATCGCATATTGCTGAAACTTTCCGGCCAGAGTTTTTGCAAGCCCGGCGAATTTGGTATTGACGGAGCCGCACTTGAGTCAATTGCCGAGAGGATATCACAGATATGCAAAATAGGCCCTCAGGTCGCCGTCGTGGTGGGCGCCGGTAATTTCCTTAGGGGTGAAACCTTCTCGCAGGCCAGTCATATCCCGCGAAACACGGCAGATTATATGGGGATGCTGGCAACCATTATCAATGCCTGTGCTCTTCAGGAGACGCTTGAGAAGCTTGGTCAGCCAACGAGGGTGCTCAGTGCAATTGAGGTTCCCGCAATGTGTGAGACCTTTATTCGCAGACGAGCCATTCGTCACCTTGAGCGCGGAAGAATAGCGATACTGGCCGGTGGAACTGGAAATCCCTTTTTTACTACCGATACCTGTGCAGCTTTGAGGGCTTCGGAGCTTGATGTTGGCCTTCTGATAAAAGCAACAAAAGTCCAGGGCGTTTACAGCGATGATCCGGAGAAGAATTCGGATGCTCAGTTTTACGCGCAATTGTCTTATGACCAGGTATTGGAGCAAAAACTTAGAGTGATGGACCATTCTGCGATAACTCTCTGCCGGGACAACAATATTCCGATTATTGTTTTGAATATTTTCGAGAAGGGCAACATAACAAAGGCCATTTGTGGTGAGCCGGTCGGTACTAAAATAACGATGGGTCAATAGCGAATTGAACTACCAAGTGAGGAAAGACGATGTCCGTAAATGAAATACTCTCTGAGAGCGAATCCAAAATGAAAAAGGCCTTAGAAGTCCTCCATGATGAGCTAAAAACCATTCGCAGCGGCATGGCTTCTACGGGACTGGTTGAAAACATAAAGGCCGATTTCTATGGGACGCCGACACCATTGAAACAGATGGCGACGCTTGCGGCACCTCAGGTCGATATGATTGTAATCAAGCCTTTCGATCCTGCCTCGCTTAAGGAAATCGAAAAGGCAATCAAGGCCAGCGATCTCAGCATCGCACCGATTGTGGACGGTAAAGTAATCAGGCTTAATATCCCTGCGCTAAGCGGGGAAAGAAGAAAACAGCTTGTCCAGCAGGCCCGACAAACAGGTGAGCAGACAAAGGTTGGTATTCGAAACATACGAAGAGACGCGATAAAACATCTCGAAAAACAGCAGAAAAACAAGCTCATCACCGAAGACGACCTTAAAAACGGCAAGAAGCAGGCTGATGATATTACCAAGAAATACTCCGACAAGGTTGACGGACTCATCAAACATAAATCGGACGAAATAATACTCGATTAGTTTTGGCACAAGTTCATATTTCATAACGGCGCGAGGTATTGTAGAAGGGCCATGTGCTTTTGCGTACCAACCATATTTTGGGGGTTTTAGAATGATGCAGGAAGAAAAGAAACAAAAAGCTAAACCACGAAAAAATAGGGTGACAAAGACAATCAAGCTGCTATTGATATTTGTTGTTATTCTGATTGTGCTGGTATTCTTGTTTGTGCCCGCGTTCATTTCATCCAAGGGGGGCAATCGTTTCGTATCAGGTAAAATCAACGATTCGATTGACGGGCGGGTGGATTTCGCCGGGCTTTCAATGGGCTGGTTCAAGGGAATCAGTGTTTCGAGCCTCAGTTTTAACGATAATGCAGAGACAATATCCGTGCAGGTCAAGCAAATCACCACGAAGCCCCGCTACGGTTCAATTCTGAGAGGCAATCTTTCCTTCGGCCAAACGACAATCGACCAGCCTCAAGTACGCGTAAATCTCAAGGATCAACCTGAGAACAGGCAGGTTGCGGGTGTGTCCGAGCCGGTTTCCGCCAAAGCCGGATATCCTGCTCTTGTTATGGATGTAGAGGTTAACGACGGCAATTTTAAGTTGACAGATTCGAAAGCAAAAACCGTTGAGCTCTCGCAGATAAATTCCAGGCTGAGTTTGCGACCGCTGGGCAGGCAAACAGATTTTGACATCAATCTGGCCGTGGTTAACAGCAAAGCTGAAAAATCACGGATTCACGCAGAGGGCAAAATTAAACCTGACAAGGCGATAAAAGGCTGGTCCCTCAAAGGTACAACCGGTGATTTTATTGTAGAAGTCAATGACCTGGAACTCGAATCTTTGGGTTCGATTCTTGAATTGGCAAAAATAGATGTTGAGGCAAAAGGAGAGTTTTCCGCCGATTTAAGAGCCGTAATAAAAGACGGCAACTTCGAAAATTTGACCGGCTCAATCAAAGCAAAGAACCTGGACATAACCGGTTCCGCACTGAAGGGGGACAGCCTGAAAACGAGTCAATTGGATGTAGCCGTGAAGCTTACAAGCCAACAGCAATTGATAAACATCGAGCAATTTCATTTCGACAGCGACTGGCTTGTTGGGCAAGCAGGGGGAATGGTTCCCACTACTTTTAGTTCCTGGTCAGACTTTTTGACATCCGAGTCGGACGTGAGCTTGAATGCCGAATTCGAGCTTGATGCCGCCGCAGTTCTTTCTCAAATGCCGCACACATTTGGCATCAAAGAAGAAATGAAGGTCACCTCGGGTAAATTGAGCGGAAATATTACAGCAAATCGCGGCAAGCTTAACGGCGAGGTAAATCTCAACGAATTGGCCGGCATGATCGAAGACAAGAAGCTTGCTCTTTCTGAGCCGGTTACAGGCAAGCTTCAGATTTCAACCGATAAGAAAAAAATACGTTTCGATAAACTCGATGTAACGGCTTCGTTTGCACGAATTAATGCCAGCGGATTTCTTGAACAGCTTAAATATGATGGTTATGTTGACCTGGAAAAGCTGCAATCGGAATTCGGACAGTTCGTGGATTTAGGTAAATACGAGATTGCCGGCGAGATTGTTGAACAAGGGACGTTGTCTGTTGGTAAAAGCGAGATAACGGGCGGCGGAGTGTCACAGGTTAAAAATTTTCACATAGCTGCGGGGGATGGAACCACAGCGCAAGAGCCGGGGGCGGATATTAAGTTTTCTTTTGCTTTGGACAGAAAGACTAACGTACTGAGCTTTAATTCTATTGAAGCCAATGCAAGTCTCGGTCAAATCAATATAAACCGAGCCGTTGTTCCAATAGGTGGAAAGGCGCAAGTGCCTCTGAGCATGGATATTGTCGCTAAGAATATTGACCTTGGAAAAGTGAAGCCATTTGCTGTTTTGTTTGCATCTTTACCTGAAGAAACACAGCTTTCCGGTATCGCCGAATCAACAATCTCCATAAGCTCGGATAAAGACATCTACAAAGTAACAACGGACTCGACAAAAATCGAAGCTCTAAAGCTCACTTATCCCGGAGAGGAGCCTTTTGAGCCTAATGAAGTCACCCTTGTTTTTGAAGCTGAGATAAATCCCAAACAAAAAACAATTAATGTCAAAAAATTAGAACTGGAAAGCCCGCAAATAAAAATCCGTAAAGGCGAATTCAACAAGCTTGACAATTCCGGCAGGACTAAATTAGTCGGACAAGCGGAGTTAGAGTATGACTGGTCCGCGGTCAGTTCTTTGGCGGGGGCTTATTTACCCGAAGGTTTGACACTACAGGGCAAGCGAAAAGACTCAGTTAGTTTTAACAGTGAATATCCCGTTAATGATGTAAATCAACTATTACCCAATCTTACAGCCAATGCCAAATTAGGTTTCGAACAAGCCGATTATATGGGGCTTGATTTTGGGCCGACCGACGTGGATATTCAAATGCAAAACGGCCTGCTTAAAATTGCACCGTTTAATACTACTGTCAACGAAGGACTGTTTAATTTTGCCGGTCAGGTGGATTTCAAGCAAAAACCACCTCAATTAAAGATGGCCGGCCCGCTCCAGCTAATGAATAAAATCAAAATCAACGACCAGACGACTAAAAAGCTTCTGATGTACTTAAATCCGATTTTCGCAGACGCCGTTAACGCCAGCGGAATTGCTTCTTTTAGCTGTGAGCGGCTCACTATTCCGCTCGATGCAGCAGCCCAAAATCAGGCTGAAGTTGTTGGTACGGTTTCAATGGACCAATTGCGCCTGCAGGCTTCGGGCTTGCTCAGCACGATTTTGTCATCGAGCGGTACCAGTGCCCGCGATGCGGTTATTACTATCCGTCCGACTAAGTTCGTCTTGCAGGATGGATTTCTCAGATATGATGATATGCAAATGGATATCGGTGACAATCCCGTCAATTTCAAAGGTGTTATCGGTCTGGATAAGAGCCTGGATATGACCGTAACTTTACCCTACACCTCCAAGGGCAGGACGGTTAGAATCGGCCAGGAAGCAAACGACCAAAGGATTAAGCTGCCACTAAGTGGTACTGTCGATAAGCCCGATCTTGATGTTGGTAAACTTCTTGAGAGCCAGTTAAAGCAGCAATTGGAAAATCAGTTGCGAAAAGGTCTTGAAGAGTTATTTAAGTAAAATAGACCAACCGGCTCTATTGACGAGAAATCTGACTGTAGAAGTTTCTTCATTTAGCCTGCGATTTTCCCGCAGGTTCCCCCCTGAATTGGCCGATATAACCTTGAATTGAAAGGGTATAGGTATGTTAACGCTTAAGGAGCTTTTATCCACTCCGACGACTCAGCTTGGCAAGGCCGGCCGGTTTGCGGTCTTTCAGATTAAACTGTGGTCTCATTGTATCAGACTGCTGGAGAAGAACCATGCAGGCCGCCAGGCGGCCGCCCTGTCGTATCATACGGTTTTCGGAATTGTGCCTCTGGCTATCGTAACGCTTTTGATATTTAAGTCATTCCCGGCCTATAGTACCGTTGGTGAAAAACTAAGGAATCATGTTTATGACCAGCTTAACCTGTCAACTATTGAAATAACAATTGATGAGGAGAAACCGGATGAAAAAACAAAGATCACAGAATATCTCGATGGAATAGTCAATAAATTTTTTGCTGGTGTAAATACAGGCTCGATCACTCTGTTTAGCGTAGTAATTATTGTTTGGGCGGCTTTATCTTTGTTGTCGACAATAGAAAAGGCGTTTAATAACATCTGGCATGTCGCAAGGGGCAGAAATTTTCTGCAACGTATTATCAGTTATTGGGCACTCTTGACTCTTGGGCCCCTGCTTTTAGGGGCAGGTATATATATAGCCACTCCACATATGACTATTGCGTGGTTTCAGGAAACCTTTCTGAAAGATATTGCACCGATTCTGTTGTCATATATCGTAGCTGTGGTTGCTTTCTTTTTACTTTATTTTGTTTTACCGAATACGAAAGTTAAAACAAAGCCTGCCATTTGGGGCGCTGTAGTAGCGGCTTTGGTCTGGATGCTTGCCAAAAGTGCATTCGGCTATGGTATCACAGAATTAAAATTGTACAGCACGGTTTATGGTGTAATGGCCCTGGTCCCGATGACGGTGTTCTGGATTTATGTTACCTGGCTCACTGTGATGTTCGGTCTGCAATTGACCTTTACTACTCAGCACCTAAGCAGTCTCGACGCGGCTGAGATTGCCGCTGCCAAAGAAAACGAAGAATATTTCATAGCAAACGACTTTACCGCTATCAACATTGTCAGAGAGATAGCTGTTGCTTTTATGAAGAACCAGGCCCCGATTTCACCGGAGGTCATATGCAGTAAATTAGATATTCCCCCCGAGTTCGGAGACAAGATTCTCGACCATCTCGTCAACAGAGGACTGATAGCAAAAACTTCCGAACCTAAAGTTGGTTTCCTGCCTGTAAAAGACCCGGAAAATATCAGATTGTCTGATATTGCCGATGCAGTATCTGTAGCGGGCTTTGCACAGTCTGCGCCCGACCAGCCGCAGAATCTCGAGCAGATAAATCAATCGCAGCGGAATGCGTTGGCACAATACAGCTTGAAACAAGTACTCGATGTCACACGAGATAGTGAACAATTACTTAAACAAAATTCTTGTGGCGTTGTAGATAAAGAACAGGCCGAAGAAAAATAGCGCCGCAGCGCAAATCATCAGTACTATACGCATTCCTCGCGGGCCGAGTAATACCGAACCCTTGAAACTCGCCCATGTTAGAGCGCCAAGCCAGATAAAATCGCACAGCCAATGAACGATTGCGAATATCACAAAGGCCCATATCCCTATTCCGGTGGCAGTTGTTGCAAGAGTTAATCCAACGGTAGCCCACCAGAGGAGAAAGTACGGATTACTGGCCGACAGTATTATCCCTGTCAACACCGGCGTGCTTTTGGTGGTTTTGGTTTGTTGTTCTTCTGCCGCTCGCAGACTCTTGAGCATTTGAATTGCCATTATCAGCAAAAACACTCCACCTGCCAAACCGATGATAATTTGCGCGGTGGGCAGTTTTAGTATCCTGCCCAAACCCAACACAATCAGCACCATCAGCGGAAATTCGACAATGCCGTGCCCGATAGCTATAAGCATACCTGCGTAGCGCGAACGTGTCCCCATCCCAATCGCCGCGGCCGTCACGGGCCCGGGCGCCATTACGCCTGATAGCGATATTACAACAACCTGAATTAGAAAAAGTACCAGCTCCATCTAATTACTGATTTACTCACCGATGATTTTTACTAAAAGACGTTTTTTTCGTTTGCCGTCAAACTCAAAGTAGAAGATGTGCTCCCAGGGCCCGAGATGAAGCTTTCCTTCTGTAATTGCGACGACGACCTCACGTCCCATTATTTGCCGTTTCAGATGGGCATCTGCGTTGTCCTCATATCCGTTATGCTGGTATTGGCTGTGGGGTTTTTCCGGGGCGAGCTTTTCCAGCCATAGCTCGTAATCGTGATGAAGGCCCGATTCGTTGTCGTTGATAAATACCGAAGCTGTTATGTGCATTGCGTTGACAAGTACAATGCCTTCCTGAACGCCGCTTTTATCTACAAGCCGCTCTACTTCGTTATGGATAGATACAATCGCCCGCCGCTGCGGTATGTTCATCCAGATTTCTTTTGTCAATGTCTTCATAATACAAATCTCCTGTATAGATGCGGCAATTATAGATTGATTAACGATATAAAGCAAGGCTCTAAGCTATATGCGGCAGGTTCAGGATGAGCAGGTAATATTAACCAGTATTCAGGTTTGAAAGTATCAAAGGAAGTGCGGGTAAACCGGAGCTTAACACAATCAATAAAATACCATTGCTGAGATAGACACTATGGGAACCTCTAAAAATTCATTTTTACTGCGAACGGCTGCAATCTCCTCCGACGGCGTTGTCAGGCCAAAATTCGTCCTCGAGGAAGCTATCGGCTATGCCTGCGGCGATTTTGGCCTTCCGCCTTGCCGGAGAATATTTCGCACGTTCTCGTAACAAAAGCAATTTTTAGAGGCCCCCTATTTTTTTCATACGAATCATAATCTTTTCGCCCATCATTCAGCCAGGCTGTCGAGAACCTGCTTCATACTGCGTCTGTATTGTTGAAATGCCTTCCCGCCTTCTTCGGTAAGGCTCAGAAGCGTCCGGGGTATCTTTTCCACAAACTCCTTTTTAATCTCCACATAGCCGGCTGCTTCCAGCTTGCTCAAGTGCGCAGAAAGATTTCCCCGTGTAAGGTGAGTCTGGTTCATCAGAAAGAGAAAATCAGCGCTCTCAACCACGGACAGGTATGCCAAGATTAACAGCCT
>Ga0272442_10010131_pt1 | contig 11650 bp, 10 predicted proteins | sample SSMForm2O_FD_200262 | JGI IMG/M metagenome (GOLD analysis project Ga0272442, IMG submission 200262) | Marine sediment archaeal communities from Little Sippewissett salt marsh, Falmouth, MA, United States - SSM-Form-2O | ecosystem: Environmental > Aquatic > Marine > Wetlands > Sediment ...
ACCGGGAAATGTTGTTGCACTGTATGGTGACCTTGGAAGCGGTAAAACAGTATTTGCTCAGGGAATATGCAAAGGATTACATGTTACTGCATATGTAACAAGTCCCAGTTTTACTCTGGTACAGGAATATTCCGGCGACATGGATGTTTTTCATTTTGATTTTTACCGTTTGACCTGTGAACAGCAAGTTGAAACACTGGGAATTGACTACTACTTTGAACGTAACGGTGTAAGTATTATTGAATGGCCGGAAATAGCAGAAAAATTGCTTCCTGAAACGACTGTCAAAGTAAAAATATCCCGGTTTTTTGAAAAAGGGAAACTCATTGAGAACATGAGAAACATAGATATTGTTTAGGCGGCTTTATTGCTATGAATATATTGGGAATAGATACTTCAACAGACATATGCAGTGTGGGCCTTGCCGGTCATGAAGGACTTATTTCAGAATATTTGCTCAGACAGGGATATATACATGCGGAACGCCTGCCTGAGGCAGTCTCGTTCGTCCTTCATGCAGCATCAACCGGCTTTAAACATATAGATGCCATTGCAGTAACTTCAGGCCCCGGCTCTTTTACCGGACTACGTATTGGTATCGCATTTGCAAAGGGGCTTGCTGCAGGCCAAAATATACCGCTAATAAAGATACCGACTATGGATTGCTTTATATATTCAGTTCCTATGCTGGCACTGTATGCATGTGTTCTTGTAAGGGCCAGGAAAGGCGAATTCTATTATCAGCGTTATATCCAGAAATTTAACGGGTGGACGCCCGACAGTAAGACAGAGATATACAGAGAAGATGACCTGCTGCCGATGCTGGAACAATACAGAGATTCAATTGTATCGGGAAATTTGACTCGGGAGATGAAAATAAAAATCCAGCGTTCTGCCCCTGAGGTGAAAATAATTGACCCCATCTCCTTACGTTGCTTTGGTTCTGCCGCAGCGCTTATGGGTGTAGAACGATTTAAAAAAGGTGAAACGATACTACCGGAAGATCTGGCACCTATCTATCTCAGTAAATTCCTGGGAGCAGGCTAAAAGAGAGTTATATGGCATGGTTTAAACGAAAACGTCCGGGATTGAATTCACAGGGAAAAAAGGATACACCTGACGGCCTGTGGGTTAAATGCGATGCATGTGAAGAAGTCATATATAAAAAACAGCTGGACCAGAATTATCATGTGTGTACGCACTGCGGTTACCATTTTAAAATCTCAGGTTCGCAGTACATTTCACTGCTTATTGATGAGGGATCATTCAACGAGATTGGTTCTACAATGGAGTCGGTTGATTTTCTGAGCTTCAAGGACACAAAGAAATATTCAGTGAGAATTTCTGATGCCCAAAAGAAAACAGGGCTTAAAGACGCGGTGAGGGTAGGGGAAGGAACCATAGACTCCATACCTGTTGTGTTTGCCTGTATGGATTTCTCGTTTATTGGCGGCAGCATGGGTTCTGTTGTCGGAGAAAAAATTGCATTGGCAGTCGACCGTGCCAGAGAAAAGCATTTTCCGCTCATTGTTGTATCAGCAACGGGCGGAGCACGGATGATGGAATCAATTATTTCTCTCATGCAAATGGCTAAGACAGCATCTAAACTGGCACGTTTTTCAAAGGAAAAGGGCCTGTATATATCTGTACTGACCAACCCGACAACAGCCGGTGTAGTTGCCAGTTACGCAATGCTTGGAGACATCCATATAGCTGAGCCCGGGGCCCTTATAGGATTTGCAGGGCCCCGTGTCATAAAACAGACAATTGGCCAGGACCTTCCTGCAGGATTTCAGCGTTCTGCGTTTCAGCAGGAGCACGGATTTGTTGATATTATTGCAGAGAGAACAAATATGAAAGAAAAACTGAGCAGTATCATCCGTGTAATTATGGAAGTATAGTGTATGACGGAAAACGACAATCCATTAATTCTCTTGACCAATGATGACGGAATAAACGCGCCGGGTATTCACGCTGCATATGATGCCCTTGTTGAACAGGGCTTTGAAATACATGTTGTTGCTCCTGAAACCGAACGCAGCGCTGTCGGCCATGCAATTACGCTGTCAGATCCGCTGCGAGTCAAAGAGGTATTGCGCGATAATGAACGTTTCGGCTTTTCTGTAAGCGGTACGCCGGCTGATTGTGTTAAAATCGCATGCTGGGCACTGCTTTCTAAAACACCGGATATCGTAGTATCAGGCATTAACCAGGGAGCAAATACCGGTATTAATATGCTGTATTCGGGTACTGTATCTGCTGCTACAGAAGGGACTATACTTGGGATTCCGTCTATTGCTGTTTCGCTTACATCATTTGAAAAGTCGGATTTCTCCTGTGCGGCGGATTTCACTGCTGATACTGTGGGAAGAGTAATCAGAAACGGCCTTCCGCCAGGTGTGTATTTAAATATCAATGTTCCGGCTCTGCCGCGGCACGCAATAAAAGGCATTTCTGTAACCAGACAGGGCAATGCTGTATTTCGGGAAAGGTTTGATCAGAGAGTCGATCCTCGCGGCAATAAATACTACTGGCTTTCCGGGCAGAAATCCGAAATTGAAAATGATATCGAGATTGATGAAGGCTCTGTTCAGAATGGATATATATCTGTAACCCCCGTACATTATGATCTCACTCACTATGATTCTTTGGATCGTATCAAAAAATGGGACCTTTCTGTACCGCAAAGAACATGATACATGTATAAAACGGCAAGTAACATAACAACTATTGATATACATTGATAATATGAAGATTTTCAGCAAGAGGGAATAATGACAACACTTGAAAATGAAACGATATTAATTCTGGATTTTGGTTCTCAATATACACAATTGATAGCCAGGAGAATACGGGAACTGCATGTATACTGTGAAATTCTGCCGTATAATACACCTGCAGAGCGCATCAGAGAAAGAAAACCCCGGGGGATCATTCTTTCAGGAGGCCCCTCCAGTGTATATGCCGATAATGCACCGCATCCTGATAAAGATATCTTTAAATTGGGAATTCCTGTTCTTGGAATATGCTACGGCCTTCAGCTTATCGGCCTGTTTTTTCACGGTAAAGTTACCCGTGCTCTGAAAAGAGAATACGGCAGAGCGGATTTTTTTATTGATAATGAAAAAGGACTTTTTACCGGCCTTGAGTCTCCTCAGCCTGTCTGGATGAGCCACGGCGACCATTTAGAGTCTCTGCCTGAGTCGTTTTCCGGTATCGGTCATACAGAGAATGCTCCTGTTGCAGCAGTCGCTGATTTTGATAAAAATATTTTCGGCATACAGTTTCATCCAGAAGTTGTGCATACACCCAACGGAAGACGTATACTGAAAAATTTTGCATACACTATTTGCGGATGCACAGGAACCTGGACAACAGAAGCGTTCATTAAGGAACATGTTGAATCAATAGCAGCGAAAGTAGGGGATAAAAAAGTTGTGTGCGGATTATCCGGAGGTGTCGATTCAGCGGTGACTGCGGGCCTTATAAGAAAAGCGATAGGGGATCAGCTCATCCCTGTTTTTGTAGACAATGGTGTCCTGCGTAAAAATGAGGCGCCTCAGGTACTAAACGCATTCAAAGACTGGAATGTGCGTTTCGCAGATGCATCGGACCTGTTTCTTGAAGACCTCAAAGGGATCGGTGACCCGGAACAAAAGCGTAAGGCAATAGGGAAGCGGTTTATTTCCGTATTTGAACAAGAAGCATCTGCTTTGGGAAAGATCGATTTCTTAGCACAGGGTACATTATATCCCGATGTTATTGAAAGTGTGTCAACATGGGGCCCTTCAGCAACAATTAAATCGCATCATAATGTAGGCGGCCTTCCAGAAACAATGAAATTACAGCTTATCGAGCCCCTTCGCGAACTTTTTAAAGATGAAGTGCGTGAGGTTGGAAAAGCCCTGGGGATTCCATCAAATATCCTTATGAGGCATCCGTTTCCCGGACCCGGGCTTGCAATACGCATCATTGGAGAAGTCACACAGGAGAGACTCGGTATACTTCGTGAAGCAGATGCCATCTTTATTGATGAATTAAAGAAAGCCCGATGGTATGACAAGGTATGGCAGGCGCTGGTTGTTCTGCTTCCGGTAAAAAGTGTTGGCGTTATGGGTGATGAACGCACATATGAAAACAGTGCAGCACTTCGTGCGGTAATAAGTAAAGACGGCATGACTGCTGACTGGTCCCATCTGCCTTATGACCTTCTTTCCAAAGTTTCTAACAGGATTATTAATGAAGTTTCAGGTATAAACCGTGTTGTATATGATATAAGTTCAAAACCACCCAGTACAATCGAATGGGAGTGACATCTAACGACAAAAAGGAATATTTATGTGTGGTATTGTAGGATATATAGGTAAAAAAGACATCGTTCCCATACTTATCAATGGGTTGAAACGACTTGAATACCGTGGGTACGACTCTGCTGGTATCGCAGTATTAACAGACCATGGTATGTGGATAAAAAAACAAAAAGGAAAAATAAGAGAACTCGAAAGGGTAATAAAACATGATGCGCCTCAAGGATTCACAGGCATTGCTCATACGCGCTGGGCAACCCATGGCGTACCCTCTCAGAATAATGCACACCCTCATACTGACTGTTCCGGCTCAATTGCACTGGTTCACAACGGAATTATTGAAAATTATGCGTATCTGAAAAATATTCTACAGGAAAAGGGGCACACATTTTCTACTGAAACAGATACAGAAATACTTGCCCATCTTATTGAAATGACTTACAAGGGAAACATTTTTGAAGCGACACAGAAAGCCCTTAACCTTGTGGACGGGACATTCGGAATCCTTGTAATGACTGACAGAGAACCTGGAAAGATTGTCGCAGCAAGACGCAGCAGTCCGTTGGTTCTGGGAATCGGAGATGATGAGATCTATGTTGCGTCAGATGGTACCGCACTTGTTGAACACACAAGAAATGTTGTATATCTTGAAGATGATGAGATAGCGCTTATTACGCACAATGGGTATACTATCACTTCTCTGGATGGAGTAGAGGCACTTGAAAAAACTGTTGAAAAACTTCCTTTTGACATAATTCACATACAAAAATCGGGTTATCCTCATTTTATGCTGAAAGAAATATATGAACAGCCTGATACTATACGGGATACAATGCGCGGCAGACTGCTGCATGAAGAAGGAAGCGCGAGGCTTGGAGGACTTGATGGATACTGGGATTATATAAAAAAGAGTCCACGCATTATTCTTACAGCATGCGGTACGAGTTGGCATGCAGCCCTGATAGGCGAGTATCTTATTGAACAGCTGTGCCACATTCCAGTCGAAGTGGAATATGCTTCTGAATTCCGGTACCGTGATCCGGTTCTCTGCCAACAGGATACGGTTGTCGCTATAAGCCAGTCTGGTGAAACTCTCGACACACTGGCTGCCCTTAGGGAGGCCCAGCGAAAAGGAGCTCTTGCTTTGGGCATATGCAACGTTGTAGGAAGTACAATTGCCAGAGAAAGCAAGGCAGGAGTATACACCCATGCAGGCCCGGAAATTGGAGTAGCATCGACAAAAGCATTCACTTCACAGGTTATATCACTTGTATTGTTTGCCCTGAGCCTGGGCAGGTCAAAACAGCTATCTGCTGAAGACGGAATTAACATCGTACACGCCCTGGAAGAATTGCCCGGAAAGATTAATGAAGTCCTTGAACAGAATACAACGATTAAAAACATTGCTCAATATTACGTAAATAGCGCCAATACGTTATATCTTGGGAGAGGTATGAATTATCCTGTTGCTCTGGAAGGCGCATTGAAAATGAAAGAGATATCATACATACATGCTGAGGGATATCCTGCTGCTGAAATGAAACACGGGCCTATTGCATTAATTGATGAACATATGCCTGTCATATTCATCGCTGTACAGGACTCTATTTATGATAAAATAGTCAGTAATATTGAAGAAGTTAAAGCACGGGGCGGAAAGGTTATTGCTGTTGTAAACAAAGGAGATACGAGAGTTACAGAAAAAGCCGACTTTACTATTGAAATACCGAAAACCATTAACTGTCTTTCACCAATATTAACAGTAATCCCTCTTCAGCTTCTTGCGTACTATACAGCCGTACTTAAAGGCTGTGATGTTGATCAACCAAGAAATCTTGCCAAGAGTGTTACTGTAGAATAAAGATTTGAAAGGAGAATAACTGATGAAGAAAGCGCTTGCGGCGTTTGGAAGCATTCTCATGCTCCTGGTGCCCATATGCTCAATATACGCGCAGCAGACCAGTGCTGTTGATAGTCTTTTTAACCGCGGTATCGCAGAATACAGATCGGGTTCGTATAACGAAGCCTTGAAAATGTTTTCGATTCTGGATAAAATTTATCCAAAACATAACAGAAAAACAGCATCAATCCTCATGCAGGCCAAATCATATTATCAGCTCAAGGAGTACAGTAAATCTCTTAACCTCTTTTCAGAGCTCGAATACAGCTTTCCCGGAAGTTCATATATTGATGACGCAAAATATGGTTCTGCTACATGTTATTTCAATATGGGTAAAAACAAAAAAAGTGTTGAGAAACTGCTTAATCTCATTGATTCCGGCGGTAATGAAATACTTCTCCGCAAGGCAGCAAAACTTTCTCTTGACATAATTCAAAACAAACTCACTGATGCGGATCTGAAAGAATTATTGAAAAAGATTGATTCTGAACGGGGGAATGCAGTTATTACCATGCAGCTTGCCAACAGGTACATGTCTGAACAGCAGTTCCAGGCTGCTAAAGAGCTGCTCAGACAGTACCGAGAGACCTATGAGGGAAGCTCATATGTTGTGCAGATGGAAGAACTGTACAGTCGTGCAGACAAGCAGGGCAAAGGTGTTTTGAAAATCGGTGTAATCCTGCCCCTTTCCGGACCATTTCAGCAGGAAGGCCAGTCACTTCTTAACGGCATTACCTATGGAGTAGAAAAACGAAACCGCTCTGAATCGTCACGGGTTGAACTCCTTGTCAGGGATTCGGGAAGTGATATAGTACGTGCAATAACACACGCACAAGAACTGGCAGAAAACCAGGAAGTGAGCATCATAATTGGAGAACTTGAAGGAGATGTTTCTGCTGCTGTAGCAGCTGTCTGTCAGGAAAAATCTGTTCCCCTTGTAATACCTGTTTCATCTCAAAAAGGGCTTCCCCGTATAGGGAAAAATATTTTTCAGATTAGAAGCGATATTGAAACACGGGGAAAAGCTGTTGCCGAATATGCAGTAAACGGGCTGGGATTACAGAACATGGTCGTTATTGCACCTGCAGGCTCTTATGGCAAAAATATCGTTTCTGCATTCAGTACAACAGTCAAGGCGCTTGGCGGAAATATTCTCAGTGAGCAGTGGTACTATGAGACAGCCGAGGACCTCAAGAGCCAGTTTCAGGCTGTGAGAGAAGCCGGTATACAAAAAATGCTGCAGGATTCATCAGTTGTCATTGTTGACAAAGAAAAATACAAGGAAATGTACGCGGAACATCCTGTTGTTAATGGAGTAATTCATGTTGATCAGGATGTACCTGCTCTTGTTGACTCTTCAAATTTCAAGATAACCTGTATTGACGGTGTATTTTTACCAGTATATCATGACGACCTTCAGTATATCATTCCTCAGGTATCATTCTACAACATTGGTGGAAAACTTTTCGGCGGGTCTTTCTGGTATGATGAAGAGATATTGAATACTAACCGAGAATACTGCAACGGTGTTATATTTACAAGTGATTTTTATATTGATAAAACAAACTACACCTACTACCATTTTCGTGACGAATTTCGGAGATCATTCAAAAAGACACCAGAGAAATTTGAAGTTTACGGATATGACGCAGTATCTTTGGTGTTCAATGTTACAGGAGAGATAGCAGAAACCCGTGAAAATATAAGACGAAAACTTTCAACTGTCAGCCAATTAAGGGGCCTTGGCGGGTATATAACATTAACTGAAACCGGAAGCAATTCTTTTGTTCATCTCCTGCAATATAAAGACGGTACTATTTTCAGGCTCAAATAGTATGGCTGAAATTATTACATCAGGAAAAGTACAGTATTTTCAATTCGGTTCTATCTCACGTATACCGGGTATATTCCATTGTATCAGCACAAGAAATACCGGAATCAGCAAAGGAGAATATACCAGCCTTAACCTTGGATATGCTACAGGTGATAGTGAAAACAATGTTGCTGAGAACAGAAGAAGGTTTTTCAATGCACTAAACATTTCTGAAGGAAACGTTGCAAAACCTGGCCAAATACATTCAGGCACTGTTGTAAATGTCAATGCTGCCGGAACCTATCATGACTGTGACGGGCTCATTACCGGTAAAAAGGGCGTTGCACTCTCAATTCAAACTGCTGACTGCATGCCTCTTTTTCTGATTTCCACAGCGCCGGCCTGTATCGGGTTGATACACGCAGGATGGAGAGGTATTGAAAAAGACATTGTACAGCAGGCAGTATCGGTCATGATGCAATACTTCGGAGTTAAGCCTTCGGGTATTTGTGCTGTTATCGGCCCCGGTATAAGAAAATGTTGTTATGAAATCAAAGAAGATGTTGCATGTTATTTTTCAGATAATTATCTTATAGGGAATCATCTTGATCTTGTTACGTGTATAGCAGACAGCCTTATTGAAAAAGGCATTGACCCTGAAAACATTGAAGACTGCAATTTGTGTACTTCGTGCAGTACCAGCTATTTTTACTCGTATCGGAAAAGCAAAGGCGTAACCGGCAGAATGATGTCAATAATCATGATCGAATAAGAGAAGAACCTTTCAGAAGCATTTTCTTGTTTTTTTTATTTCTTACACCAGACAATTCATTTAACTTAGGAGGTAAATGTTATGAAAAAACATTATTTGGTAGTTTTTTCGCTTGTCATTCTTATGTTTTGTTCAACAGCATTGTTCGGTCAAGACATACTAAACAAAACATATGTAGGTGCTTCAGTCGGTACAGGGTGGGGCGATTTGGGCTTTTCTGCAAATTTCGAGAAAATTTTCAAAGAACTGGAGGGATTCGGTGTTGTTGGAGTAGGAGCTGAAGTAGGGTATGTATCTGTCAGTTCAGTATGGTCAGACCATTATACATACGTTCCAATCCTTGTATTCGGTTCCCTGCACTATAAACTGGAAAACCCGAAGCTGGACCCCTATGCAAGACTTGGCATCGGATATATTTATATTGACTGGCCCGGTCCCGATTATTTTGGATTGAATGAATCATATGTAAGTATTGCCGGCCAAGTCGGGATGCGCTATCAGATGTCTCCTAAAGTCTGGTTACGAGGCGCTCTGGGTACCCCCTTCGCCATATCTATTGGTGCGGATATTGAGTTATAGAGCAGATCCATTATAGAAAAAATCTTTATATGCAGTTCCGGTCTTGGACCGGAGCTGCTTTTTTAAAAGTGTTTTTAATAGTATTGAAACTAATAAGTATATTGCCGGAATATCGGTATCCTTCACACCTAAACGAAGATTACTATGATCAATTATTATATATTATTTGCTTTAATACAGGCGGCTACGGAATTTCTGCCGGTCTCTTCATCAGGGCACCTTCTCTTCTTCAAGGGCGTTTTCAGAACATTGGACATACCTGTCTTTTTTGATGTTATAGTTCATTTCGGCAGTGTTATAGCAATCATTATTTTTTATCGAAAACGCCTTACACATATTTGTTCTGAATGTTTAAAAGAAGCCTCTGGGAAAACAAGAGAAAAACGTTCGCTTAACTTTATTTTTTATATTGTAATCTCTACTATTGTAACAGGTATTATCTACTTTTTTGCCAAAGATACCGTAGAATACGTGTTCAGTTCGCCGTCATTTCTTCCTGTTACCTATGGTTTTACAACGCTTCTTCTTCTTATGACATACATAAAACCCACAAACATAAGAACTGTTTTCGATGCTCCTCTTTATTTGCCGGTTATTGTCGGTATCTTTCAGGGGTTGGCGTTGTTTCCTGGGGTTTCCAGATCCGGAGCAACAATAGCGATCCTTCTTTTTCTTGGAATCGCTTCATCCGAGGCGGCATTTTATTCATTCACCCTTGCCATACCTGCCATAATTGGCGGTACTGTTATTGATGCTATGGATGCATCCAGTATACAATTCTTTCAGACTCATATGACTGAAGTGTTCCTGGGATTTACTGTGTCATTGATTTTCAGTTATCTTTTCCTGTATTTGCTTGATGGATTCCTTAAACGGGGCAGGTTCTGGTATTTCTCCTTCTATACTGCTGCAATGGCTGTGGCGGCATTGTTATTATTTTAACCATAAACCACGTATGTCATATGAAAAACCGATTTGAAAAAATAGTTACTATTGAGAAAGACATCAGAGCAGGGAAGGTAGAGCCTGTATACTTTTTTTACGGGGAAGAACCTTATTATATTGAAAACATGGTTAGACTGCTTATAAATACCGCAGTCGACAGTAATGTCATGGATTTTAATCTTGATATTCTGCGGAGTGAAGAGACTTCAGGAGACGCAGTAGTTACACTTGCATCATCGTATCCAATGATGTCAGAAAAACGGGTTGTTGTTGTAAAAAACATACAAAAAATGTCTGCTAAAAGCAAAACCCGCATAGAATCATATATAAATAATCCAAATCCTTCATGCACATTGATAATGACAGCGGGTAGTATAAACGCAAAAACCGCACTCTATAAACGTATTAAGAAAAATTGCACATGGTTTGAAAGCCCCCGGCTGTACGATAATGAAGCGGCAGCATGGCTCATTAAAAAATTCAAACGTAACAATATCACATTGAGCCACGAAGCTGCATCATATATTGTCAGCCTTGTTGGTACATCCCAGTGGGCACTGTTTAATGAATCTGAAAAAATTAAACTCTACATCAAAAATAAATCAAATATTACTGCTGATGATATTGCCGGGCTCGTGGGGAGTTCAAAACTGTACACCGGCTGGGAATTGACCGAATCCGTGTATAACAGCAATCTTGAACGATCTATAGAGATCGCCTCAAATGTATTGCGGAGTAATACCTATTCGGCTGTAGGGCTCATTGCAAGTTTGAGTGAAAGGGCCCTTACACTTCTTCAAATAAAAACACTTAAAGAAAAAGGAGTAAACCAGCGTCAAATACAGTCTGCAATACCAATGTGGCCTTTTTTATTTAAACGGTGTATGGTTCAGGAATCCAATTTCACGAAAAAAGATCTTTTCCAGATTATTGATACACTGGTCCGCGCAGATGCGGGATTAAAGACAGGTGCAATGGACCGCATGACTATGCTGCTTCTTGTCATACATAGTATTATTAAAAAAGAGAAAGTTTTATTATAACTTTACGGGAACTTTTCAGGAGACAGGTTGTTACATAAACAGAAAAATAAACAGCAGGAAGAAGGGGAAACTGCGATCAAGCCTGATGATGAAGAACTGATTGAGCGTTTTCAAAATGGGGATGTTTATGCGTTTGATCTTATTGTTCAGAGATATAAAGAACCTCTGATCAACTTCATCTATTATTACCTCGGCAACAGGCTTGATGCCGAAGATGTTGTGCAGGAAACATTCATACGGCTGTACAAGAAGAAGGACATGTACCGTAAAATTGCAAAGTTTTCTACATGG
>Ga0272442_10010133_pt1 | contig 11649 bp, 9 predicted proteins | sample SSMForm2O_FD_200262 | JGI IMG/M metagenome (GOLD analysis project Ga0272442, IMG submission 200262) | Marine sediment archaeal communities from Little Sippewissett salt marsh, Falmouth, MA, United States - SSM-Form-2O | ecosystem: Environmental > Aquatic > Marine > Wetlands > Sediment ...
GGTCTTGGTAACCTCACCATGCTGATCGCCTACAAAGAAGATGATGTCATGCTAGATGAATCAACAGGTGGCCCACTGCGTATTGTTTTTGTCGACGAGGAGGGCTCTCTTACTAAGTCGAGTAGCTCACTAAAATATCTCGTCGCGATACGGATCACTGAAATCTAACCGGTAAACATCCAAACAAGAAGAGCGGTCAGCAGTTAAAATAAAACTCATAGTCAAGATCCGTAATTTCCGCCATATACTGTTGATATTCCTCCTTTTTCTTTCTGATATACAGTTCTGAGAGTTCTCGTCCCAGGGAGTGTTGGAGGACATCATCGGATTCAAAGGCTTCTAGAGCTTCATACAGGGAACTGGGAAGCTTTTGAATATGATGCGCAGCGAGTTCCGCTGCAGTCATGTCGTAGATATTGCTTTCAACTGGATCATAGGACTGTTTTTTCTGTATCCCATCAAGACCCGCGTAAAGAACACTTGCAAAGAAAAGATAAGGATTAGCAGCGGGGTCACCATTACGGATCTCTATGTCTATTGTTTTTTTCGCAGGAATGCGAATCAAGCTGCTGCGGTTATGTTGCCCCCAGGCAATATAGATCGGTGCCTCATAGTGAGGAATCAAGCGTTTATAGGAATTGATCGTCGGATTGGTAAAGGCAGCCAAGGCCTGGGCATGATCCATGATGCCACCGATGAAATACCGAGCGGTTTGACTGAGACCGTACTCATCCTCATTATCCGCAAACATATTGTTACCACGATCATAAAGCGAAATATGGGCATGCATACCATTTCCTGCTTCCAATGAAGAAGGTTTCGGCATAAACGTAACCTGCATGCCCTCACGACATGCGAGTTCCCGAGCAAGATATTTGAAAAATACGCAGAAATCCGCAGCATCCTGAGCCTCTAAAGAACTAATTTCGATTTCATGTTGATATTTACCATTTTCGTGATGATGGTATTTTACCTGATAACCGCTTGCCAAAAGGTGATCGGAAAGTTCTTTTCTGTAGTGTTTGGCATCATCCAGAGGAGGTGGAAAAAAGTATCCCTCATTATCCTTTATCTCATAGGAATCCTCCGTTCTCGGTTTAAGGGCAAAGAATTCCATCTCCGGTGAAATCCTTACGGAGTCAAAACCCTGCTCTTTTGCATGGTGAAGTGCCTGTTTCAACACAAACCGTGGATCAACAGGATGGGGCTCTCGTGAGGTCGTGTGGATGCCCGCGATAACCCGGGCCTCATGCTCTTCATGGGGGAGAGGAAGAAATGTACTCAGGTCAGGAATGACTATAAGATCAGACTTTTCAACACCTGTAAATCCAACGGAAGAGCCATCAAATCCAATGCCATGAGAGACAATGTCATCGGAGAGAAAGCGTTTCGCAGGGATATGTAACACGCGTAATCGCCCGAAAAGATCAGTAAAATGTGTCTGAACCCATTCGATCTGTTCTCGTTCGATGATCTCTGTAAGGGTACGCCGATCCATGGGTCAACGTATTAGCATTGGTTATAAAGGCTTTACCGTCTTATTCTGGGTAATCCCATGATTTTTCTGAAGAAATGAGGGGGGATCACACGAAAAAATCTTTGAGTTGGGTAACATTTGGATTAATGAGACCTTTTTTCTGCACGGGAAAAACGCATTCCATAACTGTGATACTTCCTATGATCTGCTCGTATTCTTTTGTTAAAATTTCAGTAAATTTCTTGACATCCTTCATGTCCGATGCGGTAAACATAAACATCCAATCATATTCACCATGAAGAAACATACTATATTCAATTTGAACATTAATTTGTTTTCCCTTTTTCTGCATGGTGAGCTCAACGATTTTATCGACGAGGGCATCCACAGGTTTCATTGATTTCTTTATGAGCATGAGATATCGTTTTTTCTTGAGTTTATCATCGTTGACAATGGCGCTATACCCCCAGATTGTCCGATTCTCTTCTAATCTCTTAATAATCCTCCAGATTTTTTGTCGGGAAAACCCTAGTTTCTCAGTCATATCCTCAATGGTTGCCCGAGCATTTTCTTGGAGTAAACCGATAATTTGACGTTCGTCTTTTTCAATTTGTGTTCGACTTGTTTTTGCCACGATTTCACCCTTATCTGCCCTTATTTATGAGGATTAACTGTTATATCTCCTATAAACACGCTCTATGCGGTAAGGATCGCGCGTGTTATTCATAAGGGATGAGGTCCGTTTAGAGTTTTTATGAGAATAAACTAATGCCTCAGCATCAAATTCATCTCGACCCCATGGACCACTGACGAACGAAACGATATATTTTTATTTAAATTTTTCGATATGCTTTATCGGTTTCATTAATTATTTTAATTTTGAATTATATGTTGTAAATAAAATTGTCTCTTTCAGGAATATATACTTGATAGAAACATCATCCGTTTATATCTTAAGAGCAAGATTAAGCATAATCTAATGATAGAGGATTGTCAAATGGTCTATACATACACTTAAGAGATTGAATCTTTAGGATGATGTATCTCTACTGAGAGTGATAATCATGAAAATCCTAGTTAACAACTCCAAATAACAGGATGTATCGACAGCTATCCGAGAGCAACGGCAATTTATGAGTAACCGCCGACTTTGAGACTTGGGTCACCTATCAGGTTATATTCATCGAGCGTGTTACGATCCCACATAAGACCATCCTGATTAGTAATCATAGTTATGTACGAATTCTGTGCTTGGATCACCATGTTAGAAAGAATAGTTCCCTCTGAATACGCCTCGAAAAAATATCGATGAAGGAGAAGCGATCCAAAGACGAGTTCTAGGGTATCCCCCTTTTGTATATAGCCCTCCCAAGATGGCTGTGATGAGGCAAGAACAGCAATACCGCCCCCTGAGGGTTTTTTTACAAGAGACCAAGCAAAACAGGGATAGATTTCAGGGTCAAAGAGATGTTCCAGTAAAATTTTTATGAGACAAAAAGGAAAGAGAATAAGGATTCCTCGATCCAACATGTTGTAATCAAGCTTTCCTGTGAGACAAGCGTCAAGGAAAAAAACAGGGAGTTTATCACCATTGTTCATACCCTGAATATCCTCGATGAAATAGGAAATTGATGCAGTTTCATTAGGTGGATGGGTTGCAATAAGATTGGTGTTACCATGACCCGCATAACTTACAAAACCCGTGCCGGACGTCACCTCTTGATTAATAGTCGTTGGGCTAAATGTTTCCAACGACGTGTATAGTTTGACAAGGTCAAACCCATGGCTTTCCATCGTTGGAGCGATATATTCCTCCAGGAACCATTCTCCTTCGCAACAATCCGCATCATCACCAGGGCTTGTATCTCCACCCATTAAAATGATTTTTTTAAACCAGCCCTTATCCCCGGTATCCGTTTCATAGGCAATAATTTTATCACAGACGAGCTGTACATCCTCTTCGCTACTACAAGGGAGTCGTCCAACTCCTACATCGGAATAAAGATCAACCTCGTCGATCACATCTACTGTACCCTTTCTTGGGCGGAAATCAAAGCGACATTCTCCAAACTTATTGTCTCCATTGGAATCCCAGCTGGAGAAACCACCTTCAGACGTCAAAATATCAGCATAGTATAAATCCGTAAGAATTCCTTTCCAAATGATTTGTTGGGTAATAACGGTAACATCGCTTTTTCTCATAGGCACTCTTTCAACGTCGCCAACCACCATGACATAGTCGATTCCAAAGGTTTCGAGGGCATCCATTATAAAATACTTGATCTGCTCAGGTTTATCTCTGCCGGAGTATTCATTGTAAATTTCTTCTGTTGTCTTTATAAATGTCTTCACACCAACAGCGTTCTTATGCTCGATAAGTCGTTGCAAGCTTGGTGCAAATACTTCCGGTGTAACAACCACCATATCATATTGATCACTCTGGAACAGAGAGTCCTCAGGTGGAATATGAGTTATTTCAATGTCTATATGTTCGGGAAGATACAGATAATTTGTTTGTGGGCAATATTGAGGAATCACCTTCACTGTCAAAAACAGGACGTGTTCACCGTTTTGTATACCTGCCCCTTGTTGTATAAAAAACGGTTGTTTTGGATATAACGCATCTGATTTATAAACGGCTTCATCTAACACGACACCATTGGCACCATTATATGTATCTACTATCGCCGGCTGTGAACAAGGGACAAGAAGTTTTTCCAGGGTAAGCGATGCGATCTGACACTTTACACTTACATCCACGATTGTTGTTCCCAAGGGAAAGGTAAACACATTGCTTATGACTGGCAGGAGAGGTTTTCCAGGTTCAGAGAGAAAGGAACTTGATTCCTCAAGTTCGAGCTTTGAAAAACCATTTTCTGTCTCCTCAATCTGTGGTTTTGAAAGAATAATCACAGCAGTATCGATTTCATACTCGACGTTTTCTTTAGAATAACTCTGAACTCCTAATCCCCCAGTTAAAAGGAGCAGACATACTCCCAAAATGACTATATTTTTTATCATATAATCATACCACAACCAATTAAAGAGTGTAAAAGTATAAAAGGATTATTACAAGAATTTTGTTTAAAATATTAATTTTCACATTAAATTTACCACTTTATACCCAAAATATGAAAAATCTCCATGCAAAGTACTTACTCTTTTTCCCGAAAGAAGTGTTGCCCGTAAATTAGGTTTTTCGGGAGAGAGCCCATATCGTTTTTGCTGCTAACAAGAACGGGATGAGCATCTCACCCGCAGGGTGATTGTGAAACCGTTTTAAAAATGTCTCGATACAGCAATGCATCCCGTTCAACGGCGGCAAGGAATGGGATGCGAAAACGAAGAGGAATAGAAAGAAAAGCAAGTATAGCGGACGCAAGTACAAACGATATAGGAAAGGATATTGGACGCAGTACAAAGGGCAGAGGAAATGGAAGTACGCCCGTTGCATTCTTGAATTGAAACACCTCTTGGATGCACGATCAGAACCGTACATTGTGCGCCCTTCGGGCACAGTGGGACGTCCTCCAGCACGCCCCAAAGACATCGTAGTCTTCCTGATGATCAAAGAGCTGTTCTGCCTCTCATATTTAGACACAGAAAGCTTCCTTGCATGGATCTGCGAGGAGCGATCATGGCTGATGAAAACAGTCCCTGATGCTAATACTGCTCAGGAGCACATCAAGGACATTCCTCTCACGTACCTTGCAGAACTCCTGCAGGAGTCCATCTCCGGCCTGGGTGAGGAAGGGCTGACGGTGATCATCGATGCGACTGGTCTGTCGCTGAACCAGTACGGACAGTGGATTAGGGTCAGGAATGGAAAACGCAAGGTGAAGCGGAAGTTCATCAAGGTTCACCTGGCGGTGGACCAAGGCAGCAGTAAAATCCTTGTCGGTCTTTGTTCCAAAGGCTGGAAACACGATCACAAGTTCGGAGTGCAACTCGTGAAAGCACTCCGAAGAACCTGCAGATGGCATGGAGCAGCTATTGACGTGGAACTGCTTGACGCTGGATATCTCTCCCGAGAGATGACTACGATGATCGAACAGTCTCATGCCAAGCCTTACATCAAGATGAAGAAGAATTCAACAACACATTCCAAGCGAAGTCCTGCTTGGAGGCGGAACATCCGGCTGCAAAAGGATCATCCTAAAGAATTCATGAAAGTGTATTGTTACCGGGTGGTCATTGAAGGCATTATCTCCGCCTTCAAGAGAGTGTTCGGTTCGATGATTGCCTCGAAGAAGAGGCATCATCAGAATGTGGAGGTCTTGTGTAGGTTGGTCCTATGGAATTGTATGCACTAACAGAGGAGGAATGAATTTACGGGCAACACTCCCGAAAGAAAAAGAAATGGCATATTACAGGCATGTAATGACCTGGTAGGAGGAGATGTTACCCACCCTCAAAAGATGTAATCAATAATCCTTCATTATTTCTTAATCAAAAGGAACAAAGGATCTCCTTTTTAGTTCATTCATTTTACTTGAAAAACCATAAATTTCGGGTTATCTTTATCATCTTGCACAAGATTCAATCAGAAAATATAATAAATATTAGACTTCATATAAATACAAAGGTCATTGTCAGGGTAAAAGGAGGTCATGTAAACACGAAATCCGTGGTCCGACGAAATCTTTGGTTTTTCGTTCTTTGTTGTGTTATTACTACAGTGAACATTGCCACCGCTATCGGATCAATGGAAAACATCGTTCCCGAAGTAACTGTAATCCCTACTGTTGAATCTTGTGATACTCTCCACAACAGTCTTGAGCATACATTCCAAGACCATAACATTGAAGGACTATCAAATGAAACACATATCGCCTTCCTTTTTGGCATCATTAGCGATATCGAGAAAAATCAAGAAGGAGATTTTCGTTTCCTTCCTATAAAAATACTTAATATCGGATATTATCCGGGGGAAGGCTTGTATGCACAAGTGCTTGATGATACATATGGCGGATATCCCTGTTGCGGCTACATTGATAACGATGAGTTCCATGGTGTAATGACAGACAGGTTTATCTGTGGTTTTTGGATTATACGAGTTGAATAACATGCGACAACATTTTCCCATCCCCTCTATAATTTAATGCTTGTTGATACTACGTGGTTTTCTTACTGGTAGCAGTGATCTTCTTATCACCACCTTTGTTTTGAATAACATGAAAACCTAAAAAATATGCCAACAAAATCGGCGGACCCAGGAACCATGCGACAAAAAGAAAAACTCTACAAAAACCAAGGATAGCAATGAGAGAACCACTTAGTGTATTCCCAAGAATCATGCCGCCATTGCTGAGACTTGCAAGAATGGAAAACTGGGTGGCACCGACCCGAGGATTGGTAATATCCATGAAGAGAGCAAGAATGACAGTAAAAAAACATGCATTCAAAAAACCTGTCATGCCATAGAGAATTGCTACTATCTCCCACCTCACAGTAACGATGAAAAACGGGATCACAAGGAGACTAACACCCAAACAGGTAAAAGTAACAATTTTCCTTCCGATTTTATCGGCCAAGGCGCCACCTGCTAGAGATCCAACGGCGGATGCTACCTGGAAAAATGCTATGATAATTCCAATGTGGGCCACGTCAAGTTGTAATGAAACTCTCAGGTATAAGGGAGCGACCACTATCAGTAGCCCGTAGCTTATCTGTGAAACAAGGGCAAAAAAGGAAACGAACTGTGTCTTTTTTTTCATGAATTCTTTGAGAAGAACATCCGTGATATGCGTAGCAGCATGTCGATGCAATGGTTCCCTGAAGAACAACGCTAGGGGTAGAATGACGAGAACAAGGATACCAGCGAAAAAAAACGAGTAATGGTAGCCTAATAACTGAGCAACTACTGCAAGAAAAAGGGAACCAAAGGCTTTACCCGTGTGTTGACCTGAAAGCATCGAGCCACTAATTTTTCCTCGTTCTTCTGGTGTGGATACTTCAATAGCAAGGGCATCAACGGCAACATCGAAAATGACCATCCCACAAACGCCAAGAAATAAAAAAAAGACAAACAACAAAAGGGATGATGAGGGATCGATGAAGGACACGGTGAGGAGACCTATAAAAAGTAAGAGTGCCCCCAAAGCAATAAAAATTCTTCTTCCGTGTTGAAGGAAATAATCAACAAAGCCACCCCAAAAAAATTTGATAGTCCAAGGGAGCATCGCGATACCAACCACAAGTGTCGTGAGGGGAAGCGACACTGTTTCTTCCAAGAAATACAGAGGGACAATGATTCTGATAGCAATAATGACGATACCTTGGATGAAATAGAGAAGAAAAAAAAGAGGGAACCTCCAGCTACTTTTCTCCGTCACATCTATCATACAAGTCCATCTAATCGATTAGCGAATAATCGTATAAGACAAATAAATATGCATTCAATTATTAAAATATAAATAACTTCTTGTCCAATTGCATTCGATTATGTTTATAAGAAACTCTCTGTCCATCCAATGCATTCTACCCAACTTTTTCGATTCAATACAGAGATCAGAACATAAACAAATAAACAATGAAGATATTGCCACAAGATATGAAACGAGGGCCAACATTACCTCCGTACTTCATCGATCAACAACTATACAAACGATTCGATGAAAGAAAAAATGTGTTTGGCCGCATGCTTCATGATCACAAGGCCGAGTTTTATCAGAGAGGCATGTATGAAAACATAGAACAGATTGTCTCTGCTCATCAAAAGGGATATTCCCGTATTAATTTTGCCCGAGTCATGGGTGCCTGGGCAGTATATGATTATTTTCACGAGGCGTTCTCATGGGAAAAACATATAGATGCAAATTCTGTGATGCCTAAACCCAATTTGAAGAAATATCATGTCACAGATAAATTTTATATCACAGAGGAAATTAAGAAAACAGCAAAGTTGTATGGAGCAAGCCTTGTTGGCATTACAAAGATTACTCATGCCTGGATCTATGATAAAAACATGGATGGTATCCCTATTAACCTTCCTGATGAATTCAGATTTGCTATAGTGATGGCAATAAAAATGGATACAAAAGCGGTTTCTACTTCACCTAGCTTTATCGCTTGTTTCGAAACAGCTCTTGCCTATTCAAAAATGGCTTTTTGTATTGGCTGTATGGCTGAATTTATTAGAAATCTGGGTTACCAGGCCATTCCCATGGGTAATGATACTGCCCTCAGTATTCCTCTTGCCATCGATGCAGGTCTCGGAGAGCTGGGACGCAATGGTCTCTTGGTAACTCCAGAGTACGGCCCCTGTGTACGACTCTGTAAAGTGTTTACCGATTTACCTTTACTTCCCGATAAACCAATCACCTCTGGAGTGACAGAGTTTTGCAAAACCTGTAAACGATGTGCTGATGCCTGTGAGGCTAAGGCCATCCAACATGAGAAGGAGCCATCGTATAAAATAGCATGCCCTTCCAATAACCCAGGAATAATGCGATGGGCAGTTGATCAAGATAGATGCTACAACTTTTGGATTGAAAATGGGGGTGAATGTTCTAACTGCATTGCTGCATGTCCTTATACCACGGGAAAACATAAACAGAGGAATCGCACAAAAGGGCCTAAGTAGAAATACCAGAGGGGACATAAACCGATGCTTAAAAATATGTCTCAAATTAAACAAAGTCAATAGCGACGAGGTCACGATCAATGCGCTCTTGACACTCGTGCAACCTTGTTATCAAAACCTCATCGTCTGTTGCTCGTCTTATCTGTTGAAGCATATCGATAACGCGACGAAACAAGCGGACAACATCTCCTTCTCTATAAGTAGTCAATGTAAGAATGTCCTGGAAGTCTCCCTCATTGCTCCAGACATCAACAAGAGCCATCATTCGTTTTAACGACAACTTGTTGAGCTTATTGAGGAAATGAGGGTTCTTTCGAATTTTTGAGATCAATCGTTGGTAGTCACGAGAGATCCCATGAAAACTAAAATGGTCATTTGGTCGACGCTCATAGACAATTCCCGTAATCACCTGCAACAATTCCGTATCTGTCAATTGGGTATACAACGGAGTGGCAAACAGCTCGCTGATGAGGAGCTCCTCAAAATAGATTTTTTTAGCAAACCTTCCTTTTTCTGTTAATTCATTGGTTGAGGTGAGATATCGCATAACCTGAAGCTGCTTACATTTATTTGAAAAGGATGTTTTCATGCGCACTTGACGGTGATACCGGTGTTGTTTACGGAAGGCATAGAAATTTTGCCGGAGTAATCTATCAATCTCTTCAGAGCTGTACATGTCAAGCATATTAAGAATGGTATTGTACGACAGCTGAAATTGACTTTGAATGGGCTCTGTATCCTTATAGGAAATCTTGAGATACTCATTGACTGTTTCTGATCCACCAAGAAGACTTACCACGTATCCCTCTTTGTCTATTCCCCTTCGACCAGCCCTTCCAGCTAGCTGAAAATATTCTTTTGAGGTGAGGAGTCGGAATCGTTGTCCATCGAATTTTCTTAGACCATTTAAGATCACGGTTTTTGCTGGCATGTTGATGCCAACGGCAAAGGTTTCCGTGGCAAATAATACCTTTAAACATCCTTTTCCGAATAATTCCTCCACGACATAGCGTTGCTGCGGTAGCAATCCTGCATGATGAAAGCCAATTCCCTGTACAAGTGTGGTTAACAGGAACTGTGTGGAAGGGAGACGTTCAATCTCAGAGGAAAAATACCGTGAACAGACCTCTTGAATAGCCGTCCGGCTCGATGAATCCATTGAAAACCTCTGGAATTTAAGCAATCGCTTTGCCTCTTGCTCGCATTGTTTTCTGGAAAACGAAAACACAATCGCTGGTAGTTTATCTCCCAGATGAGGAACAACACTACTTGCCGATACCGTTTGATTTTTACGCTGCTGTTTTTTCCTCCTTCTAGATTCATCACGATGTGCTCGCACCTGATCGCGTTCGACAAAACCACGATGAACATCATACAGATACGGGTGGAGAGGAACAGCCCTCTGGTTACACGTTACTGTTTCAACAGGATGGTCCTTGAGGGTTCGCAGCCAGGCGGCAAATTCCTCAGCATTCGGTATGGTCGCTGAGAGGCAGAGAAAACGTGTCGATGCCGGACTGAATAAGATTGATTCTTCCCAGACTCTTCCTCGTTCAGGATCATTCATAAAATGGATTTCGTCAAACACCACATGGGAAATATCTTGAATGAGCCGATCTTGGGTCAGCAACATATTGCGGTAAATCTCAGTGGTCATAATAAGCACAGGAGCATGGGGCCGTATGACGATATCTCCCGTCAACAGTCCAATGTTTTCTTCACCGTAGGCCTTGGTGAAGTCCCGGAATTTTTGATTAGAGAGGGCTTTAATGGGCGCTGTATAAACAACCGTTCCATCCCCCCGTTGTAAACAGGTATCAATGATAAATTCAGCAAGGACGGTTTTGCCTGTTCCCGTTGCCGCGCTGACAACGACGGTACAGTTCTTTTTAATAGAATGAATGGCTTGTATTTGAAATGAATCAAGTTGTAATCCCTTGAACTGCATGATACTACAAACCTTTCACCGGCAAGCAATGACATACTAAATAGCTATCGCTCTTGAACAGCCACTATGGTCAACCACAGTCTGCTATTGACAGGGGTGCCAAAGAAATGTCTCTCGTGACCAAGGAAAAGTATTACTGTAGAACCTCAGATTTGTTACACCGACGTCCTATCAAGCCAATCGATCACATCTTTACACACGAGAGGGATATTTCCGATTTGACAGTGATTATGGGCCTGTGTTTCCTTAGTGTAAACAATACCTTCCACGGAGTGCGCGTTAGGTAATCCCTTCATCAGCATTTTGTGCATTTTGATAGGTATGAAATGATCGTCTATAGAACTTAAAATTAGGACATCTTGCGTAATGCGTTCGGGTTGAAGGTTTTCCTCGTTCATTTCTAACATCTTCATGTTTGCCTTGAGGGGATTATCAATGTTTGTAATATACATCGCGTTTTCTGAAAACCAGTTATGATGTTCATCTTTTTTCATTTTTTTTACCAATGCATTGGTAGTAAATGTTTCAAAATGCATGAATGCTTTTAGGATTCCTCTTGCTATTGGCCCGGTTATTTTCCAATAATCAAGTGCTCCTCCTGATGTCACAACTCTTGTTATCCTTGGTTCAAACGCAGCA
>Ga0272442_10010135_pt1 | contig 11647 bp, 11 predicted proteins | sample SSMForm2O_FD_200262 | JGI IMG/M metagenome (GOLD analysis project Ga0272442, IMG submission 200262) | Marine sediment archaeal communities from Little Sippewissett salt marsh, Falmouth, MA, United States - SSM-Form-2O | ecosystem: Environmental > Aquatic > Marine > Wetlands > Sediment ...
TGGTGCTAAGAAGTCTAGAGATCCGGGGGTCAGACACTAGCACTTTGCACTTGAAGAAAAGTGCAAAGTGCTAGTGTCTGACCCCCTCACCCTCCCTGCAGGACCCCCGGAGAGTAAGCCGGCGATATGGTTCCGTTGCAGGAGCAGCCTGAGAGGGTGTTGATGCGGATGCGGCCGGAGCCGCCGCCGCCGCCCCCGCCGGCCACGTAGGGGGAGGGCGGATCGGGGCACTGGTTTTCGTCGGGGTCTTCGCCGTTCTCGCCGGGGTTGTTGCCTACCGCGCCGTCGCCGCCGTCACCGCCCTCTATGTTGCCTTGCAGGGCGCAGCCGGCGCCGTCGCGGCCGGCACCGCCCTGGGCGGGGGTCATCGAGGCGGTGGCGTCCTGGCCGTCGCCGCCGGAGGCGCCCAGGGAGTTTCCGCCCCCGCCGCCGCTGCCGCCGTGGGCCCAGATGGCGCCCGTCACCGTGACTGTCTTGGATTCGAGCAGCACCGCCCCGCCGGAGCCGCCGCCTCCGCCGCCGGAACACTTGTCCGGCCGCTCGCCGGCCGCGCCGCCCAGGCCTCCGCCGCCCAGGGCCAGGATGGTGCCGCCGACGGTTATCGACTCACCGGCGGTGATCTGGATGCCGCCGGCCCCGCCGCCGCCGAAGCGGTCGCCGCAGCCGTCCTGCCCGTTCTCCCCGCCGAACAGGGGGACCAGCCGGGCGTCACCGCGCGGCCCGGGCGAGCCGCCGCCGGCGGTGCCCAGGCTGCCCCCGGCGCCGCCCAGCCAGGAGTTTGCCGGGGTCTGGTTCGCGGCGCCCGGGCCGGGATCGGAGCGGCCGGAGATGTCCAGGGTGCCGCTGATCGAAACCGAGTCCCAGGCCAGCACCGCCAAAAGTCGCGGGCCGGTGACGGTCAGGGAACTGATGGTCAGCGAGTCCACCCGGCAGACGCACACGCCGGTCTGCCCGGATATGTCCACCGTCTCGCAGTCGCCCAGCTTGGATCCGGCGGTGCAATCTTCCTCGGTGTCGAAGGAGCCCGAGGCCGATTCGGTGCCGCCGATCTGCTGCAGCTCGCCGAAGTACTCGGAGTTGGAGGGCAGCGCCCGGCAGCAACGGGTGCCGCAGCAGCCGATGTCCCCGCAGTCTACGGTGCAGCTGTTCTTGTCGATGCAGTCGAGCTGGTCCTCGGTGGGCCAGTAGTTGGCGTCGCACACGCAGTAGGGCTGCTCGTCGGCGTCCACCCGGCAGTCGCCGTGGCCCGAGCAGTCGATGCCGGTGCAGGCGTCGCCGTCCTCGGGGATGCAGTCCTTGCCGTCGGCGGAGGTCTTCCAGCCCCACTCGCAGTTGCAGTGGGCCTCTCCGCCAACAGATTCGCAGGTGCCGTGGTTTGAACAGTCCACCCCCTCGCAGGGATTCCCGGCGGATCCCCCGCCCGAGCAGGCGCCCAGGCAGAGCATCGATACCAAAAGGCAGAACATGCAGGAGATCTTCATGGATCCTCCCTCCCGATCCCATTGTCCGGGTGTGCTCGCCGGATGTCAACGCCGGGAATAGAATTCGGCCTGGCACGTCGAAACCGGTTGTAGTATCTTGATACCGGAGGTGCGCATGGGCAACAAGTACGGGCGCAGGGAATTCATGAAGAAAACCGCGCTGGTCTCGGCGGCGCTGGCCGTAGGGAGCGGTCTGGATGTGCGTGCGGCGCAGAAGCCGGTGCTGGTCAAGGTCTCCGGCGCGGGGGTGCCCAAGGACATCACGGCGGCGGTCAAGAAGGTTCTCGAGCCGCTGGGGGGAATGCGGGCCTTCGTGAAGAAGGGCCAGAAGGTCTTGTTGAAGCCCAACGTGGGTTTTCCCACCCCGCCGGAGCAGCACGCCACCACCTCGCCCTTGATGCTCAAGGCGGTGGCGCAGATGGCACTGGACTGCGAGGCGTCGCAGGTGCTGATCCTCGACAACCCCACCCGGCGCCCGGAAGCCTGCATGCGGGTGGTGGGCATCAAGGAGGCGGTGGCCGGGATGAGCAACGTGCACTTCTTCCTGCCTACCAGCGACAAGCTGTACCAGAAGACCGCCATCCCCAAGGGGAAAGCCCTGAAAAGGACCGAGATTCTCAAGGACGTGCTTTCGGTGGACGTGCACATCGCCATGCCCATCGCCAAGTCCCACAACGCGGCCGGGTTCACCGGGGGGCTCAAGGGGATGATGGGCCTGATCCTCGACCGGGAGAGCTTTCACTCGCGCTTCGACCTCAACCAGGCCATCGTCGACCTCAACACGGTGCTGAAACCGCACCTGGTTATCATGGACGGGATCAAGGTTATGGCCACCGACGGCCCCGCCGGCCCCGGCGAGTTGATCACTAAAAACACCATCCTGGCCGGCACCGATCCGGTGGCGGTCGACGCCGCCGCGGTGGAGCTGGCCCCGCTCTACGGCCGGAAAATAAAACCCAGGCAGATCAAGCACTTGAAGCTGGCCGAGAAGACCGGCCTGGGCGTCTTGAAACCGCCCGCCGACCGTATCGTCACCCTGGAGATGTGAGATGAGAACCGCGATCGCTCTGGTTTCAGTGTTGTTGATGGCGCCGGCCTCGGACTACTTTCCCGAAGAATCCGCCGGCAAGATCGAGGTATTCAAGGGCCAGAAGCTCTTCGACTACATGAACGGCGGCGCCGAACTGTATCTGGCCTACGGTTTCGTGGAGATCGCGGTGTGGAACTACACGGCCGCCGGCAATAAAGCCACGGTGGGGATCTACGAAATGGGCGGCCCCGAGGAAGCCTACGGGATCTTCTCCCACACATCCAGGGGCGACCCGGTTGACATCGGCGTTCCCGCGGTGCTGGCCCGCGGCATGCTGAGCTTCCACAAGGGAAAATTCTACGTCCGGGTGGTGGCCAAGTCGGATCCGGTCAAGGCCAAAGACCTCCTGATCGCCCTGGGCAAGCAGGTCGCCGGCTCGATTCCCGGCGAGTCGAAGGCGCCCGGAGAAGTCGCGCTGCTGCCCGAAGGCGCCGTCGAGGGATCGCTGCGCTACCTGGTAAACCCCGCGACCGCCCGCACCATCTGGTTCGACGGTGAGGGCGAGCTGATCCTGACGAAGCAGGCCAAAGCGGTAACCGCCTTCTACCCCGGCGGCGACGCGGACATCCAGGCCTCCCGGATCTCCTATCCCGACAAGGCGGCGGCCATCAAGGCCTGCCGGGCCCTGGCCAAGAAGCTGTCCTTGAAAACCGCCGGGGGCAAGGGCGAGTGCAGCGCTTCCGGCAAGACCGAAGACGACGTATTCACCTCCCTGGCCGCCAAGGACGGCGTCCTGCGCTGGGTCACCGGCGCCGCCGACCAGAAGTCCGCCAACGCCTGGCTGGCCAAGGTAAAATAGGCCCGCTTGACGGATCCCTTTCCAGCAGAGATAATTACATGGCGGGGAGAAGTGGGAGGTTCCGAATCATGCGGAACCGTGGCAAGCTGTTGCTGGTTTTTGCGGTTGGATTGGCACTGACATTCCCGGCGGACACCTACGCTCACTGGTGCAGCAACATCTACAACACCTACGCCCGGATCGTGGTCAAGCCCGAGCGGCAGAACATCAACATTCCAACCGGCCAGAGCGGGGAACTGAGGGTCCGGGTCCGCAACAACTTTCCGTACACACTCAACTACGTTCAGTTGCGGGCCAACCCGCCCGCCGAACTGGATGTCACCGTAAGCCCGACGACATCCGAGGCGCAGAACAAGAGGATCTATGCCGGCCAGGACGCCACCTTCACCCTGACAATCACCCGCAACTCCGACGGGTCCGACGACGTGGCAGCGCTGGGCCTGGAGATCAACTTCCGGGTCGAGACGGTGAGCGGGTGGAAGGACGAGAGCAACCGATATCTGGATCAGAGCCCCGATCCGGCCGTCGTGCGCAACACCCTGGCCAACAACCCCGACCAGTCCCACTCCCTGCTCAACGCCGACCTGGCCGAGATCGACGGCTGCGCCGGCTGCGAGACCGAAGGCGTCAACGGCCTGATCGCGCTGTGGCGCGACCGGGTCGATCGCTGCGACACCGCCAGCATCGATTCCCAGTGGCCCCAGATATTCATGCGCTCCGGCCACCAGCTGGCCATCCGCCTGCGTTTCCGCAACTTCAACGATCCCGCCCGCAGCACCGTGATCCAGACCATGGTCTACGGGATGGACAATCCGTACCCGATTGCCCGCGGCCTGGCGGCCTTCTATGCTGCTTACGGCGGCAGCGACGCCGGGGTGCAGTCCCGGGTTCAGCAGATGGCGGATAGTGATGCCGACGGAGGCAACTGCTCTTACGGCGCCGACTCCGACGCCCAGACCATGGCCAAGGCCGGCCTGCTGATCATGGGGCAGAACCAGTACCAGACCGAGATAGAAAACTGCGTAAACGACGGGGGACTGGACAACCGGGCCAGGATGGCCTGCGCCGCGGCGTTGGGGATCATGGGCGACGACCAGCCGGTTACCAGCTTCCTGATTCCCCGGGCCGGCACCGGCACGGGCACCGACTATGAGAAACTGGTCGGTTCCTACCTGCTGCAGCTCGTGATTTACTCACGCCGTGGAGGACCCGATGGCGTCGGGCCGGTGTCGTTCCTGGACGAGGACGTAGTGGAGGACAACACCGCCCCGGCCGCGCCGACCGGCTTGTCCGTGCAACCATTGTGACAAGGGTAAAACCAGGGAGAGGAAAATGAACCGACAGTGCTTTTTGTGCATTCTTCCGGCTCTGATTCTTATGCTTCCTGCCTGCGGTTCGTCCGGCAACGGCGGCAGCGTCAAAGACTACCTGCCGGCCAGCGGCGAGATCACCGGCTGGGCCGAGGACACCGAAAAAGGCGAGGTGGGCCCCGAGGAGACCAGCGACGTGGCCGTCGCCACTATCTGGGTTAACGGGGCCATTGACCGCTTCGTGGCCACCGGCGGTTGGGTGGCCCTGGCGCAGGAGTACTACAAGAACGCCAGCGACGTGGAGATCTCCCTGCATATCTACGAGATGACCGCTGCAGCCAAGGCCGACGAGGTCTACGCGGCCATGGAGGACTACACCGGAGTCACCTGGACCGACACGGCCTTCGGCGGCGGGGAGAGCAACGGCCGCTTCGGGATCGTCTTCACATACTGCTATGCCGATGCCACCAAGGGTAAGTATTTTCTCGAGACCACCACCAAACCCACCACCGCCGAAACCGAGGGCAAGGAATTCATCAAGGCCGTGCTGTTGAAATTGCCCTGATCTTGAATTGAAACCACTTCGACTCATTCTCGTGCTGCTGGTCCTGGGCGCGGCCGGGTGCCCTTCCCGGGAGCGCAAGGTGGTGACCGCGTTCTATGCGGCCAGCCTGAGCAAGAGCTTCGCCGAGCTGGAGAGAAAGCTGGAGGAGAAGCACCCGGACCTGGACTTGCGCCTGGAGCCGTCCGGGTCGCAGGTGGCGGCGCGGAAGGTGTCCGAGCTCAACCGGCGGGCCGACCTGGTGTTCGTGGCCGACTGGCGGGTCATCGAGGAGCTGCTGGTGCCGGAGCACGCCGAGTGGCAGATCCAGTTCGCCGCCAACGAGCTGGTGCTGGCGCACGCCGAGCACAGCCCTTACACCGAGACCATCACCGCCGACAACTGGCCCGAACTGCTCTTGAAGCCGGAGGTGCGGCTGGGGCGGGGCGACGAAAACACCGCGCCGATCGGTTTTCAGACCCTGCAGCTGTGGAAGCTGGCCGGGGAGCACTACGGGCCCGGCAAGGTGGGGGAGGATCTGGCCGGCAGGCTCGATGCCAAGGTCAAGCCGGAGCACGTGGTGCCGGACATCGTCGAGTTGGTGGTGCAGTTGCAGGCCAAGGCCATCGACTACGCCTTCGTGTTCCGCTCGATCGCCGAGGAGCACAACCTCAAGGTGGTCCGCCTGCCGGACGCCTACAACTTGGGCAGCCCCAAGATGGCCCGGATATACTTGCGCGTCAGTGTCCCGGTGGTTATTGAGACCGGCGAGCCGCCGGTGCAGGTCAAGGGTGCGCCGATCGTCTACGGAGTGACCATTCCCAAGACGGCGCCCAATCCGTCCGGTGCCCAGCGGGTGATTGCCTTTCTGCTGGGGGATGAGGGGCGGCGCATCATGGAGCGCTCCGGTTTCCGTCCGCTGGATCCCCCCCGAGGCTTGAATTCCGGTCGCCTGCCGCCTACTCTAAAGGGCATGGTGGCCGACGAGCCGTGATCCCCCGCCTCCGCTACATACTGATCACCCTGGTAGTGCTGGGGGTGCTGCACCTGCTGATCGCCCTGCTGCCGGAGCCGATCGTTTCTCCGCCCAACAACCTGGTGCTGTTCGCCGCCAATCTGTACGTGGCCTTCTGCGGCTGGCTGGTGATCCGCGACGGGAGTCGCCTGGACATCGGTCTGTTCGGGGTGGGGTACATGCTTCTGTTCCTGCTGGTGTTGGTTCTCCTCGGCCGCGAGTCGCTCTTCATTGTCCTGGTGATCCTGTACTCCAGCGTTTACCGGGTGCGCCTGCTGCTGGGGATCTTCATCGTGTTCGTTCTCAGCTACGTGGTCTTCCAGCCCTACGCCTTCGAGACCTTCGTGCCCCTGGCCCTGGCCTTCTCGGCGGTGTGGTGGGTGCACCGCCGGGGGGCGTCGGTTTTCGTGGTGGCCTGTTTGTCCCTGGGGCTGTTCTTTCTGGCCACGGTGTTGCTGCCCCTGTTCCACCTGCTGGCCCAGGACTCCCCCCAGACGCTTTGGTACGTTTTCTCGCGCCCGGACGTGCGCGAGGCCGTCTGGCTGAGCCTGCTTTCATCGGCCCTGGCCACGGTAATAATCGCCCTGTGGGGGATCCCGCTGGCCTACGCCATGGCCCGGACCGGGTTCCGCGGCAAGGGAGTGATCGAGTCGATCATCGACCTGCCGATTCTGATACCCCAGTCGGTGGTGGGCATTGCCCTGCTGGTGCTGCTGGGGCCGGGCAGCCCGGCGGGGGAGGCGCTGGCGAACATGGGCCTGACGGTGGCCGGGCGCTTCGCCGGCATCGTGGTCGCCCAGGTGTTCGTTGCCTGCCCGTTTCTGATCAAGACCGCCCAGAGCGCCTTCGAGGCGGTGCCCGAGCACCTCGAGGACGTCTCGCGCACCCTGGGGGCCCGGCCCGCGGCCACCTTCTTCAAGGTGGCGCTGCCCTTGGCCTCGCGGGGGATCTTCGTGGGGTTCATCCTGGCCTGGGCCCGGGCCATCTCCGAGTTCGGCGCCATCGTTCTGTTCGCCACCCACCCGCAGACCGCTCCGGTCCTGGCGCACAACGAGTTTCTCAAGGTGGGCATCAGCGAGGCCCGGCCCATCGCGGTGGTGCTGTTGATCATCTGCCTGTGGGTGTTCATCCTGCTGCAGTTCGGCAAGACCTTCCTGCCGGGGAGGGGGCGGAGATGATCAAAGTCGAAAATCTCCGGCGCTCCTTCGGGGAGTTCGCCCTGCGCGTCGACGACTTCCGGGTGGAACCCCGGCGTTACACCGTGGTGCTGGGCCCCTCGGGCAGCGGAAAGTCGCTGTTACTCAAGACACTGGCGGGATTGTTTTACCCGGACGCGGGCGTCATCGAAGTGGGCGGAATGGAAGTCACCCGGCTTCCGCCCGAGCGGCGCCGGGTGGGTCTGGTGTTCCAGGAGCCCTCGCTGTTTCCACACTACAACGTATTCGGAAACATTGCCTACGGTTTGCGGGGGCCGGACAAGTCAAAAATCGTGGAGGAACTGGCAGAGATCCTGCGTATAAAAGACCTGCTCCATCGGCCGGTGCAAAAGCTCTCCGGGGGCGAGGCGCAGAAAGTGGCCCTGGCGCGCGCGCTGGCGGTCAAGCCCGACGTGCTGCTGCTGGACGAGCCGCTCTCCCAGGTGGATCACAACTCGAGGCTGGAACTGCAGGGCGAGCTGAAGCGGGTGCACCGGGAGATGAATCTCACCACCGTGCACGTAACTCACAACCGCGAGGAGGCCTTCGCCCTGGCCGAGGACTGCGCGGTGATGCTTGGCGGGCGGATCATCCAGCATTGCGGCACCGAACAGATGCAAAAAAGGCCGGAGTGCGAATTCGTAAAGAGGTTTTTGGGTCTCGAGGGGGACATCGTCAAGCCGCCGGGCTGCAGTGAGAAGTGCCTGGTGGGCGCCGGGCTGTGCGATCGCGAGGACGGGACGGATGGAGGATAGCCTGCCGCTGTGGAAGGTGCTGGAAGCGCCGCTGATCTCGCTGAACGACAGCCACGTCGAGCTCTTCTCGTTGCTGGTCTTGTTCCTTTTGACCCTGGTGGCCCTGGTGGCCGGGAGCAAGTACCGGCAGTGGATCCGCCACCTGGTCCAGGCGGTCTCGGTCCTGGTTTTCTTCTATATAGTGTATTCCTGCCTGGGCGTCTTCGGCATGGTGCGCAACAGCCTCTACGGGGTTACGCTGATCGGCACGGTGTTCACCGAGGCCTTCTTCTGGGTCAGCCTGCCGCTGGTGGTGATCGCCTTCACCATAACTACCGGGCCGTACTTCTGCGGATGGATCTGCCCCACCGGCACCTTCCAGGAGCTTACCGGGGCCATCCGCGAGCACTTGGTAAAAAGGGTGCGGCGGGCACGCAAGGAGAAGCACCAGGTACGTCCCAGCGCCCTCAACCTGGTTCTGCTGGGGCTGTTCTTCGCCGGCTTCATGGCCCTGGTGGTGTGGATCGGCTCGACCAAACGTTTCTACGTGGAGGACTCCAGCCTCTATTGGGGGGGATCGTTGATATTGCTGGTTTACCTGGTGATAACCCGGGCGGTGGACGACGCGGCCATCCGGGTGCTGCGGGGGGTGAGCTTCTTTTTGATCTTCGGGTCGGCCCTGCTCAAGACCGCCATCATCTCCCCGGTGCATTTCGCCTTCGCCAACGTCGAGGATCCCGCCTCGGCGCTGACCACCTTCGTGCTCATAGTGGCCTCGATATTCCTGAGCCGGGCCTGGTGCCGGTATGTCTGCCCCTGGGGCTACGTTATGGGCTGCCTGCACCGCGTCTCCCGCCTGCGGATACAGGCCAAAGAGGAGTGCAACCAGTGCGGGATGTGCCAGAAGACCTGCCGGGTGGACGCTATTAAAAACGGAAAGGTGAGCCTGGCCGACTGCCAGTTCTGCATGGCCTGCGTGGACAAGTGCCCCCAGGGAGCGCTGGAGGTCGTGGATGTCTGGAAGAAGCGCTAGTTGCTTCTTATTGGTGATCCTGTTGGCCGCGGATGCGGCGGCCGGGGATGCCACCGCCCGCGGCTGGACCTTCGGTCTGAAGCGGCATGTATACGCCTACCGGCCGGGAATGTCGGTGTGGTCCACGGCGGCGGCAGGAAGGGTGGACGGGCGCGCGGTGGTGGCGGCGGGGAGCTACGACAACAACGTCTACCTCTTCGACGCCGCCACCGGCGAGCGGATCTGGCGCTTCACCACCGGAAACGGCGTATACTCCGCCCCGGTTTTCTGGGAGGACGGCGGGGATCAATGGATCTTCGCGGCTTCCTCCGATCGGGCGGTGTACGGTCTCGACTCCCGGCTGGGCAGCCGCCGCTGGAGCCGGGCGGTGGCGGAGTATTCCAGCACTCTGGGCGGCAGCCGCCTGTCGGCGCCCTGCCTGGGGGAGGCCAAGGGAGTTGAAGCGGTGTTCGTCGGGTACTGGGTCTTCGACAAATCGCTGGCGCGCAGCACCCAGCAAGGCGGCCTGGTGGCGCTGGAGGCCCGTACCGGGAAACCGGTGTGGGATGCGCGCTTTCTGGACAACGAGGTCTCGGCGCCGGTGTACGCGCGGATCGGCGGGCGGGGAATGGTCTTCGTGGCTTCCGAGGACGGCAACCTGCGTGCCCTGGACGCCGACAGCGGCGAGTTGGTCTGGTCGCACCGCGAGACCGAGCCGATCATGGCCTCGCCGCTGGTTCACGACTCCCCGCAGGGGGAACGGGTGGTAATCGGATCGCATTTTGGCAAGGTGCGCTCGCTGGATGCACGCACCGGCAAGGAGATCTGGAGCTTTCAGACCGGCAACTGGGTGACCGGCGGCGCGGCGCATTACGCCGACGGCGAGCGGGGGATAATCGCGGTCGGTTCGTACAACCGCAAGCTCTATGCGCTCGACGCCGCTACCGGTGAGAAGATCTTCAGCCAGACCGTCGCCGGTCCGATTTACTCCACACCGGTGGTGGTTGCCGCCGGCGCCGAGCCGGTCATAGTCTTCTCCGCCTGGGACCACCAGATGCACGGCTTGTCCGGGCGGGACGGGACGCACCTGTGGTCGGTGTTCACCGGCAATCCCCTCTGGGACGGGGTGATCCTGGGCGAGAGCAACTGGGCCTCGCCGGTCGCCGCCGAGATCGGCGGCTTCTGGATGCTCTACCTGGGGTCATACAACGGGGTGTTCTACGCTATTCCTCTCAGCCAGGCGGCCATGGCCGGGGGATCTCAGCCCTGGACGGACATCCGCTTCTGGATCACCATGCTGCTGGCGTTGGGCTTCACCGCCTGGTTGTCCCTTTACCTGACCCGCCGGTACCGGAGATACTATCTGCCATGAAGCCGCCCTTCACCCGGCGCCGGGTTTCCACCCTGCGACTCTGCGTGCAGTTGTTCTTCTTCGCATTCTTGATGTACGCGGGCTACGCGGCCGGCGCGCTGGGCGCCTGGAACGAGTATGAATCCTACGAGGCCTCCGACCCGCCGAGTATCAAGACGGTGTTCAAGCGGCCCACCGCCACCAACATTTTCGTCCCGGCCACCGCCTGCGTGTTCCAGAGGAAGGGTGTCTGCAAGGCCTGCAGCCTGTACTTCCTGACCGACGCCATCACCTGGCTCAGGCCCCTGGAGGTCATCCTGCCCGGCTTGCTGCTGCTGCTTCTGTTTATGCTGCTCTGCGGCCGGATGTGGTGCGGCTGGGTTTGCCCCCTGGGATTTTTAAGCGACCTGCTGACCAGGCTGCGCACCTTTTTGGGGATAACGCAGGTGCGCTTGTCCAAGGGCTGGCGCGAGGGGTTGATCTGGATAAAGTATTTGCTACTGCTGGCCACCCTGGTGCTGGCGGCGGTGGCGGCCTTCCCCTCCATGGCCGACCAGCGCCTCAGCCTGGTGGATCCCTTCTGTTCGATCTGCCCCCAGCGGATCTTCGCGGCCTTCTTCTCCTTCGACCAAGTCTGCTGGCTGAACACCAACGACGGTATCACTCTCACCCTGACCATCATCGGTACGCTGGCCTTCGCGGTATTCTTCATCGGGCTGACCGTACGGCGCTTCTGGTGCCGGGTGTGTCCCATTGGCGCCGTCACCGTCCTGTTCAACCGCACCGGCCTGGTAATGCTCAAGAAGGACGGCCGGAAATGCACCCGCTGCGGCGCCTGCGTGCGCAGCTGCCCCCTGGACGTCCAACGCGTCTTCGAGGGTCGCGGCCGCAACGTGGTCACTTCCTACGAGTGCCATTTATGCCTGCGTTGCGTGGAGGCCTGCCCGGAAGAGGGCTGCCTGGAGTTCCGCTGGCTGGGAAAACGGATTACCGGCTCTAAATCCGGGGACGGAGGTTGATTTTCTCCTTTTTCCGGCTCTTATCAATTTTCGATATCTTTCGGACGATTCATTTTCTGGTTTTGTTGCCGATTTGGCAATAACCGGGCTCACAGCCCG
>Ga0272442_10010137_pt1 | contig 11647 bp, 14 predicted proteins | sample SSMForm2O_FD_200262 | JGI IMG/M metagenome (GOLD analysis project Ga0272442, IMG submission 200262) | Marine sediment archaeal communities from Little Sippewissett salt marsh, Falmouth, MA, United States - SSM-Form-2O | ecosystem: Environmental > Aquatic > Marine > Wetlands > Sediment ...
GAAACAGGCCAAGCGGCTTCAGGAGGAACTCGAACGCAAGCAGGCGGAGATCGCCGGCATGAAGATCTCGTCGTCGGCGGGCGGAGGGATGGTCACAGCGACCGTGAACGGTCGCGGCGAGCTTCTCAACCTGGCGATCGAGCGGGAGGTCGTCGATCCGGAGGATGTCGAGATGCTCGTCGATCTCGTCCTCGGCGCGGTCCAGGAAGCGCAGAGAAACGCGGCTGCGACCGCCCAGGAGCGGCTCGGTCCGTTGGCGCAGGGGATCCCGGGGATGGGCGGCCCATGATCCCGCCGCTCGAGGATCTCATCGATCGCTTGAGGGCGCTTCCCGGAATCGGCAGGAAGAGCGCTGAGCGGGTGACGTTCCATCTCCTCAACGCCCCGTCGAGCGAGGTCAATCGCCTCGCCGAGGCGATCGGCCGTCTCAAGACTGCCGTCCACCGATGCCGCCGCTGCCACAACTTCGCGACCGAGGAGCTCTGCGAGATCTGCGCGAATCCGAAGCGCTCCCAGGAATCGATCTGCGTCGTCGGCCAGCCCTGGGAGATCCTGAAGATCGAGCGCACAGGCGAGTACCGCGGCCTCTACCACGTCCTCGGTGGCCTCATCTCCCCGATGGACGGAATCGGCGCGGAGGACCTCACGATCCCATCGCTGCTGCCACGACTTCAAGCGGAGGGAACGAAGGAGGTGATCCTCGCACTCGAGCCGAAGCTCGATGGCGAGATCACCGCCATGCACATCGTCTCTCTCGTCAAGCCGCTCGGTGTGCGCGTCTCTCAGATCGCACAGGGGATCCCGGTCGGCCGTGATCTCGAGTTCGCCGACGAGGTCACCCTCGGTCGGGCGCTTCGCGGTCGGATCGAGCTGTAGAGGGTCGTCACACGTCCCCGGCCGGGCGTCACCAAAGGCGCGGTCCAAGCGGCGAAGCGCCGCCCGGAGTCCGGCGGTTCGGGTCGGCATCAGCGAGCATCACCTCGTGTCGGGTGGGAAGGGCGAGACGCTTCAGACCTTCGATCTCGTCGATCAGCCGATTCGGCGCGGGGCTCGCACACGAAGCCGGTGATCCGATCGGAGCGCCGATGATTCCGCCGTGCGCTCGGCCCACGCATCGATCTCCCGGCGTGGTGTCTTGCGTGATGCAGGGGTAGGTCGGTACGGCCGGTCTTCATGCGAGGACGATGCGAGAAGCGGCCCGACAGCGGAAGACTTGCAGCACTCTCTCCCGGTCATTATAGTCGTTCAAATCACGCCGTGGGTTCGAAGGAGAGACTTGCAGGATGGGATAAGCGTACTGCTTGAGTTGCAGGAGGCGGACCGCCGAGCGGCCGTCCTGGCCCATACGGCCAAGCGGCTGCAGAGTCAGGACGCGAACCTGCAGACGAAGATCGCGCAGGAGCGTGAACGCGTCGAGCACCTGCAGGAGGACCTCGCGACGCTGGAACGGAACAGCCGATCGCGGAACCTCGAAGTTGATGATCTCGACGCACAGATCCGCGACTACAAGAAACGCCTCAATGGGGGCATCCTTAGCTTTAAAGAGATGGAATCGCTGCGGAAGAAGATCGAGAGCCAGGAAGGCCGGATGGGCACGATGGAGGACGAAGCCCTGACCCTGATGGACGAGATCGAGGCCGCCCAAGCGCGGCTCGACGAAGCCAAGGCCCAGCTCGTCAGCCACACCGAGACGCTCGAGTCGGTGCGCACGGACCTCGCAGGGCAAGGCGACGCGCTTTGCGAGGAGATCGCCGCGCTGGAAGCGAGCCGAGAGGAGATCGCGACACACGTCCCGGATCACTTGCTGAACCGCTACGAGATGCTGCGCGCAACGTTCGAGGATCCCGTCGTCCTGATCACAGGAGGCGCGTGCGCCGGCTGCAAGCTGAAGGTGAGCGACAGCACCGTGGAGCGTGCACGAGGGGGCGCCGAGGTTGTGACGTGCGAGAACTGCTCGAGGGTCCTCTACGTCTCCTAGCATACCTCCTGGCCGTCGCAGTGTGTTTCACTCTTGTGGGCTTCGAAGCGGCGGCGGACGGCGTCCCGCGCGCAATCGGGCACCTCTCCGACTACGGCAACGTCCTCGATCGACACGGGCGCGACCGCATCGAGTCACGGATCGCTGATGCGTGGCAGCGGTTCTCGCTGGATGTGTACGTCCTCGCCAGCTGGGAGGATCCCTTTGACGACCCGAATCGCTTCGCGATCGCCGTGCAGGAATCGTGGGGTCTCGAAGCCGGTCGGACTCTCCTCGCCGTCTTCCTCCTCAGTCACGACGACTGGAGCGTCCGTGTCCTGCCCGGCCGGGTGACGATGGCCGGCGCCCCATCCCTCGCAGTGTCCTTGGAGAACGGTATTCGAGACCTCGTCGCACACCGACGCATCGAGGAGGCCATGGTCGCGCTGTTCGACGAGATCCACGTAGCCCTCGGCGTCGGCGAATCCGCTGGAGCCCGTTCCGGCGTCGGATCGAGCCGGATCGGAGCAATCCTCATCCTTGGCGCGGCGATCGTATCGGCGGTTCTGTTCATCACGCGCCGGGTCTGCCCGCGCTGCGGACACCTCCTTCGCCGCGGAGGCCCCGCATCCCGGCCCGGTTCCGATGTGGTATACTCCTGCCGCAACTGCGGCTACAAGAGACCGCGCAGGGGAGAGGACTAGGGAATCGCGGAGGATTCCGCACCGCGGAGCTTCTGAGGAAAGTCCGGACTCCACAGGGCAGGCCACTGGGGAAATCCCAGCGGGGGCGACTCCGGGAAAGTGCCACAGAGAACAGACCGCCGATGGCCCGCCGCCGCGGCGACGGGCACAGGTAAGGGTGAAACGGGGGTGTAAGAGACCACCAGCGACTCGGGCGACCGGGCCGGCTCGGCAAACCCTGGCTGGAGCAAGGCCAAGTAGGAAGGCGATCGAGGGTTGCCCGCCCGAGCCTTCGGGTAGGCCGCACAGATGGATGATTCCCCACGACAGGATCCGGCTTATCGGCCCTCTCCCCCGATGCCGGCGGGCTGTAGATCCCGAGGACGAACGCGGTGGGTAGCAGTCCTGGTCGCCTACGCTGCCGGAGTGTTCGCGCTATCGAGCCTCCCGGCGGGCGGATCGAGCGGCATCCTCCCTGTACTCCACGGTGACAAAATCCTCCACTTCCTGGAGTTCGCGCTGTTCTACGTGCTCGCCTGGAAGGCATTCCCGTCGCGCGGGCGCTTCGTCGTCTTCGTGCTCGCCGTCGCCTACGCCGCGACGGACGAACTCCACCAGCTGGCCGTCCCGACACGCGATGCCTCTCTGATCGACTGGCTTGCCGACGTCGCCGGCGCAGCGGTGGGCGCCCTCAGTACGCTGCTTCTGATCAGGCTTCCCTTGCTCAGGTCGTCGGATACGCGTATACTCGCGACGGACGACGATCACAAGGAGTGATAGGGATGTGGGGACTCCCTCTGTTCATGGATGCGAGCATCCTCATTCTCGTTCCAGCGCTCATCCTGGCAATCTACGCGCAGTACAAGGTCCGTTCGACCTACACACGCTTCTCCCGTGTGCCCACCGAACGCAGGATCACCGCGCTCGATGCGGGGAGACGGATCCTGACTCGCGCCGGGATCGGCGACGTGTCCGTCGAGGCGGTGCGCGGCCGGCTGAGCGATCACTACGATCCACGCCGGAAGATCCTCCGCCTCTCCGACCCTGACTCGATGTCGGTGGCGGCGGTGGGGATCGCCGCACACGAGGCCGGGCACGCGATTCAGCACGCGAGCGGATACCGGCCGCTCACGCTGCGGACGGCGATCGTGCCGATCACGTCCTTCGGTTCCCAGTTGTCACTCCCGCTCTTCTTCGCGGGACTGTTCTTTCGGTTCCAGCCGCTGATCACGGTCGGCATCCTCGCGTTCTCGCTGGCGGTTCTGTTCACACTAGTCACCCTTCCCGTCGAGTTCGACGCCAGCCGTAGAGCGGTTCTCGCCCTCCGAGAGAGCGAAATCGTGAACGACGAGGAGCTGGGGGCGGTCAAGGAGGTCCTATTCGCGGCTGCACTGACCTACGTCGCAGCGGCTGCGATGGCGGCGCTTCAGCTCCTCATGCTTCTTTCCATCAGCCGGCGCCGATGAAGCTCGCGCCTTCGCTCCTCTCGGCCGATTTCGGGAACCTCACGGAGTCCGCACTGAGCGTCGAGGCGCTCGCCGACTTCTTTCATTTCGACGTGATGGATGGGCATTTCGTCCCCAACCTGACGTTCGGCCCGCCCGTCGTCAACTCCCTTCGCCCCGTTCTCTCGCGTCCGTTCGACATCCACCTGATGATCGACCACCCGCTCGTCTACGCGCCCAGGTTCCACGTCCACGCCGGGGACATCATCACGTTCCACGTCGAGTCGAGGGACGATCCCCACGAGACCATCGCCGCCATCCGCGCCGGTGGGGCCGAAGCCGGGATTACCCTCCGTCCGGATACCGCACTCGACACGGTCTTCCCTCTGCTGGATCACGTCAGTCTGGTCCTCGTGATGAGCGTCGAACCCGGCTTCGGCGGTCAGTCGTTCCTGAGGGGCGCGCTCGACCGGATCCGTCGCCTCCGCAGCGAGATCGGCGAGCGCGAGCTCATCCTGTCGGTCGACGGCGGCATCCACCCGGGGAATGTCCGCGACGTCGTCGACGCCGGCGCTGACTTGATCGTCGCCGGCTCCGCGGTCTTCGGCGCTCCGGACCCGTTGGCGGCGATGCGCGCCCTGCTGGAGGGGACATGACGGACGAAGCCTACATGCAGCGAGCGCTCGAACTTGCGCGGCTCGGAGAGGGTGCCGTCAATCCGAACCCGATTGTCGGCGCCGTGGTCGTCAAAGACGGTGTCGTCGTCGGTGAGGGCTATCACGCGGTCTTCGGCGGTCCCCACGGCGAGGCGGCCGCGCTCGAAGCGGCCGGCGAAGCGGCCGGCGGCGCGACGCTCTACGTATCCCTGGAGCCCTGCAATCACCACGGGAAGACACCGCCTTGCACCGATCGGGTCCTCGCCAGCGGGATCACACGCATCGTCGTCGCCACGCGCGATCCGAACCCCCGCGTCGCCGGAGGCGGGATCGAAAGGCTCCGTGAAGCGGGGCTCGAGGTCGTCACCGGCGTCCTCGAGCCGGAGGCGATCCGAGCGAATGAGATCTACCTCCACTTCGTCAGGACCGCACGCCCGTTCGTGACACTGAAGCTGGCGGTCAGCCTGGACGGCAGGATCGCTACGCGCGATCGGGACTCGCAGTGGCTCACCGGTGAGGCATCCCGCACCGAGGTGCATCGCCTCCGTCGACGCAACGCCGCCGTCCTCGTCGGTGTCGGCACAGTCCTCGACGACGACCCCCGGCTGACTGTTCGGCACGTCAAGGGCAAGAACCCGTTGCGCGTCGTCCTCGACCGATCCGGGGAACTCCCACTAACCGCCGCGGTCCTCGATGGGACGGCACGCACGATCCTCGTCGTCTCCACCATCGACCCGCAGCGGGAAGAAGCCATCCGGGCGCGCGGCGCCGAGGTCTGGCGCCTCCCCGCCGAGACAGGGCAAGTCGATCTGGATCGCCTGATGGAGAGGCTCGCGTCCCGTGAGATCGACTCTGTTCTCCTGGAGGGCGGCGGCGAGACCGCCGCGTCCTTCCTGGAGGCCGGATGGGTCAACAAGGTGCACTGGTTCATCGCTCCGCTCCTGTTGGGCGGTCGCAATGCGGTCCCCGCGATCGCCGGGGAGGGCGCAGCGTCGGTCGCGGAGGGAATTCGACTGGTCGACACCGATGTCCGCCGGATTGGCGAGGACATACTCGTTACGGGGTACGTCGGGAGGAGGTTCAGATGATCGATCGATATGCGCTTTCGCCAATGAAGGAACAGTGGACACTTCGCGCGCAGTACGAGGCCTGGCTGCGTGTCGAACTCGCCGCTCTCGACGCGATGGAATCGCTTGGGCAAATCCCCTCCGGGACCGCCGGCGAGGTCCGCAAGACGGTGGTCCTTGACCTGGAGGAGATCGCCGTTCTCGAAGCCGACGTCCATCACGACCTCCTCGCGTTCCTCCGGTCGCTGGAAGCGCACACCGGGGACGCCGGGCGATTCATTCATCGCGGCCTCACCTCGTCCGACATCAAGGACACCGGGCTCTCCCTCCGGATCCGCGACGCGCTGGACATCCTGCTCGACGCGACAGCCGCCCTGCTTCGCGCGCTGTGCACCCAATCGTCGCGCCACGCCGCTCTCGTCATGATCGGCCGCACGCACGGGATGTTCGCCGAGCCGACGACCCTCGGACTGAAGCTCCTGCTGTGGGGTGAGGAGATCGCGCGAGACATCGAACGACTTCGCCGCGCCAGAGCGGCGATCGCTGTGGGAAAACTCTCCGGCCCGGTCGGAACCTACTCGCAGGTCTCCCCCGCGGTGGAACGCGCCGTCTGCGATACCCTCGGGCTCGAGCCGGCGGGCGTTGCCAACCAAGTCCTCCAGCGCGATCGGCACGCCGAGGTCCTCGCAGCGATTGCCATCCTCGGCGCGACCCTGGAGAAGATCGCACTCGAGATCCGGAATCTCTCCCGCAGCGAGGTCGGCGAGCTAGAGGAGCCCCTCCCGGAGGGCTCCTCATCGATGCCCCACAAGCGAAACCCAATCGTCTCTGAGCGCGTCTGCGGGCTCGCACGCCTTGGAGAGCGTCGCCCTTTGGCACGAGCGCGACATGTCGCACTCCTCCGTCGAGCGGATCATCTTCCCCGACAGCTTCCTCGCCGCCCACTACATGACCGTCACGCTGACCACAGTCATCGACGGCCTCGTCGTGCATCCCGAAGCGATCGAGGAGAATCTCGCCCGCGCCGGAGAGACGCTCGACACGCAGAGCTTCCTCCTGGCGTTGGTCGACCTCGGAGTCCCCCGTTCCGTCGCCCACGAGGCGATCCGTCGAGCGGCCGAGACGCTTCGAGGTTCCTCAGGGAGGCTCCTCGAAGCGCTCAAGGAAGACCCCGAGGTCGCCTCTGCGGCCGGCGAACTCACCGTCGATCGCGGGGAAGCGATGAAGCGTCTGCGGGCGATGAGTCGTGCGTTGATCGACAGCCGGCTTGCCAGCCTGGATCAACGTCGAACGTAGCCGTTCCCGCGGAACCACGCGACCGCCTTGGCGAGCGCTTGCCTCGAGGATGCGGGTGCAAGGTCCAGTTCTCGCACCGCCTTGCCGGCGTCGTAGTACATCCGATGTCGCGACATCCGGATCGTGTCCGGCGTCATGCGCGGCACGCTCCCGGTCAGGCGGCTCAACGCCGCGTTCGCGTAGGAGAGCGCAAGCACCGGAGCGTACGGCAGCCGAACGCGGGGCAGCGGAAGGCCGGTGAGCTCCGAGAGCTCGCGCAGGATGTCCCGCATCGTGAGGTTCTCGCCGCCCAGAATGTACCGCTCCCCCACTCGTCCACGCTCCGCCGCCCGAACGTGGGCCTCCGCCACGGCCTCCACGTCGACGACGTTCATCCCCGTATCGAGGTACGCGGGCATCCGTCGGTTCAGGTAGTCGAGGATCATCCGCCCGGTCGGCGTCGGCTTGACGTCATACGGCCCCACCGGAAACGTCGGATTGACGATAACGACCGGCAGGCCGCGTTCCGCAAGATCCAGAGCGATCTGCTCGGCTCGGTACTTGCTCCGCTTGTACGCTCCGATCAGCACCGACGGATCGACCGGCGTGGTCTCATCGACCGGATCGCTCCCGCACGGGACCGCGAGCGCCGCGACGGAGCTCGTATAGACGATCCGCCTCACCCCGCACGCCCCCGCCGTTTCCAGTACCGCACGCGTTCCTTCGACGTTCACTCGCTCAAACGGGGCCGCGTCTCGCGGCCAGAAGGCGTAGAGTGCCGCGACGTGGAAGAGCCACTCGCAGTCGGAGAGCGCGGCGCGGATACTCGCCGGATCCGTGACGTCGCCGGCCGCACGCTCGACGGTCAGGCCGCTCAGAACCCGCGTGTCCGCCCCCGGTCGAACGAGGACGCGTACCGCCACCCCGGCGCGCAGGAGGGCACGAACGAGATTTCCGCCGATGAATCCGGTCCCCCCGGTGACGAATGCCCGCATTGCCCCTCCTGTCCGGGATGATAGCGAAGGCGGGAGGACGGGCGCAACCGACGCCCCAAGGAGCGCGGCAACGATCGGCGACTCACCCGCGGTAGGGAACCCTCCTCAAACGACCTTCGTGCGAAGAAGGAGAAGTGGGCGAAGCAGGGCTCGAACCTGCGGCCTTTCGGATGTGACCCGAACGCTCTTCCAGCTGAGCTATTCGCCCATGATCACCTGCAAGCGAACAGCGGCAGCCATTCGCCCCATACAGCCGATTGTCGGACCATTCTAGCTTCGCACCCCGTGCGAATCAAGCCTCGAAGTCCGCGTTTTCCAGCATCCCCGCCAGGCTCTCTCCCGAACGCTTGCGGGTGATCTCCACGAGCCCGAGCCCGGTCACGTCAATGAGATCCGCCGAAACACGGTCCTTCGTCAGCTCTTTCCTGAGGCTGTCGCAGACCTTCTGGACCGCCCCCGGAGTCTCCATGTCGACGAAATCGACGACGATGATCCCGCTGATCTGACGGAGCCGGAGCTGCCGGGCGATCTCCCTCGCGGCCTCGAGGTTCGTGTTCAGAATCGCTGCCTGCTGGTTCCGATGCTGCACGTCGGCGCCTGTATTCACGTCAATCGCGGTCAGAGCCTCGGTCTCATCGATCACGATGAAGCCGCCTGCGTCCAGATCCACGCGCCGTGCAAGCGTCGCCTGAATCTGCTTCTCGATCTCGTAGTGGTCGAACAGTGACTTCTTCTCCTTGTGGACGCGGATCCGATCCGCATAGGCGCCCATGTGCATGTAGCCGAGAAAGCTGCCGATCTTCTCGAAGAAGAACGGGGAGTCGACGACCACTTCCTCGACGTCCGGGAGCAGGCGATCTCGAAGGATCGATTGGACGAGCCCCATCGCCTTGTACAGGAGTTGCGGGGCGGACGAGCTACGTGCCGCGCCTTCGACCCCGCTCCACACGCTCCGCAGGAACTCGTAATCTCGCTTGAGATCCTCGTCGCCGGCCACCTGCGCGGCCGTCCTGGCGATCATCCCCTCACCGTCCGTCTTCAACTCGCGCGCCATCCGCCGGAGGCATCGCTGGCTCCGAACGCTCTCGATGCGCCGCGAGACCGCGAGACGATCCTCGGTCGGAAGGTAGACCCAGAAACGGCCGGGGATGCTGATCTTCGTCGTCCCTTGTGGGTTCTTCGATCCAATGCCCGCCCGGCGCACCTGCAAAACGACGTTTTCGCCGGGCCTCACGACCTTGCTGATCGGTGCCGATCCGTGCCATGGCTTGAACCCGTGCTTCTTGAGGATCGTGTCGTTGATCTCCCCCTGCGACAGGAAGAGGCTCTTCTGCTCTCCCACGTCGACAAACGCCGATCCGAGACCCGGGAGGACATCCTCAACCCGCCCCTTGTAGATGTTTCCCACCAGTTTCTGCTGAGACGGATGCCCGTAGTAGATTTCCATAAGCCGGTCGTCTTCCAGGATCGCGACGCGTGTTCTTCGACCGCGGTCGTTCTGGTTGTCGACCGATATCAGGATTCGTTCGCGCCTAATCGTGTCACCTTCTTTCCCTCGTCGAGTCCTCGAAGAATCTCCGCGAAGGGTCTTCCGTCGCGTGGGTCTCGGGCCCCCTGGTCGATCTCCACCAGCGGCGCCAGCGCGAACCGGCGCTCGTGCAGGCGCGGATGCGGAATCGTCAGCTCCGGCGACTCGAGTACATCCTGTCCGTAGAGAAGAATGTCGATGTCGAGCGTCCGCGGCCCGAACCGCTCGGACCGACGCCGTCCGACGTGCCGCTCGATGCCCTTACACAGCCGCAGGAGCGCCGCTGGCGGCAGGTCCGTCTCACCGATGACCACCGCGTTCAGGAACCAAGGCTGCTCGGTGATGCCCACCGGCTCCGTTTCGTAGAGCGAGGATCGCCGGCGCAAGCTGACACCCCCGTCACCGAGCCCGGCCATTCCCCTCTCGATATTCCCGCGACGATCGCCGATGTTGGAACCGAGGCCGAGAAAGACCTCGGTGGCCCCTACGGCCTCCGTCTTGTCACCTCGGCGGCTGCCCATGCGACCTTCCCTATACCGGTCGGCTGCGGTTTCACGACCCGCACGCTGATCTCCTCGATCCCCGGAATCCCGGTCAGGAGACCGTCCGCGAGAGCATCGGCCAAGGACTCGATGAGGCAGTAACTTCGTGTCCGATTGATCTCGCGGACCGTGCGAACGAGTTCGCGATAGTCCACGCTGTCTTCGACCCGGTCATTCTCTACGGCGTGCTCCATCGTGACCGCGACGTCCAGATCCACCACGAGGCGAATGCCTCGCTGACGCTCTTCCTCCGTTGCGCCGTGGAAACCGAACAGCTCGATGCCTGACACGAGAAGACGGTCGACTTCCCGATCCGTCATTCCTCGTGTGACCTTGTCGGCACGCGTCGCGAAGTCATCCAGGACCCAGCGAGCGGCCGTGACGACTTGACCCCACAAGCGATCCGACCCAGGTGGCCGGACAGCGCAAGCGTCGCATTCTACCTCTTCACCGCCTCTTCCTTCGCCATCTCGGCGAGCGCGCTGAACGTGCCTGCGTCATGCACCGCGATCTCCGCCATCATCTTCCGGTTCAGTCGAACGCCCCGCCTGGCGAGGCCCCCGATGAATGCGGAATACGAGAGGCCATTCTGCTTCGCGGCCGCGCCGATTCGAGAGATCCAGAGGCGCCGAAAATCGCGCTTGCGCCGTCGCCGGTCGACGTAACTGTTCCGTAGCGCCTTCATGACCGACTGCTTGGCGATGCGATGCGACGTTCCCCGCTTGCCCTTGAATCCCTTCGCAAGGGCCATGATCTTCTTCCGGCTCTCTTTTCTCTTGTTCCCTCCACGTGCTCGTGGCATCTCCCTCTCCTCCTGCGGCGGACTAGGTCCGGATCATCCGATTGATCTGCTTCGCCTGTCCGCCGGTCAATTCCTTGTCGTTGCGCGCCTGACGCTTCGCCTTCGCTCGTTTCCTGACGTTCTTGTGGAAATAGTTCGACATGTGGTGGAAGAGCGCGCCGCTCTTCGAGCGCTTGAATCGCTTCGACGCGCCTCGATGGCTCCTCTGCTTGGGCATTCTATCCTCTCCTCACGAACGCTGTTGCTGTGTGGGAACCAGGAGCATTTGCAGAACCCGCCCCTTCGCCTTCGGGGCCTCGTCGACCCGAGCCAGGTCATTGACCTCCTGGGCCACCTTGTTCAGCAGCTCGCGCGCCCGCTGTGCGTGGAGGATCTCCCGTCCACGGAAGAAGATCGTGATTCTCACGGTGTCGCCGCGTGTCAGGAACTCCCGCACCCGCTTCATCTTGGTCTGGAAGTCGTGTTCGCCGATCTTGATCGTGAACTTCATCTCCTTGAGCCTGTAGCGCGTTCGCTGCTTCCGCTCGCGCTTTGCCTGCTGATAATGGTACTTCCCGTAGTCGACGATCTTGCAGACCACTGGCTTGGCTTGAGACGCAACCTCCACGAGGTCGAGGCCCCGCTCCTTGGCAAGTGCGACCGCCGCTTCCGTCTCCATGACGCCCAGGTTCTCTCCTTGATCGTCGATCACGCGGAC
>Ga0272442_10010138_pt1 | contig 11647 bp, 10 predicted proteins | sample SSMForm2O_FD_200262 | JGI IMG/M metagenome (GOLD analysis project Ga0272442, IMG submission 200262) | Marine sediment archaeal communities from Little Sippewissett salt marsh, Falmouth, MA, United States - SSM-Form-2O | ecosystem: Environmental > Aquatic > Marine > Wetlands > Sediment ...
TAACAAAAAACATTGTGATGTTGGGTGCACTTGCTGCAACAGAGATACTGCCATTTAAATATAATATTCTTCTTGATACGATTCTTGATAACGTCCCTGAAAAGTATAGGAAGATAAATGAAATAGCATTTAGAGGAGGAATGGACTCAATTCAATCTATCTAAATTGTATATTTATTATAAATGGATAAGAAAAAATTATTGATCTATACGTTACTAATCTTAGTAAGTTTAGTGTGGGCAGGATCTTTTATTGCAGTTAGATTGATTCACCAAGAAATTTCTCCAATAAATTTGGGATTTCTAAGATTTTTTATAGCTACGCCAATAATGGTTGTAATCCTATTTTTAAAAAAGAAAAAAACCCGAATCCCATTTAAAGAAATACTACCTCTTTCTGTTTTGGGATTAACTGGAGTAACTCTATTATATACCTTACAATTTATAGGGATATCTTATACGACAGCGTCAACTTCTTCAGTTTTAATTAATACAAATGTCATCTTTATTGTTGTACTTTCGTCACTCTTTTTAAAGGAAAAATTTACCTTAAAGAAAACATTAGGAATCACAATTTCCTTTTTTGGTGCGATTATTGTACTTCTTGCACAGATATCAAATGAATACATTACATTCAAAGGAACATTCTTGATCGGTTGCATTTTTGTTATTCTTTCAGCAATTTGTTGGGCAGTCTACTCGATTATGGGGAAAAAGCTACTATTAAGATACGATTCATTTACCATTACTACTTATTCATTTGTTCTAGGAACTATCTTTTTCTTGCCTATTGTTTTCCCTGAGATAATAAACGTCATTTATAGTATTTCAATTATCGGATGGGTGGTAACATTATACCTTAGTTTGTTTTGCTCCGTATTTGCATATCTTGCTTGGTATTATGTATTGGCTAAAAACGAGGCTGGCAGATCTGCAGTGTTTCTAAATTTGATACCTCTTTTCACAATAATTCTCTCATTTTTTATTGGTGAAGTGCCGACTGGGTTTTTTTTAATAGGGGCTATGCTTATAATATATGGTGTATATCTTGTACAAAAAAATTAAGAGTATGAGAAGCAGATGTTTTGTGTAGAATGCGGCAAAATTGGAGAAATATTTCGAGATGCAGTTTGCTTTGACTGTTATATGAAAAATCATAGTTTTACAAAAGGACCGAGTGTTATTGATCTTTCTATTTGCTCACATTGCGGATCTTATAAGTATAAAAATTCATGGATTTCTGCCTCATTTGATGAGATATTAAAAAGATGGATAAAACACTTATTTGATATCAGTAGAGAGTTAAATAAACCAAAAATCTCAACAGAACACAAAGAAGAAAAAGAATATATAAAGAGCAAAGTTACAATTACAGGATTTTTAGATAATGTAAAGATTACTGAGGAACATGACACAATTGTCCGTAGAAAAAAAGATGTCTGTGATGTCTGCTCAAAACGCTTTGGGGGTTATCATGAAGCGATTGTTCAAATAAGGGCGGATAAGAGAAATCTAACCAAAAAAGAAATTACAGAAATAAAAAAATTTGTCGAATCTTTTGTTAGAAATTTACAAGAAAAAGGTCATCGCAGTCTTTTCATAACAGATGTAGGAGAAGAACACGGTGGATTAGACTTTTATCTTAGTGACAAAGCATCAGCTCTAACCATTACAAAAAAGATACAGGAAAGCTATGGTGGTGAAATTAAAAAATCATCTAAAAACATCGGCATGAAGGATAGTAGACAAGTTTATAAAATGACATATCTCATAAGACTACCTATTTTTAGAATAGGTGATTTCATTTCTTATGAAAAATCTTTTTTATACATTTCTTCAATTTCCGGAGACAAAGTTCATGTTTTGGAGCTTTCTAATTGGATAGAAAGAGTTGTTAATGTGAAAGAACTTGACAATGCTTTAATTCATGGAGGAAAAGAACTTATCAAAGAAATGATTTTAATTAGCCAGACGAGAGATGAAATTCAGGGAATGGATCCCAACACCTATAAAACATTTAACACGATAAAACCAAAAGAAATATTCTTTGATTCAACAACAATTAAAATTGTAAAACTAAATGATGAAATTTTTTTACTTCCATAAAATAAAAAAATTAATAGATGGAATATTGCTTTTTATCATCTGGGTTAATATGGATAATTCCATCCATAACTTCCAATATAACTCCAAGTCATAGAATACCAAATCCATCCCACCAGCCAAGAAATAATACCCATAATTATAATGAATACTATAATACTAACTATGAAGTAAGGTATATGTTGTTCTTTGGGTGTTTCCATTAAAATTGGAATCCCAATATAAAGAATATATAATCCATAAAGTCCACCCAAGAGGGAAATCAGTGAAGCCGCTGGAAAAATATTTACAATACCAAGTAGTAGCCACGGTGTAGCTGCGTATGCAACAAGTTTCATGGCTTGTATCTGATTTTGTTTTGTTTTAAAACTATCAGATAAGATATTTAGAATAAATCCAAAAACTATCACACCAACTATTGAAAAAATATAAGTTACAATTGCAAGACCAAAAGCATAACCATAAAATGTTCCATAACTGCCCCATCCAATGAAACCATATCCTAGAAAAATCCCAAGAAATGTTGGTATACCGACGATTGCAAGATAAATTATTATGTCTTGTGTAGATGTCTTTTCCATCTTGAGTTTTTCCATAGTTCCTTTTGGATCGAATATTAAATTTTTAGCTTGATTAATTGATTTCATTATATCCATTTTCCTCTCCACCATAAATTTTTTAATATGATAATTTTTTCAAGTTTATTAAATTTATGAAATAATCAGAAGTGTATATCGATTCTTATCTTTTATAATATCCTTTCAGTAAAATTTTTTATTATTTTTCACAATCTTTTTTTATTAGAATATTAGATATCAAGATAAATGCGAATAGCAGTAAAATTTGCCTATAACGGAAGAAAATTTCATGGTTTTGCACGTCAGCCAAATGTTGCAACTATTGAAGAAAAGATAATTAAGGTCTTAATAAAACATGGGTTAATTGAAGATGTCATTGAATCAAAATTAAGATACGCAAGTAGAACTGATAAAGGTGCATCAGCGTTCAGTAATGTTATCGCATTTAATACTAGATCATTTAAGAAAAATATTATAAAGAATATATCCTTAGAATACAAAGATATTGTATTCTACGGTGTAAAAGAGGTTGAATTAGAATTTAATCCAAGATATGCAAAGCAGAGAATATATCGATATTATCTTCCCAAATGTTGTCTAGATATTGAAAGTTTAATTGCAACAACCTCAATGTTTACTGGAAAACATGATTTTAGTAATTTTGCTAGAGTGGAATCTAATAAAGACCCCATCAGAACAATTAATAATATTGTATTTACTGAGGATGGAAATTTTATTCGTGTTGATTTTTCCGCTCAAACATTCCTTTGGCATCAAATAAGAAGAATTATTTCTGCTATTCTTAGAATAGAAAAAGGAAAATTAGAAAAAGATCAAATTAAAAAGGCACTCAGCAAACCAGATAAAAGAGTGAATTTTGGTTTGGCTCCTGCTGAACCACTAATCCTTAAGGATATTATTTATGATTTTGATTTTGAATACGATGAAAATTTTTTACACCGATTAAATGAACTTAAACAAAAGATAATAAAGAATTTAGATGTCACTTCTGTTAAATCTCCAAAAAGTTAGTAATAAAAAACCAACAATCCATATAAGTAAAATAAGTATCATAACTCCACTGGAATAGAAAGCTGGATAAGATATTGAGATGCCCTCAATTGTTGAAACAGGACCAACGTTCAATGAAACAAGTGCAGAATAGACAGATAAAGGATTTAAAAGAGTCAAAGCGTGGTACCATTCAGGAAAATCACCAGAAGCAAGCCCCTCAATACCGATACTAGCAGTCATTATACCAAAAAATATTATGGGCAGAATCATATTAAAAAAAAACCAAAGAAAGACAGCTAATCCCATTGAAGCAGAACGTTTTTTAAAAATAGTAGAAAAAAACATTGCTAAAATTAAAAATACCAGACCAAGAAGTATGGTTGCACCAATAAAAATCAAATAATCTAAATAATTAACATCAGATACATTGGCACCTATTACAATACCAGCAATTCCAAAGCCAATGAAGATAGTAAATGATAATACTCCCCCTAAACCAAAGAATTTACCTAAGATTATTTCTAATCTGGCAACAGGAAGTGAAAGAAGAGAACTCATTGAACCTTTTTCAATTTCTCCTATTATAGAAGCATATCCTAACATTAATCCTATTATTGGAATTAAAAATTGAACTAGATTCATCATACCAGCAATGGTAACTCCAAAATCTTGCCACCCTTGGCTAAAAATTGAACCGAAATAAGAAACCACTAATGTTAAAGATGCAAAAATAATTGTAAGTATTATTACCCATTTATTTCTTACATTATCAAGTATTTCCTTTTTTGCAATATTTAAAATGGGACTTGATATCATTATTTCACCTCAGTAAATCTCATAAAGACCTCCTCAAGTGAGGGCTCTCTTGTATAAAGATTTATTATGTTACCACCAGCTGTTTCAATTGCTAATATCACCTTTGCCTTAGTTTTAGGATCGCAAATCACGTCTATGCTTTTACCTATTCTTTCAACTTTATCAACGCCTTTTACTTTTTTAACAGATGCTACAGCATCATCTGACATTATTTCTAGTTCAACGGTTATTTTAGGTTTTAAATTCAATTTTTTACTTAGGCCAACAACAGTATCTTGAGCTACTAAAACACCTTTATTTATAATCCCTACTCGATCACAAATCTCTTGAATTTCACTAAGGATGTGAGAAGAAATAAAAATTGTTGCACCTTTATTTTTCATCTCACGGATTTTATTTCTAATGAGAACAACTCCTCTTGGATCTAATCCACCAGAGGGTTCATCCAAAATCAATATTGGTGAAGCTCCAAGAATTGCTCGAGCCATTCCAAGTCTTTGGACCATTCCCTTTGAAAAAGTACCGACTTTTTTATTAACTGATTCAGAAAGTCCAAACTCTTCAATTAATTTTATACAATCCTTCTTTGAGGATTTTTTAATTTCAGCATAAAAATGAAGATTTTGTAGGGCAGTTAAATTGTTATAAAATGCAACTCTTTCAGGTAAATATCCAACAAATTTCTTTGCATCTTTTCCGCTAGATTTGATGTCATATCCATTGATTTTGATTTCACCAGAATTGATATGAATTAAACCAAGCATTGCTTTTATTGTTGTTGTCTTACCTGCCCCATTAGGTCCTAAAAAACCAAATATTTCTCCCTTTTTCACATTGAAAGATATATTATCTACTGCTCTCAATCCGTTAAATGTTTTAATAAGTCCATTTACCTCTATTGCTATAGAATTACTTGTATTCTTTAGTTGATGGTGTTCTTCTGGAAAAAAATATTTTCCTTTTGTATTACATTTAGGGCATGTTAGAATAATTTTTTTCCCAGATTCACCAATTATTGACGTTTTATAATTGCATTTGGGGCATTTAATGGCCTTGGAGATCATTTATTCACCTTTATCTGATGATAGATAAAATGTTGGATATATATTTCTATTGAATTTTTTTATTAATTGTTAATTAACAATGTGAAAAACACATATTAGTTTTTCATTGTTTTTTACCTTTAAATGCCCTGTATAAAAAGTAAACTAATCCACCATATAAGACAAATGAACCAAATATTAACATAATAATTGCAGATAAAGACAAGGTCATTTTTTCACCTCTTTTTCTTTTATTTTCATAAGAATAAATGATAACAAAAAAATGGTTACAACTGGTGTCACACCTCCTAATAATATTGCCCACCAAGGATAGCCCATATATGGATTAATAATATTATCTAACATGGATGCAACTAGAATTATCACAAGAACTATCGGTATTACAAATTTGATTATAACATCCCACCATCTACCGATTATTACATCTGATGTTTTATTAGCATGCTCACGAAACCGATGAAGATTAAACCCCCATCCTAAAATAAGACATTCTAATAATCCTATTGTTACTAGTCCAAAGTTGGCTATGAAATGGTCTAATATTTCTAACCAATACATTCCACTACCTGTTGTAAATATTAAACTAGCAAAAAAACCAAGGGTACACATTATTGCTGTGGCTTTTGCTTTTGTTATTTTCCATTTGTCATTTATTCCAGATATTATCGGTTCTATCATGGAAAAGGCAGAGTCGATTCCAAAAGTAAGCAATGCTATGTAGAAAATAACTCCAAAAAGTGCTGCTACTGGTAACAGAGATATTGCTGTTGGGTATGTAACAAATATAAGATATGGACCTGCAATACCTAGGTTTTCTATACCAATTCCCTGAGATGCTGAAAGATAACCCACAACAGAAAAAACAGTAAAACCGGCAAGAAAAGACGTGCCCGCATCTGCTAAGGAGGTGATAATGGCATTGTTCGTAATATCAGATTTACGCTTTAAATAACTTGCATATGTTATCATTATTCCTTGTGCAAGACCTAATGAAAAGAATACTTGTGCATATGCTGCGAGCCATACATTGGCATCTAGAAGTTGTGAAAAATTAGGTGTAAGGTAATAACTTAAACCTTCTATCGATCCAGGAAGAGTCAAACCACGTATAGTAAGTATTATCAAAAGAAAGGTAGGAATAGGTACTGTTAGAGCTACAACCTTACCTATACGTTTCACTCCCTTATATAGAATAAGAAAGATACAAACCCAGATTGCTATGAGGCCAAGAAATACAGGGATCCTAATGCCTCCAAGAATGAGAGGGTTACTGGTTACACCTAGAAAATTTTTTAGAAAGAACTGTTCAGCATGCAAACCCCATCTCAAATCGGCTGAATATATCATATAAGAAAAACACCATGCCATTACAACAACATAGTAAGCAGCCACTGTAAAGGGAATTAACACAGTCCACCATCCAGCCCATTCCCATTTTTTTCCAATTTTTTTAAAGGCATTGGGTGGAGATTTTCGTGCCCAGTGGCCAACAGAGAACTCAAGAACCATTAAAGGAATTCCAGCCGTAAATAGTGCGACAAAATAAGGAATTAAGAAAGCACCACCACCGTTTTCATAGCACACATATGGAAATCTCCATACATTTCCTAATCCTATTGCAGAACCAACCGCAGCCATTATGAAGGCAAACCGTGAATCCCAGTGTTCATTTCCAGCGATGACAGATCCCTCAAATAATTATTAGTTATAATTATTATATTTACACCATTATTTTATAATTTCTGTTGAAAATAAATGTATAAATATAGTAAATGATTGGAGTGATTATTACCTGAAAAATATATATGCCAAATATTGATTTGAGGCAAGTATAGTCTAATATGAATTCAAAATCTTTGAGGTATCAATGATAAATAAAAAACAAATACAAAATGAGTCAACAGTCGTAAAGAACAATTCAAATAAAACTTTTGCAGAAAAATATTTCTTCATAATAATTGGAATACCTATTTTTTTCTGGGCATTTGCATTTCCTGTTATCAAAATTGGTCTTAAAGAACTTTCACCTATAAATCTTACAATTATGCGTCTTTTTATTGTATGTTTAGCATTTTTAATTATATTAGTTTCGCAATCTAAAAAGCTCTCAAAATTTCAAAAAAATGACATTCCTTCTTTTTTTCTACTTGGATTTCTTGGGGTTGTCGTATATCATTTGGCTTTGAATTATGGTGAGCAATACATCTCAGCAGGTGCTGCTAGTTTAATTATTGCGACTATTCCTTTATTTGTTGTTATATTGGCAGTATTATTCCTATCAGAAATAATTACAAAAAATATAATCTTAGGTATTGCCTTTTCCATGAGCGGAGTAATTATAATTTCCATATTTGGAAATGAAGATATTTCATTAGAAATAAAATATCTATCTGGTGCTTTTGCAGTTCTGGTAGCTGCCTTGGTAGGTGCTGGGTATACTGTTGCTGGAAAAAGATTACTCAAAAGGTACTCTCCATTATCACTAACTATGTATGCATTTTTAATAGGGAGTATTGGGATGATTCCATTTATTTCTCCATCTCTTTTTAATGAGGTGGGTCAAATGTCTCCTACTGGTTGGGGTGCAGTATTATTTCTAGCAATCTTTCCAACTGTTATCGGTTATGTATTGTGGTATGTGGTACTAGAAATTAAAGCAGCATCTGAAATTAGTATTTATTTATATTTCACCCCAATATTATCAACAATTATAGGTTATTTTTTGTTAGATGAAAAAATTACACTATTATTCATTTTAGGAGGTACTTTTGTATTAATTGGTCTATATATTGTAAATATGTATAGACAACCAAATAAAGTGGAAAACAATAATAAGCTCTAAAACCTAAACTTTTATTATTATCAAAATATTAATGCTTCTCTAATGCAGGGGTAGCCAAGCCAGGTCAACGGCGACAGACTCAAGATCTGTTCCTGTAGAGGTTCAGGAGTTCGAATCTCCTCCCCTGCACCTTTTTATTTAAATATAGGATTTAAAAACTAAAACACATGGTTGGGCCATCCTTTCTTCTTTTGCTTTTATCTCATTATAATTAAGATATGGAAACGGTAATAATCAAATCGATCTATCGCTACATTTATTTGCAATTTTTAAATGATCAAAATTCATTACAAATTCAAACTTATCTATGAGGTGTAATTTCTCTTTATATTTTTCTTCAATTTCTGATGAATTTAGACCTAGGGCAATATCCTTATTTTTTTTTGATCTATTAATGCTTTGAGTGATATTCTCAATTATTTGGACTATAGTTGATGTTCCAGATATATTTATTAAATCAATAATAGCATGTTCCATTAAATCTAAAGAAGTTGTATAATTATTCATCCATATTTTACTAATTAAGTCTATTATTTTTTCTTTATCATTTTTGTCTAATATTTTATTAATTTCTATCCAAATGTGTTCTGTAAGCCATGCTTGAATTTGTACATTTGTATCAAAAATTGTGAATATTTCAGATACGTCTTCTCCCTTTTTTATCTTGTTTATTGCAATTTCTTCTAAAATATCATTCTCGTATAAAAATACATCTTCTACATTTATAAAACTTGTTAAGTTGTTATAACCATAGATATTAAAAAGCTCCTGTGATAAAGCAGCAGCTTCACCTGTTTCGTAAGGGTCGAATATATCATTATCACATATATGAAAAGGAACATAAATAGAAGAACAAGCAAGATTTGCTGAAAACCATCCGCCACCAAGAACTTCGTAATTTACGCAAGGAATTTTATAGATTGCTACAGCTTCATTTTCGTATATATCTTCGCACAATGGTCGAAGTCCATCAAGATCATTGCCTTTAATACGAGACCAGTTAATCATGTCTTTAACAGAGATGGAGCCATTCTTGGAATTTATATGCTTCATCATTTCATCTTCCCATGCCTTGAATTTATAGCACACTCTGATTTTTGCTTTATTACCACTAATATTCAATAACTCTATACTATAGTCTCCAGCGATTTCTCTCTCCCCAAGCTTTATTTCGACTTTGTTTCCCATAATCGTTAACATGTTATAAATAAATTTAAAAAAAGGAACTTGCCGAACTAAAATGGAATTCTCATTTATTTCTAAAATTTTCACTCCAAATAATGAATTCAATCTGAGTGTATTTCCTTTATCAACATAAGACTCTTTTTCAAAATCAAAAGAGGGAGCAATGGGAAGTCTCTTATGAATCTGACTTTTCCATAGTTCTTTCGGGTAATTTGATATTATCCCTACCCCGTTAACAATCTTTTTAACATTATAACGAAACGCATCTGCCTCTATGATATAGCCACTGGTGGGTCCTACTACAAAAAGGTTTTCGGATACACCTGTTGCATGCAATTTGTCTACAGCATATTCAGTCAGTAATGAAACTGCTTCATCGATACCCTCGGCTTTTTCACAGGCATATCTTATCCAATCAAAATCATCCCAGGCGTTTTTTGTTGGATTTACCCAATTTGAATTTGTATCTGCATCTCCAAATGCTAAACCCACGTCAGTAAGAGTCATTCCAGATTTTACGATATTTGGAATGATATCATCTTTAGATGCAACTCCGATATATTTATGTTTATTAGTTGAGATCATTTCTATTCCAGTCCAAGGATAATGGTAAGTATATTCATACCCCTCTGGAACAATACATAATACTTGAAGACCTTGCCTACTTGGATCTCTGACTTTCAAAAAAAGATTATAGTCTCCTCTTGTTGAATCCCCACAGGCTAATATGTCTTTGCAACCTTCAACGCCTAAGGGCATTATAATGTTAATGAGAAGAAATGATATGAAGACAACAGAAAATCCTCTGTTTTTTAACATATAATCTTTTTAGTATTATCTTAAAAATATAAAAAGATTACTTGAAAAATGACAGGTTTTTCTTTTTTTTCAATTTTTATATTTTAAAATATTGTTAAGTTAATAAATTATTTAAAATAAAAAGAGTCATCAACATACTAGTGAATGAGATGCCAATACATATCATTAAGCAAATACTAAAATAAAATATTGGAATAAAAAATGATGTAAATCTGATAAATATTATTGGATTGTATGTATAATATGTTATGTTAATAATTAGTTGAGATTAATCAAAATTTTAAGTTAGAAATATATTATAGATATTTTTAAATTTATATATTTTATATAAAATATGCATTTAAAACGTATTGTTGAACCATTCTATTTGTGTTAAAAAACGATGCATTAATCGCAATACAACTCCTCATCGTCCGTATCCAATTTTCCCTATCTTTATAGAATTTAGGCATTATCCACGTCTCGAGTTTATGATACAGGTCGTTTCTATCTTTATTGTCGTCAGACGAATCATTTTCCGTTTGCTCAGGACCTATAGACCATCCTGTTATATTTTCAATGCATCCTTCAAGCCACCAACCATCAAGAGTACTAAATTGTGGTACACCGTTGTGTGCTGCTTTCATACCAGATGTTCCTGAAGCTTCATATGGTCTACGTGGTGTATTAAGCCATATATCTGATCCAGCTGTCATTATTTTACCAATTCTCATGCTGTAGTTGTGAATGAAGGCTATTTTTACTTTACCGTTTGTTGATTTCATAACATCGTAGATGTGTTTTATAGAATTCTTACCAGAGATATCTTTAGGATGTGCTTTTCCAGCATAAATTATCTGAATAGGCCCTACTTTATCGGCAATACTCATCAACCTCTCTGGTTCTGATATTAAAAGATCAGGCCGTTTATACTCAGTTTGTCTACGGGCAAATCCGATAGTGAAATCATAATAGTTCATACCTGTGTTGTAACGACCGTTAACAAAATCAATTAGTTCTCTTTTGGCCTCATAATGTGATTCCCATATCTCTTGCTTGTTTATGTTAAATGCAGAACGTAGAATAAATGGATCTGAGCGCCAACCCGGAATATGTTTGTCAAATAGTCTTTGAAAAGGTTTAGAGACCCATGTAGAACTATGAACACCATTTGTTATTGAATCTATAGAGTGGCCTGGAAACATATTTCTTGAAACCTCGCCATGTTTTTTTGCGACACCGTTGACA
>Ga0272442_10010141_pt1 | contig 11643 bp, 11 predicted proteins | sample SSMForm2O_FD_200262 | JGI IMG/M metagenome (GOLD analysis project Ga0272442, IMG submission 200262) | Marine sediment archaeal communities from Little Sippewissett salt marsh, Falmouth, MA, United States - SSM-Form-2O | ecosystem: Environmental > Aquatic > Marine > Wetlands > Sediment ...
AGCCGCGCCTGGTGTATGCGCCGCATAGCCGGCGCCCTGCCTCCGGAAGACCCTGCCCGCCGGACCCTCCTGGCCGCGGCCCGCAGCCACGCCCGAAGCGCCCTGGCCCACGTCACCAGCGGCGATTACGCCGGCGAGCACTGGCTGGCCTCCTTCGCCGTCTACCTGCTCACCGCCGAATAGATCCGGAAACTTGCACAAGGAAATGAAATGAACCCATTCAAAAACCTGATCGTGGAGATCAACCCGCCCATCGCCCGGGTAACCATCAACCGCCCCGGAGCCATGAACGCCCTGAACCAGGACGTAACCACTGAACTCATCGAGTGCTTTGGTGAGAGCCTGGTGGATCATGCCATTGGTTGCGTCATTATCACCGGCGCCGGTGACAAGGCGTTCGTGGCCGGCGCGGACATCCGTCAACTGGCAAAACTTGACGAAGCCGCCGGCAAAACTCTCGCGGAGCAAAGCCAGGCCATGATGCAGGCCGTCCAGGACCTCCCGGTGCCGGTGATCGCCGCGATCAACGGTTTCGCTTTGGGGGGAGGCTGCGAACTGGCCCTGGCCTGCGATATCCGCCTGGCGGCGTCCACCGCCAGGATCGGTCAGCCGGAGGTCAACCTGGGCCTGATCCCCGGATTCGGCGGCACCCAGCGTCTGCCCCGCCTGGTGGGACGCGGCAAAGCCTTGCAGCTCATTCTTACCGGTGACATGATCAGCGCCGGCGAGGCGTTGCGCATCGGTCTGGTGGATGAGGTTCATCCCCCGGAGGAATTAAATGCGCGAGCCACGGACATGGCGGAAAAAATCTCTTCCCGGGGTCCTCTGGCGGTCCGCTTCGCCAAGCGGGCGATCCACCGGGGCCTGGACCTTTCCCTGGAACAGGGACTGGCCCTGGAGGCGGAATTCTTCGGACGCCTCTTCGACACGGAAGACCAGAAAGAAGGTACCGCGGCCTTCCTGGAAAAACGCGCGCCCCGCTTCAAAGGGAAGTGAAGTAGTCCTTGTTGAACCTATATTAACAGCTGATCGCTATTCAGATTTCTATTCGTTTGCAATTCTTCGACTCAGGCATGCAGGACACATACACTTGATATCGCCACACTCTTTATGCGAAAGCCCGTGGACAATGCCGCCCGCACTATCAAACCGACTAGAAACAATATCAAAGTACTGCGCATCAGAATGCTGGAAACGTCTAAAAACTGAATAAGACACATGGTCAGCAATTTGTGTGAGTCTTGAAGCTTTGGAATTCACAAACAGGGGCGTATCGGCAAGATTGCAAATACTTCCGCCCCACCTCGTACCAATAATTCTGAAATCTCGAGACATCTGTTGAAGAGTTGTTTCGTGTGTGCTTTCATCGAGGATTATCAATCCACGTTGACGATCACCTCTTGATGCTTCCCTTTTTAGGAATAGATCAAATCTGCTACACAAATCCTCAAATGCAATCTCAACGGGATCCCTACCTGGAAATGATGGCTTATGAACTACGCAGGCGAATACTCTTGCTGAATCAAAAGATTTAGCAACAATATTCAAGACTGCCTTAATAATTCCACGAGCCTCATCACGATTGTATTTTTTCCATGGGAAGCTGCGTCTACTAAAAATCTCTGAAGCATGAAATTCAACGTCAAAGGGATTTTTTGATTCTATCTCAAGAGCTAGTTTATCCATCTCTTGAGTAAACCAATGGGCCTGGGCTTCAAATACAGATACGCCGCCTAGGACGAAATAGTCTTCTTGGGGATTAAGACTTGATCCAGAATCATCCAAGTATAATAGATGCATTAAAAAAATAATGCAGCCAAGTGGACTTACATCCAACGAACCGCATCGGCAGCTCTCTCAACCGCATTCCCTATATGAAACATTTTTTCAGAAAAGTCAAGTCAAAAATTCACTTCATGGCGATTCGCTTACAAAACCTGATCAAATTAAGCTTTACAAATGGATCACTCGAACCCGGGTACTCGAGGGTTCTCATCCCTCCCAGAATTGGAAGGAAAGTGGCGGAGAGGGAGGGATTACGTCCGCATTCCTCATGCGGACTCCTGCGGTTCCTTCGCTGCGCTCAGTCATTGTGATGCAAGCCTGGATTTCCCACAAGGATTGTCGCGAAATGGCGTAGATGGTCGCAGTGACAAGGCATGCGACGTGAATTCTTTGAGGGCATAGCAGCGCTATGGCTGAAAAGAATGAGCGAGCATAACGCCGTCAATGCGGCCATATCCGGCATTGCAGCAGATCGTTGTGTGAAATGCAGGCTTAGGACGGATCACTCGAACCCGGGTACTCGAGGGTTCTCATCCCTCCCAGAATTGGAAGGAAAATGGCGGAGAGGGAGGGATTCGAACCCTCGGTCCCGTTGCCAGGACAACTGCTTAGCAGGCAGCCCGATTCAGCCGCTCTCGCACCTCTCCGGGTTCTATTGCCGAGGAGGGGATTCGAACCCCTACAGGCTATTCGCCCACAAGCACCTCAAGCTTGCGTGTCTACCAATTCCACCACCTCGGCAGGCAGTGTATGGATAATCAGTTACCGTTCTCTTTCTGGCTCTCCGCCGGAGGAGGAGTCGTCTCGGACTTCTCGGCGGCGGGAGCGGGAGCCGTCTTCTCGGGAGCGGTCTGCGCGGCGGCGGGGCGGGTCTCATCAGGCCCCAGCACCGAGCGGGTAGCCGACTTGCGGGAAGAGATGATCATCAAGAGAAGGGTGAGCACCATGAACAGGATGGCCAGTATGGTGGTCAATTTGGACATGAAAGTCGCCGATCCCCGCGGCCCGAAAGTGGACTGACTGCCGTATCCGCCGAAGGCTCCGGCCAGGTCGGCACTCTTGCCGCTCTGCAGCAGCACCACCACATTCAACAGCAGGCAAACGACGATAAGGAAAAACAACACAAACCCTTCCAAGATGACCTCCTACGCCGGGTTCGGCTGAGTTGCGTTGTGGATTATAGCAGAAAAGGGCTCCACGCGCAAGGAAGCTCCGCCCACAAGAGCGCCGTCGATATCCGGGCGGGAAAGCAGGTCAGCGCTGTTTTCCGGCTTGACCGAACCACCGTATAGGATAAGAATTCCCTGGGGATCAGCAACCCGTCCGGCCAGCATCCCGCGGATGGCCGCATGCACTTCCTGGGCCTGTTCCGGAGTGGCGGTCCGTCCCGTTCCAATGGCCCAGACGGGCTCGTAGGCGACAATGATTTTCTGAGCCGCCGCTTTTTCAATGCCGTTTAGCCCGGCGGTGACCTGGGCGCCGATCCGTTCCATGGTCGCTCCGGATTCCCGCTCATCCAGGGTTTCACCTACGCACAGCACCGGCTGCAGGCCAAATTCCAGGGCTCTCTTTACCTTGCGGTTGAGCAGGTCATCCGATTCTTTGAATACATGACGGCGTTCCGAGTGCCCGATGAGCACCAGATCGGTGATTTCTTTCAGCATGGGCGCAGATATTTCTCCGGTAAACGCGCCCTTGACCTCGGCATACATGTTCTGCGCGCCCAGACGCACGGTACGGGCCACGGTCCGCAGGGGATAAAGGGCGGTAAACGGGGGAAACAGGGCCACATCCGCCCCGGTTTGTCCGGAAAGCTTTGACTCCAGGGCTTCCAGGAAGTCCCGGCCCTCGGAAACGGTCATATGCATTTTCCAATTTCCGGCAATCAGGGGTTTGCGTATTGATTTCATTTTTCCAGGTCCTCCAATACATCCAGCCCGGGCATGGGCTCTCCACTCAAAAAGGCCAGGGCCGCGCCGCCACCGGTTGAGAGGTGGGTGATACGGTCCGCGGCTCCGGAGCGGTGAATGGCGGCTACGGTGTCCCCACCCCCGGCCACGACCGTGGTATCGGCACCGCCCAGGGCTCGAGCCAGTTCAATGGTGCCGGCGGAAAAAACCTCATTCTCGAACATGCCCATGGGGCCGTTCCATACCACCAGGTCGGCACGGCGCAACTCCCGGGTATACAATTCCACTGTCCGGGGACCGATATCCAGACCCATCATATCCGGAGGGATCACTTCGCCGCGGTTTACCATACGCACCGTAACATTGGGTTCGGGATTGGCAGCGGCCACGTGATCCACCGGCAGGATTACCCGGATCCCTCTTTTCTCGGCCTTTTCGAGAATATCCCGGCAATGGGGAATCATCGCCTCTTCAACTTGCGAGGCCCCCACGGATTCTCCCCGGGCAACCATGAAAGTGTACGCGATACGCCCCCCGATCAGGATGGTGCCGGTTTTGCCGAGCAGGTTTCTCATCAGGGGGATTTTGTCCGCCACCTTGGCTCCGCCCATGAGCAGAACTCCGGCGGGATAATTGTTCTCCAGGATGGGACTCAACTGATCGATCTCGGTTTTTACCAGCAGGCCCGCGACGGCCCGGGAACACAGCGGCGCCACCGAGACGATGGACGCGTGCGCCCGATGGCAGGTTCCAAAGGCCTCGTTGCAGAAAATATCGATCCCCCGGGCCAGCCCGGCGGCAAAATCGGGATTGTCGGCTTTCTCACCGGGCATGAAGCGCAGATTTTCAAGCAAAAAGATATCGCCGTCCTTCATGCGCGCCTTTTCCGCTTCGACTTCATCGCCGGTGGAAAGGCCGTTGTAGATCACCGGTCTTTCCAGCAATTGGGAGAGGCGGCGTGCCAGGGGATCCATGGTCAGGTCCAGTTGCACCTTCCCTCCCGGACGTCCCAGGTGGGAAGCGACAATCACCCGGGCACCGTTGAAGACCAGGTGTTCCAGGGTGGGCAAAGCCGCGCGAATCCGGGTTTCGTCACTGATCCGCCCGCTTTCGTCCAAAGGAACATTGAAGTCCACCCGCACGAATACGTTTTTGCCGCGGACATCCAATTCGGTTATGGAACGTTTCTTCATACCCACTTTTCGGCCATCAGGCCGATCAGATCACGGATGCGGCAGGAGTATCCCCACTCGTTGTCATACCAGGCCAGAATCTTGACCATATGAGGATCAATGACGGTCACGAATTCACCGTCCACCACGGAGGAGAAATCGTTGCCGATCATGTCGGAGGAAACAATCGGCTCCTCGGTATAGCCCAGTACGCCTTTCAGACCACCGGCTGCGGCAGCGCGGAAGGCCTCTTTCAGAGAAGCGATTTCCACCTCTTTTTCCAGGGTTACCACCAGGTCCACCAGGGAACCGTCCGGAGTGGGTACACGTACGGCGGAACCGGTGATCCGCCCCGCCAGTTCCGGGATGACCAGTCCCACCGCCTTGGCGGCGCCGGTAGTGGTGGGGATGATGTTTACCGCCGCGGCCCGGGCCCGGCGCAGATCCTTGTGGGGCAGGTCCAGGATGCGTTGGTCATTGGTATATGAATGAATGGTGGTCATGTTGCCGCGCTGGATACCGTAATTGTCGTGCAATACCTTGGCCACCGGGGCCACGCAATTGGTGGTGCACGAAGCGTTGGATACGATATGGTGTTCCGAATGACGGTAATCCCCGTGGTTGACACCCAAAACAATCGTCAGGTCCGGATCGGTCGCCGGAGCGGAGATGATTACCTTGGAGGCGCCGGCTTCCAGGTGGAGCATGGCGTCGGGACGCTTGCGGAACACACCGGTGGCTTCCACCACCACGTCCACGCCCAACTCTTTCCAGGGTAGTTGCCGCGGATCCCGTTCCGAGTAGACCCGGGTTTCCTCGTTTCCGGCCTTTAGGTATCCTTCCCGGGCTTCGACGGGGCCCGAAAAAGTTCCGAACACACTGTCGTACTTGAGCAGGTGAGCCAGGGTGGCGGCGGACGTCAAGTCGTTAATAGCGACGATATCGATGTCCTCACGGCCCAAGCTGGCGCGAAAAAAATTCCTTCCGATACGGCCGAAACCGTTAATAGCTACTTTAAGTGGCATCCTTCCTCCTGAAAGAATCACGCTACCACACGCGCGACGAGTTTTCAACCGGCGGAGTAGTCTAAAAAGCACCTCGGATCGCCCTCAGGCTGGGCAGTTCCCGTCCCTCCAGGTATTCCAGCAGCGCCCCCCCGGCGGTGGACACATAGCTGATCTTGTGGGCAAGACTGTAACGATTCAATGCCGCGATCGAGTCTCCCCCCCCCACCAGGGAATAGGCGCCTTTATCCGTGGCCCGGGCCACGGAAAGAGCCACCCGCAGGGTGCCGTTGGAGAAATGGGGCATCTCGAATACACCCATGGGACCATTCCACAGAATGGTGCGCGAAGTTTCGATCAGGCGACTGAAGGATTCCACGGTACGCACGCCGATATCCAGGCCCAACCAGCCTTCGGAAATTTCACGTATATCCGCGTGGTCAATGGACGCGTCGTTGTCCAACCTGTCGGCGACAACGCAATCCGAGGGCAGCTCCAGCCGTACACCCAGTTCCGCGGCACGGCGCAACACTCCCCTGGCTACGTTGAGATAATCTTCTTCCACCAGCGAAGCACCGACCTTCCCACCCATGGCACGGATAAAGGTATACGCCACGCCGCCGCCCACTACCAGGCGGTCGACTTTCTCCAGCAAAGCCTCGATAATGCCGATCTTGGTAGAAACCTTGCTGCCCCCCAGAATAGCGGTAAAGGGAGGCTCCGCCCGGTTCAGAACACGGTTGATGCGGTTGATCTCGCTTTCAACCAGGTAACCCAGCATACGTCTCTCGGGAAAGAATTTTGCCACCGTGAAAGTGGAAGCGTGCGCGCGATGGGCTGTCCCGAAGGCATCGTTCACGTATACATCACCCAATTCCGCCAGTTCGCCGGCGAAAACTTCATCTCCCGACTTTTCGCCCTTGTTGAAACGCAGGTTCTCCAAGAGCATGACCTCGCCGGGGCGCAGCTTTTTCGCGGCCTCAAGGGCCTGCGGCCCCACCGGCGGATTCTGAAAGTGAACCGGGCATTCCAGGAGTTTTTCCAGGCGGGATTGAATGATCCGGGTCGAAAGGGCGGGGTCAATTTTGCCTCCGGGACGTCCCAGGTGGGTCATCACCACCGCGGATCCGCCGTCGGCCAGAACGCGGCGGATGGTGGGAATGGCCGTCACCATGCGGGTATCGTCCGCGATCCCACCCTGATCATCCAATGGAACATTGAAGTCCACCCGGATCAGGGCCCGCTGTCCCCGGAAAGAGTAATCATCAATGGAATAAGACTGGCGGATAGCCCGGATGGAGGGAAGTTTCTTGCCTTCCAGGTATTCCAGCAGCGCCCCGCCGGCGGTGGACACGTAGCTGATTTTGTGGGCCAGACTGTAGCGGTTCAGAGCGGCTATCGAGTCTCCGCCGCCCACCAGGGAATGGGCTCCCTTATCCGTGGCCCGGGCGACGGCCATGGCCATCCGCAGAGTCCCGTTGGAAAAGTGACTCATCTCGAAGGCACCCATGGGTCCGTTCCAGAGAATGGTGGCGGACGCATCAATAACGCCGGAGAACTCCTCGACGGTCTTGATCCCGATGTCCAGGCCCATCCACCCCTCACGGATGGACATGATATGGGTATGCTCGATCTCGGCATCGTTGCTGAATCGGTCCGCCACGATGCAATCGGTAGGCAGGTGAATCTTTACCCGTCGCTTCCGGGCCTCCGCAAGGATACGCTCCGCGGTTTCGATCTGGTCTTCCTCCACGATGGAATCCCCGGTATTCCCCCCCAGAGCCCGGGCGAAAGTAAAAGCGATACCGCCGCCAATCAGCAGGTGATCCACTTTGTCCAGGAGAGCCTCGATAATGCCGATCTTGGTAGAGACCTTGCTTCCCCCCAGGATGGCGGTGAAAGGGTGGCGGGCATGCTTGAGGACCTTGTCGATCTGTTTGATCTCACTTTCCACAAGGTAACCGAACATACGGTCATCCGGGAAGAATCGCGCCATGGTATAGGTGGAGGCATGCGCCCGGTGAGCGGTTCCGAATGCATCGTTCACATATACTTCCCCCAGATCCGCCAGACGGCGGGCGAAGTCATCGTCCCCCGCCGTTTCTTCCGGATGGAACCGCAGGTTCTCCAGCAGCAGCACTTCTCCGGGATTCAATTCCGCGGCCATGGTCCTGGCGGATTCCCCGACGCAGTCCGGAGCGAAACGCACGTCTCTTTCCAGAAGCCTGGACAGGTGGGGGATGATGTGACGCAGCGAGAGGCTTTCATCCCTCTTCCCGCCGGGACGTCCCAGGTGGGTCATGAGGATCACGGCGCCTCCCTCGCTGAGGATCTTGCGCAACGTGGGGATAGCGGTTACCATGCGGGTATCGTCGGTAATATGATGTTCCGCGTCCATGGGGACGTTGAAGTCCACCCGTACCAACACCTTTTTTCCCCGGAAGGGGTAAGAGTCCATGGAGTTCATGGCACCATTCTAGATGATCGAAGCCCCAAAAATCAATGCGTCCTGCGGTTTTGCCCGAGGCGGGAATATGGTATATTCCGTAGATGGAAACCCTGAGTCGTGATCATTGTCCCCTGTGCGGTTCCCGGGATATCCGGCCCTTCCGCCGGGGTACCGTGGATCCTGAAAAGTTGTCCGCCGCGGATTTCCGCATCACCGACAACCGCTACGGCTCGTTGTGGACCTTCCATCTCTGCCGGGATTGCAAGTTCGTGTTTTCCAATCCGGCGCCAGGGGCCGAATCCCTGGAAGCCATGTATTCCTCCCTGGAAGACAGTGAATACAGCCTGGAAGCGGACAACCGGGGCCGCAATTTTTCTATTATCCTGAACCGGCTTGAGAAGATCATCCCTTCCGGGGGGCACCTGTTGGACGTTGGGGCCGCCAGCGGTATTTTCATGCATCTGGCCCGGGAAAGGGGGTTCCGGGTTCACGGCGTTGAACCCTCGGCCCAATTGGTCAGGGAAGCACGGGAACGCTACGGCCTGGAGGTGATTCAGGGAACCGTGGATCAATTGCCGGCGGGGACCACGTATCAGGTCATCACCTGCCTGGATTTGATCGAACACATGGCCGATCCGTTGGCGGAATTGCGCCGGATTACGACGCGCCTGGCACCGGGAGGAATTCTGGTCCTCGTCACACCGGATATCCGCAGCCTGGCGGCCAGGCTTACGGGCCGCCGCTGGTGGCACTACCGCATTGCCCACGTCAATTTCTTTTCCCGTCCTTCCCTGGATCGATTGATTTCCCTGCTGGGCCTGAAGACAATTTCCCGGAGACGATACGCCTGGCATTTTTCCCTCTTCTACCTGGTCACCCGATTGTGGCCGTCCCTGGGGAAACGCAAGGCTTTACAGAGAATACTGAAAAAGATACACTTAAAACTCCAGCTACTGGATTCATGGGAAGTTTATGCGCGAAAAAACTAGACATTACATTTCCGCCCTGAGGCTGGATCGCTGGCCCCGCAGCACGGCGATTCTGCCGGGATTCGCCGCCGCCCTGGTTCTCGCACCACCACCGGCGGACCATTCCATTCCGATCCTGGAACTTGGCATCCGGCTGATCATTGCGTTCTTGCTGACCTGGGCAATTTCCACGGCAAACTACATTGTGAACGAAATCGCCGATGCTCCATATGACGCCTTCCACCCCACCAAGAAGGATCGTCCGCTGGTCAAGGGCGAAATCAATCGCGGAATACTTTTTACCGCCTATCTGGTTATCACCGCGATTGCCTTGGTGATCGGCTATTTCCGGTTCAACCTGCTTTTCCTGTACAGCCTGGCGGCCCTGTTGCTCGCGGGGCTCATCTATAACGTCCCACCCGTTCGGGTCAAGGATATTCCGGTCCTGGATTCCACGATTGAATCCGCTAACAATCCCATTCGTTTCCTGATCGGCTGGTACGCCGTATCCACTCCGTTTCCACCTGTCACCCTGCTGGTTTCCTGGTGGGCCTTCGGCAACTTCCTGATGGTGGGGAAACGGGTTGCGGAGAAGAAGTTCCTGACCGCGGCGGAATCCGCCGGCTACCGGCTCTCCCTCAAACGCTACTCCCTGGGCATGCTGATCGCATTCATGGTATGCAACGCCCTGGTGTTTCTGGTCACGTTCACAATGTTCGTCTACAATCTGGGTTGGCGACTCTTCCTTTTCAGCCTGCCGTTCATCATTATTTACCTGGTCATGTTCATGCGGAAATCCCTGCAGGACCGGGACGGCGCCGAAGAACCCGAGAAACTGCTGAAGAATCCCTACTTCGCGCTGTATACCCTTTTCCTGGTCGTTGTGTTTGTATTGGCATACCTGTTGAGGTGAACATGGACACCCAGATTCTGCTGAAAATTGCCCTGGCCGCCCTGCTGGGAGGCATCATCGGCCTGGAACGTGAATTAGCGCACAAAGAAGCCGGCCTGCGTACAAATATTCTCATCGCCATTGGAGCCGCACTCTTTACCGTGATTTCCCTGGAAATTTCCCGGGGAATCAACGGCACCGATCCGGCCCGGGTGGCGGCACAGATTGTAACCGGAGTCGGTTTCCTGGGAGCGGGTGCAATTATTCAGGCACGCTTCGCGGTTCACGGCCTGACCACCGCGGCGACGATCTGGACCGTGGCCGCCATCGGCATGACCGTTGGCGTGGGCCGTTACTTCATTGCATTCATTGTTACGGTATCCATCGTGGTGATCCTCTCCCTTTTCCGTTCCCTGGCCGCCAGACTGCAACCCGGCACCCGGGACACGGTTTACCGCATCCACACGAAAGACAACCCGTCATTGTTGATGGATATTAAAAAACTCATTCATGAACTGGGCATCCGTTCGCCAAGTCTGCGCCTGCACCGTCGCAAAAATGCGTACGAGTTGGAAACCCTGTTGCGGGCTTCCCAGGCAAAGCACGCCAGTTTCCTTGAAGCGGTATTGGAGATGGAGGATGTACACAGGGTGGATGACGAGACCCTGTAACCCATTGCCATGCCTTTGCATACCTCCATCCTGTTGGCGACGACCAATCCGGGGAAGCTTAAGGAATTCCGGGAATTGATGCCCCGGGAGAACGATGCCGGGACTCTGCTCTGTCTGGAAGACCTGCCCTCCCTGCCGGCACCGGAAGAGAGCGGATCCACTTTCCTCCAAAACGCCCGTATCAAGGCTTTGTACTACAGCCGGGCCTTCCCGGAACTGGTGGTCGTGGCGGAGGATACCGGCCTGGTGGTTACCGCCCTGAAAGGCGCGCCCGGTGTCCGGTCGGCCCGATTCGCCGGATTACCCTCTTCGGATACCCGCAATGTACACGTATTGCTCAAACGCATGCGGGGCGTCCGGAACCGCAGCGCCCGCTTTGTCACCCAAGCGGTGGTGGCCCGGGAAGGAAAGGAGCTTTTCAACTGCCGGGGTGAAGTAAAAGGCAGGATCCTGAAAGAACCCCGGGGAGACGGCGGCTTCGGATATGATCCGGTTTTTTATTACCACCCGTATAGAAGGAGTTTCGCCCAGTTGGGGTCGGACGAAAAAAACCGGATTTCTCACCGCGGTCGCGCCATGGCGGAAGTCAGCAGGTTTCTTTTCTTTCTCGCCGTCGGGTAACCCTCCCTACCCTTTTTCGCGACATTCCCGGCATACTCCGGTCAGGTACAGCCGCACCTTGTTCACCAGGTGGCCTTCCAGCTCCTGGCCGGGCATGCAGGAAGGCTTGCGGCCGATATCCAGGATACGCCCGCAACAACTGCAGAAAAAATGGGAATGCTCGTCATCAGT
>Ga0272442_10010142_pt1 | contig 11643 bp, 8 predicted proteins | sample SSMForm2O_FD_200262 | JGI IMG/M metagenome (GOLD analysis project Ga0272442, IMG submission 200262) | Marine sediment archaeal communities from Little Sippewissett salt marsh, Falmouth, MA, United States - SSM-Form-2O | ecosystem: Environmental > Aquatic > Marine > Wetlands > Sediment ...
GCATCCAAAGACATGAGCGGCACTTTTGAGGAACTAACACACAAAAAGAAAAAGCTGGAAGAGAAAGTGAAGAAGCTGATCCGGAAGCACCGGAAGAAAGATAAAAACGATGACGATGACGACCGGAATATCAGGAACCAGGAAAAACAGATAGAACGTTTGAAGCGGCGTTCTGAAAAGATCGGTAAATTTTTAGAAGAGAATGAGCCGAAGTTCAATCATAGAAGAAAAGAGATTAAAAGCAACATTACAGATAATGAGTCTGAAAAGATGGTGACATCTCACGGCACGATTCAGGGCTACAATGGCCAGGCATTGGTCGATGATAAGCATCAGGTGATCGTTCATGCAGAGGCCATGGGCAAGGGTCAGGATCGGGAGCATGTGCTTCCCATGATTGATGGTGCCAAAGCGAACATGAAATCTATAGGACTTGGAGAAGATTATTTTAAGGGAAAAGAATTTACAGCAGACACCGCTTATCACAGTACAGTGAATTTGGAAAAATGCGAGGAAGAAAATTTGGATGCCTACATACCGGATGTGAATTTCAGGAAACGGGATCCGAGATTTAAGGATCAGTTCCGATTCAAACCAAAAAAGAAGAAAAGGAAACACTTCAAGCTTGAAGATTTCATTTTCGATGAAACAACAGACAGTTATACCTGTCCCGGAGGTCAAATACTGACCATCCGTGCACGTCATGCGAAGATAAAGACGAAGGTATATCGGCGTTATGGAGCAGCGAAAGGAGTCTGTGATCACTGTCGATTCAGAAAAAGATGTTTAAAAACGCCGACTGCCAGAACAAAATATCTGGAAATAGATTTAGGGAGGCCAGAGGGTTCTCTGATCGGCAAGATGATTGAGAAGGTTGATACAGAATATGGCAAGGCAAGATATGAAAGACGGCTGGCCATAGTGGAGCCGGTATTTGCGAATATCCGGACACAGAAAGGATTGGATCGATTTACTGTAAGAGGCAAACCGAAAGTCAATGTGCAGTGGACTTTGTTTTGCATGATACATAATATCGAGAAGATTGTGAATTACGGGGCAGGTTTTGCATGAAAATATCAGGGATATGTGTATTTTGGAGGTTGATTTATAAGTTTTCCCTGATATGATAAGATATATTTGATTGATTAATGATTTTTTTATTTGACAAAAGTGATAAGTTAGGGTATAGACAGGTTTTTCGACAGTCTCAACATTATTATTAACTTCTCAGTCTTTAATAAGGCTTTGCCGATTATTGTAAAAAATATATGGCTGTAAATCTTTTCATTTCAGAAAAATCAGACTCTCCCTGTCAATTTTTATGCAGCGAAAAAGATGTCGTAGTCATGGATTCAAATATTGTTCAATTATAATAAAAGTGCCTTATAAAATCAAATCAATTTATCGTTGTGAGGTATTTCGTATTGTTTATTTTCAAAAACAATTGAATTCAACAGACAGTATAATGGGGGAGAAGGGGATTATTGGAAAGAGTGTGAATGAATTTGTGTCATCATTGGGCGTGAGTCATCCTGGTAAAATCCAATATTAAGGGGTAAAATACAGGTAAAAAAAATACCTGTGGCACATAGGATTTCTAACAAGTCTATGAATCACAGGTGAAAAATATTGGTCGGGGCGCGGAGATTTGAACTCCGGACCTCATGACCCCCAGTCATGCGCGCTAACCGGACTGCGCTACGCCCCGGATTGCTTGAAATGCGAGAATTAAAGTACAAAATATGCTTTTGAAAGTCAAGACTTGATTTTTCGGGGCTATCCGGATTGGACCCTTTAAAACGGTCGTATTTAGAATTAATAAAATTTTACTAAAATGAATATTTTATCTATATTTTTTATACTGATATAATATATAATTATTAAATATGATTTTTAAGACATTCACCTGACTAATTTTTACTTGCATTTCATGGATAAATGTTGTAAAATTAATTTCAAATTAAATATTCACTGGAGCACGGATCATGTCCAAAGCAAATTTGATTATTTTACTGGTATGCCTGTCAGGCGTGCTGATCGCTTCTTCTGATTTCGATCACTATTTTTTACTAAAAACATTTCGGCTTGACTATTTTCATACGGGGAATGATCAAACAGAAATTTATTCATTTGATGAAGTGTTTCAGGAACCGGTCTGGGCAGGAAGTGTCACCCAACTGATCGATAATTCCAATTTAGGCAAATACTTATTTCAGGTATTTGATGAAAAATCGGGCATGCTGCTCTATTCACGTGGATTTTGTTCTATTTTCGGTGAATGGCAGACCACGGACCAGGCAAAAAAAATAAACCGGACTTTCAGCGAATCCGTCCGATTTCCCTGGCCGAAAAAATCTGTGACCGTCACAATAAGTGTTCGAGATTCCCTGAATCGATTTCAGGAAGTCTGGAAAATCCAACTGGATCCGGATGAGGTGAATTATCGGCGAGGCGAACAATTTTCACATGTGGAAATCACACCGTTGATTGAGAACGGGGATCCGCAAAGCACAGTGGATATTGTGATTCTGCCGGATGGATATACAAAAAAGCAGATGAAGGATTTTCATCAGGATGCCAGGCGCATGCTGGATGTCCTTTTTTCAACGGAACCTTTTAAAACCAACCGTAAGAAATTCAATGTACGGACCGTCGATGTTCCTTCGAATGAAAGCGGAATCGACAATCCTCAAAAAGCCATCTATCGGGATAATGCCATCGGGTGTTCATTTAATGCATTTGGAAGCGACCGGTATGTTCTGACATGGGAAAACAAAGCCATGCGAAAAGCCGCGTCACGGGTACTGTATGACCATATTTATATATTGGTGAATGCTTCTAAATATGGGGGAGGCGGCATTTTTAATCTTTATTCGACCTGTGCAAGTGACAATCCATGGAGCGATTATATTTTTGTCCATGAATTCGGGCATAGTTTCGGCGGTCTGGCGGATGAATACTATTCATCCGATACGGCATATAATGATTTTTATCCTTCAGGTGTGGAACCCTGGGAACCGAATATCACCGCTACAGCAGACAGGGATTATGTAAAATGGCAGGATTTGATTGATCAGGACATCCCTGTTCCGACTCCCTGGAATAAAGCTGAATTTGATTCGGTACAGTCTCTGTATCGAAAAAATAGAAAGCGAATGGAGAATGACCATACACCGCAAGTTAAAATTGACAGTCTCATTGCCGCAAATGGCAAATGGGTGCATGATTTTTTAAGAAGCCAAGCCTATTGGGGTAAAGTCGGCCTGTTTGAAGGCGGCGGTTATTCCTCTCAGGGCATTTATCGACCTTTTATCGATTGCCGCATGTTTACAAGGAGCCGGACGGGCTTTGATCCCGTCTGCTCAAGGGCCATCGAGCGGATGATTCAGTTCTATTCGGAATAGAATGATTGCCGAATATCAGGATTGATTCCTTATACAATATAAGGTCGAAATAGAGAAAGGATTTAAAAATGGATTCCAAACAATTAATGAATATTGAAGATGAATATGGCGCGCATAATTATCACCCCCTGGATGTCGTTCTTTCAAAAGGAGAAGGCATCTGGGTATATGATTTGGAAGGCAACAAATATCTTGATTTCCTCAGCGCTTATTCTTCTGTGAATCAGGGACATTGTCATCCCCGGATTGTCCAGAAAATGATTGAACAGGCCCAAAAACTGACGATCACCTCGCGGGCATTTCGAAACGATCAGCTGGGTCTTTTATGCAAAGAAGTATGCGAATTTACAGGCATGGATAAGATGCTGCCCATGAACAGTGGCGCCGAAGCGGTGGAAACATCCATTAAAGTTGCCAGAAAATGGGGATATAAAGTCAAAGGGATTGAAGCGAACAAAGCCGAGATAATTGTATGTGCGGATAATTTTCACGGACGGACAACAACGATTGTCGGATTTTCTACGGATGAATTATATAAACAGTATTTTGGTCCCTATACGCCTGGATTTAAAATTATTCCGTACGGAGATGCAGACGCCCTTGAAAAGGCCATCAATCCCGGTACGGCCGCGTTTTTGGTAGAGCCGATTCAGGCAGAAGGCGGTGTGCTGATACCGCCCGAAGGATATTTGAAAAAGTGCCAGGAAATCTGTAATCAACATCATATATTATTGATGCTGGATGAAATACAGACCGGATTGGGACGAACAGGAAAAAAATTTGCCTGTGAATATGACAATGTGACTCCGGACGTTTTCATTTTGGGCAAGGCATTGTCCGGAGGCTTTTATCCGGTCTCGGCAGTGGTTACAAATGAAGAAGTGCTGAGCCTGTTCACACCCGGAGAACATGGATCTACATTCGGCGGCAATCCACTGGCTTGTGCAGTGGCCCGTGAAGCGTTGAAAGTGCTTCAGGAAGAAAAACTGATTGAAAAATCCGCGGAACTGGGAGACTATTTTATGACCAGGCTCCGCACGGTTCAGAGCAAACATATCAAGACAGTACGCGGGAAGGGTTTGCTGATCGGTGTGGAATTAAAACGGGAAGCAGGCGGCGCGAGACGCTTTTGCGAAGCCCTTCAGAATGAGGGATTGCTTTGCAAGGAAACCCATGAACACGTGATCCGGTTTGCTCCTCCTCTGGTTATTCAAAAGAAAGATATTGACTGGGCATTTGAACGGGTAAAAAAAGTGATGGAAACGATGGATTAACATATGTGTCGCTGAGCTGGTCAAGCAGCACCGTTCCAGTGCTGCTTGACTAATTATTTATAAAACCATAACATTTGAATCAATGGCGATGAATGATCAATTCATGAAGAGATTTACGATATATCATAAAATAACTTGCATTCTTCTCACGATTCTGGTTTTTCACTTGATCAGCAGTATCGCCTATGCACGGCACAGTATGGCTCCTTCCTACAGTTATACCTATATTCATACCACTGAAAATGACGATTATCATATTCATTCACCTGCGATGAATTATACCGGTGATCTGCGGGTGTGGGATTATCGTCTGATTTTGAGCGCATCCATGTTGGTTCCAGTCTGGGCGAACCAGAACGGAACCCTTTATCAGAGTCCGGATTATTATTCCCATTATCTGGGGATTGATTTTTTCATCGGTTTTTGCAGGAATTATTCGGTTTCTGATCGTTTCAGCATGATTCCGGCATTAGGCTGGCATTATAACGGCATTTTTCTGCGGGGTAAATCCAACATCATGGATTTTTACAGTCTGACATCAGGATTTGGTTTTCAATTTTTAACTAAATACCGAAAACAGAATCCCTTTCTGAATTTTATTTTCTTATCCATTGGAACGGATTTTATAGATCTGCTTTATATTGAGAACAAGCTGAAGCGGGGATGTACAATCAGCATGGGCATTGGCCATACATTTTAAATTAAATTTTCTCGGAGAATCCATTCGTGTATCGTTTTGTATGGCGTTTCTTCTTATTGACAATATTGATTTTGACTGCCTCCTGCAATATGACAGGTTATCACGATCTGGCACAGCCGGTCAATCGATTCGGTCAGTTCGGGATTGATGCATCCAGTTTCATTCGAACGACAAAAACAGAGCATGAAACAGGTGTCGAATGCTTCACTGTGAGTGATATTCAGGCATCCTATGGAAGCTGTGCCTGGCTGTCTGTTGTCTCGGATTCTCAGGTTATCAGGGCGGAACTTCGCACCGGAACGTATGAAAGAAATGAACAGCGAATTGAAATTTCTTTTGAAATGCAATACAACAATCAGTACTCTGAAAATGCCACTCCATCCAGAAATCCCGGGGCCGTTCAGTATCCAATATCCAAAAGCTCGCCGGATTGCTTTGCATGGGATTACGATTCACTTACTAACATTCTGGAATTCGGCGGTCATGCATATCTGTGTATGGACTCCGTTTATGACCGGGTCCTGTCGCAATCGGCATCGGATTGGCCGGATCGATTCATAAAGTTATATATCCTGAGCACAATGTCTGCGCATTGCCGGATTGAAGGATTCGGAGGCATCGGCATGCTGCAGTATAATGGAAAACACACTCTTTTTCAGGGCCTGCTTGACGGAACCCTTGAATTCTGCGTCGATGGGCTCAAGCAAGTCACCACCCGTTTTATCTACACGGATCACAGTGACATTTCCGGTTTTGTTCTCAATGGAGAAATGAGGAACATATCGGACATGAGTGGAAGCGGATATATGGAGGGGGTTGTCCGTTTTCATGTGAAGAGCAGCGCTGGACGATGGCAGGGCACTGTGGACTATTCCAATATGACGATTACACACACACTTGCCAGTTCCGGATATTATATCCTTTCGATTGATGATGGTGACTATCTCGTGGATTATGATTATGGTAATCCGGATAATTTCGATTTTTCAGAACTATTGGATCCTGATCCGGCCTGCTGGTGAATTTCAGCAGCTCAGGCCTGTTCATATCCAACATAGAACTGTTTCAATCAAATACTAAGGATGGTTCATTTTTAATTTGCATTTCATGGGAATTCGTGTATATTGATTTTATTGGTCATTATTTTTCTTCAGATAAATTTTATAATTTGAGGAGGCGTGAGAGATGAAGGTATTACAGATTCTGCAGGCTGTCTTAATTGTTTTAGCGGCAATTATCCTGATATGGGGGATTCTCACAGGGCTTCATATTCTTCCTGCCGGTTCTCTTTTACTGACGACTGGCGGATTGCAGCGAATGGCAAGCACGCTTATGATATTCTCGATTGGATTGGGCGTGTATATTCTCGTGTGCAAAAAGGGGAATTCCTGAGTCAATCGTTCCGCCTGGCCGGCATTAAGGCTGTAACATTTTTATTATATAATGAACTGATTTCATGAGATCATCATTTCTGCCATTTGCTCTTCCTGATATTGATCAGCATGAGATCGATCAGGTCGTAGAGGCGCTGAAGTCCAATTGGATTACGACCGGTCCCAAAACCAAAGCATTTGAAAAAGCCTTTGCCCGAATTCTCAATGTTCAACATGCAGTGGCCCTGAATTCCTGCACTGCTGCGATGCATCTGGCTCTGGATGCAGCAGGCATTCAGAGCGGAGATGAGGTCATTACATCCACATATACATTTGCTGCAACTGCCGAGGTCATTCGATATTTCGATGCAAAACCGGTTTTAGTGGATGTCTGCGCAAGCGATTTTAATATTGATCCGCAAAAAATAGAATCCGTCATTTCATCAAAAACCAAAGCCATTATTCCTGTGCATATCGGAGGACTGGCTGCGGAGATGGAAGTGATTGAACAACTCGCCGGGCAGCACCAGCTTGCCATTATTGAAGATGCGGCACATGCCTTTCCGGCAAAATACAAGAACAGGTGGATCGGCCAGATAGGAGACGCCGCCTGTTTCAGTTTTTATGCCACAAAACCAATTACAACCGGGGAAGGCGGTATGTTGATTACAAACCGTGAAGACTGGGCTGACCGATGCCGCATTATGTCACTGCACGGCATCAGTCAGGATGCCTGGAAACGGTATACAGCCGAAGGATCATGGTATTATGAAATTATTGCGCCCGGGTATAAATATAATTTTACGGATGTCGCCGCCGGTTTGGGATTGGCGCAATTACGTAAAGCAGAATCCATGAGGAAAAGACGTCAGCAAATCAGCTTCCAGTATACTGAGGCCTTTAAAGACGAGGATACTTTACAGATTCCATATGACCGGAAGGATTGTCTGCATGCCTGGCATTTATATATGCTGAGACTGAACCTGGATCAATTGCGAATTGATCGCGCCCGATTCGCAGAAGAAATGAAGAACCGTAATATTGGAATCAGCGTCCATTTTATTCCGCTTCATTTGCATCCCTATTATAAAAATACCTATGGATACCAGGCAGATGATTTTCCAGTCGCGTATCGCGAGTATCAACGAGAGATATCATTGCCGATTTACAGCAAAATGCAGAATCAGGATGTGGATGACGTGATCGATGTGGTTCTGGATATTGCCAGAAAATATAAAAGATAAACGAAGGCAAACACGACTGTCGATCATACTGTAAGTTTTACTTCTGTGAGGTTGTGTAAGCAAAAGACTTGACTATTTTGTTAAATGCATCTAAATTTTTGATACTTATTATTTCAGCGTTTAAGAAATATTGGGGGAATTATGATTTTCTTAAAACTTTTGGGAAAACTGATCAAGGCATTAAAATCTGCTGAATCTCCCGGGCAAATGGCATGGGGATTTGCCCTGGGTGCTTTTTTGGGATTGATGCCGCTGAACACACTTTTTACCCTGTTTTTCTTTCTGGTTCTATTTCTTTTCCGGGTTAATTTTGCATCGGCGATGCTTTCATTTGTCTTATACGGACTGTTTGCCTATGCGCTTGATCCTCTTTTTCATCAGCTGGGATTTTTTGTTTTAGTCAACATCGCTTTTCTGAAATCATTCTGGACAGTTTTGTATAATGTTCCGATCGCTCCGTTAACCCGGTTTAACAACACCATTGTCATGGGAAGCCTGATCGGATCGTTTTTGTTGTTTGCACCGAATTACCTGTTTTTTCACTGGTTCGTTGTGCGTTATCGTGAATCATGGAATGGCAAGATCGCCCGCTGGAAAATTGTTCAGATTCTGAAGGGCAGCAAGCTTGTGAAATTATATATAAAAATCAAAGCGATAGGGGGCTGATCATGCGGTGGAAAGGACTAATAACGTTTATTGTGATTGCCGGATTGCTGGCCGTTATTTCCCTGTTTTTTATTGATCAGTGGATTGAATCCGGTTTTGAAAAAACGGGCCAGGCCATCGTGGGCGCCCGGGTTGAAATCGATCGGCTGCATTTCAGCATATCTGATTTGTCTATTGAATGGCAGAGACTGCAGGTAACAGACCCAAAAAGCACCATGCAAAATGTCATTGAGACAGGACGGACAGCTTTTCGCATGAATTTGCCCGCCCTTCTGCGAAAACGTGTGGTCATCGAAGAGATGGCGCTTGAAAATGTTCGTTCAGGCACAGAGCGGGCGTATGATGGAGCGCTTCCAAAGAAAAAGAAGAAAATCAAACCAAAAAAACCCGGTGTTTTTGATAAAGCGAAAAAAGAATTAAATCATGAAATTGACAAGCTTCCAGTCATGCAGTTCAATCCGGATCAATGGAAGCAAAAACTGAATCTGGACAGTCTCATTGTGATGACCGAGCTGACCATGCCGCAAAAACTGGATTCTGCCAGAACCGATATTATCAATACTTCTGAAAGCTGGGAGACATTCTATCAAACATTTCAGCCGGAAGAAGATCTGGAGAAAATAAAGGCAGATTTTAAGGATTTGGATCCGAAGAAAATCAACACTATTCAGGAACTGACTTCCACACTCAAACGGGTTCAGGCTGCTCAAAAGACTTTAAAATCCATTCAGGATACCGTTAAAACCCGACGTAAACAGATCGACAGGGATTTTAAAAGAATCCGTACATACGCAAAACACGTGGATGACTGGTACGAGGCCGATTATCAGCGTATTCTGCATAAAGCCAAACTGCCGGATTTAAGTGTGCGCAATATCGGTATGATGCTGTTCGGCAGCACATTAATACGACGCGTGGATCAATATCTGGGATACCTTGAAACCATTCGAAAATATATGCCCAAGAAAAGCGATACCCCCAAAAAACAGAAACCGCAAAGGGGGAAGGGGCAGGATATTGCTTTTCCTGATAAATACTTTTATCCAAAATTTCTTATCAAGCAGGTGTTGATTTCAGGGCAAACCGGATCCATTGAAAAAAATCCCGGGATAAAATTACGCGGGGAGGCGACAGGGATTACAAGCCAGCCATGGGTTTATGGTAAACCCACGAAAATTGATTTGTCAGGTGTTCATGAAGATCAGCGGTCCCTGTCTTTTTCTGCCAGTCTTGATCATACAGAAGATACGGCAAAAGATCATTTTGAATTACAGATGGAATCTGTCAGCCTGAATAATGTGAATATTGTGAATTCCAGATATTTACCCGGAAAAATTGAGCGCGGCCGGGCGGATATGCGCTTAAATGCAGATTTTCAGGACGATGCATTTATATTGAATATGGATATAACAGCCCGTCAGACCCGATTTGATTTTAGTAATATGGCCGCCGAAAATCGATTTATTGATATTGTCCGTGATGTGATGAAGGGATTGGATCAGATTACTCTGAATACAGAAATTTCACATCAGAAGAATCAAACCCGGTTAAAAATTCATTCCAATCTGGATGATCAGGTGTCGCGTGAGTTGAAGCGTATGGGGAGCCGGGCATTAACTGATGCAAAGAATCGGGTTCAATCACGATTGACTGCAATCCGTGATGAAAAGATGAAAACTGTGAATACGGCTTATGAAAACAAGAAAAAGGCCATTGTCGGCAAAATCGAATATTACGAAGAAAAAGTGGAAGAACAGCGGCTGATGGTCGAAGCAAAGATCGAGGCTATTCAGGAAGATATCGAAGCACGGAAAAAGAAAGAAGAAGACAAATTGAAGAAGAAGGCGAAAGGATTGCTCGACGGCGTGTTGAAATAATATTTTTGGAATCTTGCGAAGCTAAAGATTTTTCGCTCAGGAGGGTGCCTTCGCAAGGTTTGAAAAAGCAGAATACACGTCTCGATGCAAAGAGTATATCGAGAGAAACAGAGTTGCTTATACAATGGGATTCCAAAACCGGAGTTTTGGAACCAGAGCAAACCCCCTACCAGCTTCGCTGGATCCCTTAATGATCAAGTCCGGGATAGGCCCTGTCAGAATGTAAACCCCCTCCTCGATCTGGAAAGCGGATCGAGGTCCCCCTTGTCAGGGGGAGCAGCCCCCTGTCTTCAGCAAAAAATTGATGATCCGCAAATTTTTATTTCACATATTCCTTTTTTTAAAAATAACATCTTTCTCTTTTTTCAATTTTCAAAATGTTTTATATTGGTAAAGAGTATGAATAAAAAATGCGATTATTTACGATTCTTAAACTTGACTGGAAAAATGAATGTGATGAAATCTGATGATGCTTTATTTGTTACCCTGATCATTATTTTGTGGATCATGATGATAGGTCCGGTTGCTGCCGAGATTCCTTTTGTGGATATTGCCTGGAAAAATTCGGATGAGATCGGGCTATATGAAAAATTTGAAATCATTCTCGATTTAGACAATGCTTCCTATGAGAATCCCTATGATCCCGAGCAGATTGATATCCGGGCTGAATTGACTGCCCCTTCAGGGAAAATCTGGCGAGTTTTCGGGTTTTATGATGATTATCACTCAGCGGATTCATGGAAAATCCGATTTGCTCCCGACGAGACCGGCATCTGGCAGTATCGTGTCACTGCATCCGGTCCGGATGGCATCGGAGAAAGTCCGTTATATACATTCGAGGCAGTAGAGAGCGGCCATCCCGGCTGGATTCATGTGTCGGATGAAAATCCCCATTATCTGATGCATGACAAAGGCACCCAGTTTTATGGGGTGGGCGCATACATGCCCTGGGGAAACACATTGTCCCGTTTTGATCGCCTGGCCGATTATCACGGAAATTTCTTTGCGATCTGGAATATTTTATCCTTTTATGGGGGCATGATCAACAGTAAGGGTTTAATTGAAGAAAGCTTAGGAGAATATAATCAAAATAAATGCGGAATGA
>Ga0272442_10010143_pt1 | contig 11643 bp, 11 predicted proteins | sample SSMForm2O_FD_200262 | JGI IMG/M metagenome (GOLD analysis project Ga0272442, IMG submission 200262) | Marine sediment archaeal communities from Little Sippewissett salt marsh, Falmouth, MA, United States - SSM-Form-2O | ecosystem: Environmental > Aquatic > Marine > Wetlands > Sediment ...
TGTCGGTTTCGAATGTGGGGGGTGGGGACCCGTTTCTTTCCATTGCCTGACGGATCTTGGGGATGCCGGTGCTCCTGCCTTCTGTAAGGTGCAGCTCTTTCAGGAAATCCCCTATCCTGCGGTTTCGGTAGTTGCGGGCAGCTACCCGGGGCTGTTTTAGTTGTTCATTGTTTACGGGAGGGACGGGTCCGGGGAAGGAGAGGATTTCGATTCTGTCCAGGCGGACGCTTACTTCGATAGGACTCCTTTCTTCGTAGCTTTTGTGATAGACGGCGTTTGCCAGGGCTTCTTCAAGGGCACGGTAGGGATAGTTAAAATACCTGAGAGCTTCTGCCCGGTCCGGGACTTTCCTTACCTCTTCTTTCAGGACAAGATTTTTCAAATACTGGAGGGCGTTTTTGAGCTGGATGTGGAGGGGTCCCGTAAAGATTTTTTCCGTGAAGCGGTCTCCTATCTCGTCATAGTACTCGACGATTTCTATTCTGGTCCCGTTGAACAGCCGGTCCGGGTTTTCGTTGAAGAAGAGCAGGCCGGCGTTTACAGGTTTAAGGTATTCAGGGGGTCCCCTGGCTATCTGCATCTGAATACAGAGGTCTTTGAAGGAAACGGAATCTGCGGTTTTATAGAGGTCGCTTCCAACCTCTTTCAAAAAGGCTTTGATAAGGGTAAAGTTCATGTCTTCCAGGTCCGCGTTCTGGTTTATCCGGTCGTCAAAAGGTACTTTGGCAGCAAGCTTGAAAAGCTGCTGGTCTTCGGAGGAACTGGCACGGACAGTGGAGGAAAATCGCCTGACATAATAAACTGATTCGGATTTCTTGCCGAGGGTCTTAGGTGCCCTGTAAGGCCGTGTATCTCCCCCTGCACACCAGATTACAAGAACGTGTTTTTCCTGGAAAACCGTGGGTACAGCTACCGGAAAGTAATCAGGTGTCATCAGGTGGCAGAGCTCGAGAAGCCTTTTCTGGTATGCATCGATCTGGCCGGGATCAAGGCCCACGGGAGGAAAAACCGGCCTTCCTTCTTTTTCCCCGATTCCAACAATGATGTATCCTCCTCCCCAGTTGTTGATATCATTTGCAAAAGCGCACATTGAATGAAGGATAGCCTCGGGATTCCATGACTCCTTAAATTCCAGCCTTTCCCATTCGACAGTGAGCCCGGTTATGAGTTCGTAGATGTTAACCGGCAACGACAATCAGATTCCCCCCTCTTTCGATTTCATTATTTTTCCCTTCAAGTTAGCTGCTTAATTAATATCTTAGTTGCTACTTGGTTATTATCTTGGTTACTTCTTAGTTTTTTCCTTGCTTATCACTTGGTTATTATCTTGGTTACTTCTTAGTTCTTTCCTTGCTTATCACTTGGTTATTATCTTAGTTACTACTTAGTTCTTTCCTTGCTTATCACTTGGTTATTATCTTAATTACTACTTAGTTCTTTCCTTGCTTATCACTTGGTTATTATCTTAGTTACTACTTAGTTCTTTCCTTGCTTATCACTTGGTTATTATCTTAGTTACTACTTAGTTCTTTCCTTGCTTATCACTTAGTTCTTTTCTTGATTATCACTTGGTTATTATCTTGATTACTTCTTTTACTGGCTATGGAATGTTCACGGGCTGCTGTTTTTCCGGAAAAGGGGCTAAAATTTATCTCCTCCCCTGACCGTCATTATAAATTTTAGAATTATATACCAAAATTAATTTATACAATAATATCGAACTACTGGATATATTTCATATTATATCTAAAAATTCATGCTATGTTTCTTGCCTGCATATATCCCGGAATTCGAAAATCATTGCGTAATCCGGGTATTATTCTGGAATTCAGGCATGGTAAACCTGAGGTTAATAAAATAATTGATAATGAACTTTTTCCTGAAGATGGGATTGATTTTTTCCGATTTGCAGTAAAGAATGATTATCTGTTGATATTTACGGATTACATGGAAGTCTGCTTATGAGTGGTATAGACCGTGAAAGAGAGTTATGGGATAAATTAAGGAATTTCTGGAACTCATTACCTGAAATTATAAAATTGACTGGTTCTATTTTGGGTATAATTATTGCTTTTAATACCTTGCTTTCCCCTGCACCGATTGAAATCGATTCTTTTGATTCAAGTCCTGAACTTATTGAGGTTGGAGGGAATTCCACTTTAAGCTGGGGGGTTTCCGGGGCTAAGGAGGTGACTATAGAGCCTGGTGTCGGAACCGTATCGCCGGAGGGAACATTTGAGGTCTCTACTACCGAAACTACCACCTACAAACTTACAGCTTCAAATGGTGAAGGGGAAAAAGTAGACTTTTGTACGGTTACGGTTGAAGAGGGTTCTCTGGTTGTCGGTTCCTTTGATGCTGACAGGGACCTTATCGGGGAAGGAGAGAGTTCCGTTCTGAAATGGGATGTCGCTGGAGCTAAGAACGTTACTATTGAGCCTGATGTCGGGAATGTAGATCCAGTAGGAACAGTTTCCGTGTCCCCTGCCGAAACCACCACTTACCAGCTTACGGCTTCGAATAATGAAAAGGAAGAAACGGCTTCCTGTCTCATCACGGTTGAAAGTAAGTTGCCATCCATCGACTCTTTTAATTCCGATTTTGATGTTATCGGGACTGGGGAAAGTTCCAATTTGGTCTGGACTGTTTCCGGGGCTGAAGAAGTTTTCATAGAACCCGACATTGGGACTGTAGGTTTAAACGGCAGTCAGCATGTGTTTCCCAATGAAACCACCAATTACACCCTGATAGCTACAAACGAAGCAGGAAGTGTCGAGGCTACCAAAGTCGTTTTTGTGGGAGACCCCTCATCTCCGGACTTCGCCTCCTCCGACTCTTTGCCTTCTGACTCCGGTTCTTCTGACTCCGGTTCTTCAGACTCCGGTTCTTCAGACTCCGGTTCCTCTGATTCCACTTCTTCAGACTCTGTTTCCTTAGACTCCGGTTCCTCTGACTCCAGTTCCTCAGACTCCAGTTCCTCAGACTCCACTTCATTGGATTCTTCATCTGACTCCTCATCGCTGGATTCAACATCATCGAATTCCACATCTTCAGATTCTTCATCGGATCCCGCTTCATCTAACTCATCGTCGTCGGATTTCCTGTCATCTAACTCTACTTCGTCCGACTTGGCTCAGCCGGTTTCCATTCCGAAGCAACTTTACCCTGCTGATGGAACGGTATTCAGCCATTCCCCGCGCCTGACTACACTGGAGTGGGAGGCTGTTCCGGATGCAGCGAGCTATGCAGTGGAGGTCGATTCCTACTCAAATGAAACCGGTACGTGGCTTTCGGAATCTGAAGAGCCCTGGATAGTCTCCGACATAGCTGAAACCACTTACACCTTTGAATTCCCCGAGACAGAACAGGGCAGGTGGCGTGTCTGGGCTGTTGACGCGACGGGCCAGGAAAGTGATAAAAGTGGGTGGTTGAATTTCAACTATGCTGTTTCTGAGGAAAACAATTCGACGTACCCAGTTGAAGCGTAACCGGGCAGTTTAATGTCCCGGTTATTTAACATCTTACGCAGGTTGCCGGGCTTTTCGATAACTTTCATACTATTTTTATTCATTTAAATTTACTTTATAGAAAAGCCGATTGTCTTCAACGCTCGTTGAGAGCGGTTCAATTTTCATGATAATCTGCTGGAAACAAAGTTTTATAATCCAGTATTCAAAATCTTCCTCTAAAAGCCGAAAAGCATTTGAAATGAGCAAACTGAAAAGCATTTGAAATGAGCAAACCGAAAAACAGTTGAAATTGTCAAACTGAAAAACCCTATTAAAAAGTCCTCAAAACCATGAAACCCGGAAAACAACCCGATACCTATGAAAAGTGGGACCCTCCTGCTCCCACGACAATCTACATCAAAATCAAGAACATTCCTTACGAGACCTTTAAAAACCGGCTGAACCAGGGCCTTGTGACCACCGAACTAGAACAAATCCGCTACCGGCTGGCGAGTCATATCTATTGCTGTGGGGTATGTTCCAAATACATCAACGATTACTGCATCCTCAAAAACAGGCGGGTTGGCCCTGAAGGCATTTGCAAGTCCTTCCTGCCAAAGCCCAAATACGCTTACCTGCAGGAACGCCCGGATTTCATGGGAGAACTGAAGGTCAGGCACCTTTCTGAAGTCGGGGATCAAATTGAGGGTAGTCGGGCAGGCAGTGAAGGGACCGGTAGGGAAGGAACCGGTAGGGAAGGGAAGGAAAGGAGAAAAAGGAGCTCTTCCGAATGGTACGAGGAGGGTGTTTCACTTTACAGGGCAGGCAGGCTAAGGAGAGCTCTGGAAGCCTTTGAAAAGGTGCTGGAGGAAGACCAGGAGCATTTCGGGACTCTTTTCCATAAGGGAAGTTCTCTTTTCAAACTCAAAAGAGATGAGGAAGCCCTGGAAGCCTTCGAAGAAGCCCTGGAAGTCAGGCCAGACCATCCCGGGACCTGGACAAACAAAGGAGCTGTGCTCCTGAAACTCGGGCGCTACAGGGACGCCCTGGAGGCTTTCGAACGTTCCCTTTACCTGAACCCTGTCCAGAAGAACGCCTGGGAGGGGAAAGATGTAGCCCTCGAAAAACTGCGCCTCTCCGAAAGGGCCCTGGAAGCCTGTGAGGAAAAACTGCAGCATTCCCCTGAGGACGCAAAAACCTGGTTTGAAAATGGAAAAATCCTCTCAATGCTCGGGAAACCGGAAAAAGCCCTGGAAGCCTTTGAAACAGCCGTCGAAATTGACTTCGAAAACCCTGAAGCCTGGTACGGTGAAGGCAGGCTTTTTCTGGAACTTGGCTTCGGAAAAAAAGCCCTCCATGCCCTCGAAAAAGCAACCCGTTTCAAACCGGCTTATCCCGAAGCCTGGTATGAAAAGGGCAAAGCCTTCCTGAAACTCGAAAACCCCAGAGGGGCAGAAAATGCGTTTAAATTTGCCGCAGACTTATGGGAAAAATCCGGCGAAAAAAGAAAAGCTGAGGTCGCTCGATCCATGATTCTGAAAATTAGTGGTTCAAAGAATTAACCTTCCTACATTCTTTCATGTCCTTTTATAGTCTGCTTGAGCGAAGCGTAGCGAAACGGACCGCGTACCGCAGAGCCGCAATTCTGCTGAGGCCACTCGATCCATGATTCTTAATATTGGTGGGTCGGATAATTAACTTTATTCTATTTACTGTGCTCTGATTTCAGCTCTTGATCATGTTTTTTATCGTGTTTACAGGTAAGCATGGGTAACATATCTTCGCATCATCCTGTGGCTGTTGAAGTAATATGCGACTATGCCTATGGAGTTGTTGATAAGCTTGAACCATTCGTCTTTCCGGTCGTAATACATGGGAACGATGATGTAGTAGAGTTTGTTGTAAAAGTCGTTGATTTCGGAAAGCCTGCACTCTTCGTCGGAGAGTTTTTCCTCGGGTTCCGGGCCTATCGACCAGCCTGTTACTCCTTCTATCCAGCCTTCTATCCACCAGCCGTCGAGTACGCTGAAGTTTACGACTCCGTTATGGGCGGCTTTCATGCCGCTGGTTCCAGAGGCTTCATACGGGCGCTGGGGAGTGTTTAGCCATAGGTCAACGCCTGCGACCATCTTTGCTGCTATTTCCATGTCGTAGTTTTCCAGGAAGACGATCTTCATTTCACCTTTCAGTTCCTCGATGTAACTGAAGATTTCCTGGATAAGGCTTTTTCCGGCTTCGTCTTGAGGGTGGGCCTGGCCTGCGAAAATCAGCTGGATCCTTCCTTTTCTGTTAACTTTCCTGAGCCTTTCAAGGTCGGAAAAGATGAAATTCGGGCGCTTGTATTCGGTCATGCGCCGGGCAAAGCCTACGGTCAGGGTCTCGTAGTCCATTCCAACTCCGGTTTCCCTGTTTACCACGTCAATAAGGGCTTTTTTTGCACTCCTGTGTGCGGCCCAGATCTCTTCGTCCGGGATGCTCCCGATCCTGACCAGTAGCTCGGGTTCGTTTGCCCATCCGGGGAGGTAGCGGTCGTAGATTTCACGGAAAAAAGGGGAAGTCCAGGTATAGGAGTGGACTCCGTTTGTGATTGCCTGGATCTTATAGCCGGGGAAGAGTTCCTGTGAAATGAGGCTGTGCCTTTTTGTGACACCGTTCATGTAGTTGGAGAGGTTCAGGGCAAGGAGGCTCATGTTAAGCCTGTCTTCACCTCCGAATTTCTTCAGGATTTCAAGGTCTCTCCTGTTGTTTATTAGCTCTTCTACGAGTTCGTAATCAAACTTATCGTGTCCGGCTTCCACAGGAGTGTGGGTGGTAAAGATGCAGCTTTCCTTTACGTCCGTAACTTTCAGCCCGTTCTTTCTAAGGAGTTCCAGGGCTAGAAGGCTCGAATGACCTTCGTTCATGTGGTACTTCCTGATTTTGAAGTTAAGGGCATCTAGCATCCTGACTCCCCCCATACCGAGCACAATTTCCTGTTTGAACCGGTAGCGCCGGTCGCCTCCGTAAAGGTAATCGGTTATGCCCTTATCTTCTTCAGAGTTCCCCTCGACGTTCGTGTCCAAAAAAAGAATCGGGACACAGCCCCCTGTCAGGCTTTTGCAGTTGTAGAGCCAGGCCCTGACCTTCACCTCTTTTTCCTGGATGTTCACGCTTATTTCCGGGGGCATGAGGGTCATGAAGCGGGAAGGGACCCATTCTTCTTTCTGTTCCTGCTGACTCCCTGAATAGTCCAGCACCTGTTTGAAGTAGCCTTTGTTGCTCACCAGGGTTACGGCTACGAGTGGGACGTTCAGGTCTGCGGCCGAACGGATGGTATCCCCTGCAAGAATACCCAGGCCCCCCGCATAGGTAGGAATCTCATTCGAAAGTCCGATTTCCATGGAAAAATAGGCAATATTCTGTCCCCTAAGCACTCCTTCTATGTCGGCCATGCCGGACTAATCCCCCTTTTAAATTGATTTTCAGGTTAATTTCTTCAGCTTAATTTTTTAGATTTATTTCTTCGCTTAATTTCTTCAGCTTAATTTTTTTCATGCTTTCCCGTATGTTATACCCCATTATGCATCTTTTAGCTTATCTGGGGTCGGGCCATTAAGAGAGATATATCTGTTGATATATCAAATTGACCTCTTATAATAGGCCTTTTCATACCTTATGACGTGTGCCTCCTTTTATGGGATGAAAACAGGAGGTAAGTGAAATTCCACATTATGGAAAAGCAAAATAGATAAAATGTTCCCCTGAATTTGAATTTTTTTTGTTTTTTAAGGCCTTTATACCCTTAGAAAGTTTTGTTCTAACTTTTTATGGATTGATTGTTATTTTTTTCTGGTCTTTTGGGAGGCCAATTTTCCTAAAAACCGCCTTTCAGGCTCGGTTTTTTTCTCTTGAAGTTCCTGAATTCATATAGAAAGACTTATTTACTGAATGTTTTTAACTATGATCAAATATATAACTTCAATATATTATACAGGTGGAAGGAAATGCCCGGAAGCGTTGTGTCTCTCCCTCCTGAAGGTCCGGATGAAGGTGGAAACTGTCATTTAGAAAACGTAAAATCATTAAAAGAAAGGGCAGTTATGGATAAAGATTACACAGTAAGGCGTGAATCAGTCCTCAGGCTTGCAGACAAATGCAGGAATGATGCCGAAGTCTTCGAGATAGTCAGAGAGAGAGCGGTTAAGGATAGCAACTACACGGTTAGAAAGCTTGCCCTTCGGGAACTGGCAAGGCTCTGGCAAGAAAAGCCGGGGATTCTTGCGCTGGTCCGGGAGAGGGCTATCGAAGATGTTAACTATGAGGTCCGGAGGGCTGCCGTAAAAGAACTTGCAACTTACTGGGGGGACTGGCCGGAAATCCCAGAACTTCTCAGGGACTGGGCGGAAAACGCTGAAGACAAATTCGTTAGGGGTGCTGCCATTCAGGAGCTTTCCAGGCACTGGGGTAGTACCTGCTGCACTTTTGACTTTGTAAAAGAAAGGGTGCTGAAGGATAAGGACTCTTTTGTCAGGACCGTGGCAGTCCAGAGCCTTGGAAAGTACTGGAAAGAAAGTCCTGAAGCCCTTTCGCTTCTCAAGGAAAAGGCGCTTTCTGATGAACATTATTCGGTCAGGGCTGTTGCCGTCCAGGAACTTGCAGAAGTCTGTAATTCCGAGGAAGACACTCTCCGTCTGATAAGGGAGTTGGCAGTAGTAGATGAGCATTATTCGGTCAGGGGAGCTGCCATAAAAGCCCTTGCAAAGGGCTGGCCGGACAAACCCGAAACCCTGGAACTGCTCAGGGAAAGGTGCCTGGATGATGAAGATAATATGGTTAGGGGAATCGCTCTCCACATGCTCTCGTCTTTATGGGCCGAGGAACCGGGAATTTTTGACCTGGCACTGGAAAAGGCTGTGAAAGACTCCCATTATTCTGTCAGGAAATGTGCTGTCGAAGAACTTGCAAAAAGCTGGCCTGATAGGCCGAAATCCCTGAGAACTATCAGGGACAGGCTGCTAAATGATAGCGATAATTTTGTAAGGATCACAGCAGTTCAGGAACTTGCGAAGGGCTGGAAAGAAGATCCTGAGACCCTTCAGCTGGTCAAAAAGATGGCTCTCAGGGAAAAAGACGAGTTTACGAGGGAGGCGGCAATACAGGAGTTAATCGACGGCTGGCAGAGTGAGGATGTTACTGAATTAGTAAAGAAGCTTATCGGGCGTTCTGCTCTTTAAGGAATGGTGAAAATATAACTTCAGATTTTCAGATCGGGAGTGCTCTATGGGTTTCCCGTTAAAGAACCACGTATGGACACGGATAGACACAGATTTTAAGCCATCCGTGTTCATCTGTGTTCATCCGTGGTTTATTCTCAAATTTTGAAATCCTTGATATTATATGTGACTCATTCCTAAGCCGTCTTTACTCTTTAAGCTCTTTTATGCCCCTGTACAATTTGAAATTTTGAGACAGTTCTGCCTTTATATATTTTTCTCTCTATTTTTCTTTTCCGGGGCAGGACCTGTTATCTTCTTTTTTCATTTTTTGGGGAGCTGCATTCGGAAAATGCGGAGAAATCAAATAACAAGCTTTTTAACCTATCAAGCAATTCATTCCAATTGAAGCAAAAAATCTAAATAGGTGAAATTTTCTCTTATTTCCTGCTAAAACCCCGTGCAAAAGTGGAGAACAAAATGGCTAAAATGGCTAAAATGGCTTCGAATTCAAGTAAGAATGGGAATCACAACAGGTTAAAGGCCTCTAATTATATGAATGAGCAGGCGCTTTGCAGTGCCCTTGAAATGGCAAAAGAACTCGTTTCAGTTATTAACAAAGTGCCAGTGACTGTTTTCCTCTGGAGGCCTGAAAAGTACTGGCCTGCCGAATTCGTATCTGAAAACATCAGGAAGTTCGGGTACACAATAGAAGATTTTACCTCAGGAAAACTTCTCTACGGGAACATTGTGCATCCGGATGACCTGGAAAGGGTCGAAAGAGAGCTTTCCAGGCGGATTGAGGAAGATTATGTGGACTTTACCCACGAATACAGGATCCTGACCAAGTCCGGGGAAGTGCGCTGGGTTGAAGAAAGGACCTTTATCGAAGCCGATGAAAACGGGGTTGTAAAGTACCTGAAAGGTATAATTCTGGACATAACCGAACGCAAAAGAAAGGAAAAACTGCTTTACATCCAGCGGGACCTGGGGATAGCTCTCAGCACCTCGGAAGACCTGCATGAAACCCTCGGACTGCTTCTGGATTCCTGCCTAAATATCGATGAAATAGATGCAGGCGGTATATACCTTATCGATGAAGAGACAGGCGACATGTCCCTTGCCATTTATCGCGGTTTTTCCCCAACCTTTATCGAGCACGGTTCCCACTACAGTGCCAGTTCTCCCAACACCAAGCTCGTCATGATAGGGCAGCCCGTTTACAAACAGCATATTGACCTTTTGCTAACCTCCAGAGATGACGCACTCAGAAGGGAAAACCTGAGAGCAACGGCAATTATCCCCGTGAAACACGGAAAAGAGGTTATCGCTGCCTTTTACCTTGCTTCCCAGCTGGAATATGAACTTTCCGACAGCGTACGCACTGTCATCGAGACCATTGCTACCCAGTTCGGTGTCTTCATCTCCCGCATAAGGCTTGAAGAAAAATTAAAAGAGTGTGTAAAAAGGAGGAACGGTGAGTAAACTACTCACCGTCTTGTTCTATCTGTTTTAGTTCTGGTGGACTTGTTTTAGTTCTGGTGAATTTGTTTTAGTTCTGGTGAACTTGTTTTGTTTCTGGTAGACTCGTTTTAGTTCTGGCTGCTTTCACCTGAATCTCGGAAGCACAAGGGTCTTACCGCTTCCTGAAATTGCTTTTGTTCCTGCACTTTCGTCCACATTAGCCATAACTTTCAGGGATGCTTCTTTGCAGAAGCAGTTTTTAAGGTCAAATTTTACAATCATCTCGTGGCTGTCAAATATCATTACCAGGTCAGTATTCCCGTCAGCGGAAATGTCCTCTAGTTCAAAAGCTACCGGCTGCACGGATTCACCTGTTTTTTCACAGCTCAGGGCAACAGATTCAGGCTTTATTTTAGTAACATCAAGTTCGTCAGACCCCATTACTGCGACCTTCACTTCACCCAATTCCATCGTCTTCAGGCAGTTGATGTTCCGGTCCGGATTAACTATAACCTCCACATCCATGGCTGTTTCCTGCTCCTGGGTGGTTCCCGGTTCAGGGCTTTCCGATGTAGCGCTTCCTGCCGGATATACGGCTATCGACATTAGTACAAGCACTGAAATGAAAATGTGGATTTTCCGGTTTAAGAATGCTTTGTGAGCTTTGGCTTTCATCGATAATCTCCCCATATTTCAAGACAATGGTTTCGAAACATATATATCTATAAGAAATTATAATATGCCTCTTATTTTTTTAAAAGGTGAGAGAAAGCCCTAAAAGTGTATGGTAAATTATGGATATGATGTTTTTATAGGTAAAATTTATAAATTTGAGTCTTCTACACTATATGGGAATCATTTGTTGGGTTTAGATTTGTTAGGAAAATTGTTGGGAAAAAATTCAGATAAAGAAATCCAGATAAAGAAATTCAGCTGAAGCGGCTTTACATGAGATTTGTTGAATTCATTAATGGATTTAGCCATGAATGTAAATAACGGCTGTAGCTAATGGATTTAGCTATGAATATATTTAATGAATACAACTTTTGAGTGCAGCTAATGAATTTTATCGAGCATCCAGCTGGGGGGAAACTATGAAAGAAGAGCTCAAGCAAAAGATTTGCGAATATCTTGCAACTCATTATTACCTGAACCTTGCGACCGTAAGTCCTGAAGGTAGACCCATGGCTCATACCATGGCCTACGTATCTGAAGATGTGACCGTGTACGTGGCAACAAACAAAAGCACCAGGAAGGTCCGGAACATCATGAACAACCCGGCTGTGGCTTTTACTGTCGATGAAGATGACCCGGACTGGTTTGACATGCAGGCACTACAGGTTGAAGGCTTTGCCTCGGTAGTGGAAGATGAAGATGAAATGCGAAGAATCGGGGAAATAATGGTAGGAAAGTTTCCTGTCATTGCAGACATGCCTCCGGACCCTGACACGATCCTCATAAAGATTGTTCCCGATATAGCCTATTACCTGGATTACAGTGTGGAATTCGGGTACCGGGACAAGGCAACTTTCTAAATA
>Ga0272442_10010144_pt1 | contig 11642 bp, 17 predicted proteins | sample SSMForm2O_FD_200262 | JGI IMG/M metagenome (GOLD analysis project Ga0272442, IMG submission 200262) | Marine sediment archaeal communities from Little Sippewissett salt marsh, Falmouth, MA, United States - SSM-Form-2O | ecosystem: Environmental > Aquatic > Marine > Wetlands > Sediment ...
AGTCGGCGGGGCTTCTTATACTACTTCCGCTTCTTCAAGAACAATAATCAACATTTCAAATAAACCGATTACCGAAGATTTTAGTTCAAGCCCGATACCTTTTACGCATGGAATAGCCGTGAGGAAGTCGAACCCAAGTTCAACCGTTGGCGTTTCGATTATATATAAAGGAAGATAGCAAGGCATAGTTGCCAAGCCCCGCCAAGTTCGGTGGGTGCGCGGGTGACTTTAATAATATACCTTGATTGGTGGTGCTGTAACGTGAGGATTAACTATATGTCGTTGATGGTGACCGCGCTTGTGGTGGTGGTTGTGGTTGCCGTAGTGTTCCGCGTGTCTGCTGTCCGTTCTATCGTGACCGGAATACAGAGCGCACCTGCGTCGGCTTAAATCACGGAAAACTGATATGACACCTATTACAAAACAAGTTATATCGGTTGTGGTTGTTACACTCTTAATTCTCCTATTAACGTGTCGGATTAAGGGGTTGAGAGAATTTTTTTCAATCCCTTCCGAAAACGACGAGTTGCCGTTGGATATTCAGTTGAATAGTCCGACCTACAAGTTTAAGTTTTAGTTTTTTGGCTATTAATTCCCAACCCACGCTACGAGCATAAAGCAGGGGGGAAAAAAAGGAGATTCACAATGTTACAGGAACAGCGTACACTTGTAACCATTCCTTATGATAGCGGAAACACGGTGGAAAAGGACGTTCCCCGCGTTTACGTTTCAAAGAAATGGCAGTTGAGAGGAAAAGTTACGGTTCGGTCAAACGTTGCAAACGGTGAAACATGGGGAACGCAGGTTGCCAACAGCCCCGCGCTTATTATTAAGCGCGTTGATGTTCGCGTGGTCGGTGACAAGTCGCAGGTAATTAAGTCTTATTCCGGCGACGAACTTCTTGCCATGAACCTGTTTGATTTCGCGGGCGCACAGGAAAACGTCAACAACACCCCTACCGGTGTGAATGGCGGTTCTTCCGAGGTTAACGTTGATTATGTGTCTTATTTTTCACTCGACATTAACTGGAACTTGCCCGACGCGAACCAACTTGCCGTGCAGAGCATGGACGTAAAAGGCAAGGCACTTGGTATGCCGAGAGCGTATAACCCGCAGAACATGACCCTGTTTAATCCGACGAACTACAACCCCGTTGAAATTTACGTTACGTGGGGTAGCATAGCGGACATACAGACCGGCTTTACTGCGACGAAACTGGAAGTTAATGCCGTTGACCTTAAACTGGTTAGCGTTGACCTGCCCGAACTTGGCGGGATTTACAGCATTAACAGGGAACTGCGGAAACTGGCAACATGGACTTCCGCTAATTCCGACCTGCGCGTTGACCTGCCGAAAGGAAACCTTATCCGTAGGGTTTGTATTGTAGCATGGGACGACGGAGTACAGGACAACAGCATTATCAACAACGTGCAGATTGTTGTTGACGAATCAATCCGCAGAGTGGATTGTGGCTTCAACCAGATAAGGAACGAAAACAGCAAGCGGTACAACGTGCCGTTTACTTCGCTTCCTAACGGCGTTGCCATAGTTGAGTTTGATAGCGATAGGGATTTTACGGGATTGCTTGACGTTACCAAAGTTGATAACGTCAGACTTTCGCTCGACGTGAATGCCCCGACAGCCACGCTCGGAACGGTGAAAGTAATCACGCAGGAAATTACCCGATAATATCGGGATAAGCGGGGTTACTATATTGGAAAATAAAAAAAGCCCAGACCACTACCCACAAGGTATGTTTGGGCTTTTTTTGTCCTTATAACTTAAATTATCGACGGAAAAGACAGCGCGTTTACATAGAATAAAAAAAAGATTTACGGAGGACAGAATGGCTATATTTTCGGTGTTTTCAGCAATAAGCGAATTTAATAAACAGACCGGAGGGCTTAATCTTGCGAATTTACTTCCAAGTAATCAAGGCGGTGGCGAAGCACCACAGGGAAGCCCAACGCCAAGTTATAGCGAAGCGGTAGAGATAGTCAAGCGGTTATACCGTGAAATTCTTGGTCGTGAAGCAGACGCAGGAGGGCTTGAAGCCAATGCACAGAGTTTATCAAACGGTACTTTAAGCGAAGAACAGGTGCGTCGTAATCTCCAAGAAAGTCTTGAAGCACGTAATTACCAAACAGGGCAGTATAGCATATCAACCGAAGAAGCACACAGCATAATAAACACGGGTTATGCAAAATATTTTCTGCGAACACCTACCAGTAGTGAAGTTAATACGTGGCTACCGATTTTAACGAGCGGACGGTGGACGAAAGCGCAGTTTGAAGCAGAACTGTTAAACGCGCCCGAAAGTAAAAGTAGGGGAATTTCCATTGGTTCTATTATTCCAAGCGGAATATCCATTACCACAATGGCTATTATCGGCGTTGTGGGGCTTATCGTCGTGGGATTCTTTGTATATATGTTCAAAAAATAGGACTACAAATGATATTTACCGTCAATACACCTGCGTATTTTGATTATAACGAGATATTGAAATATCCCGACGTACAGGCAATATTCCAAAAATACAACACGAGTAGACATCAGTATTTAGGAATGGAACGTCTTACGCTTGACAGAATAACGCAGGCATACCAAGAGGTTTTTAACCGAAAACCAACAAAGCAAGAATACCTGTCTGGCGTTGAATTGGCGTGGGGGAAATACTTACTTGCCGACAAGAACGGCGGTGTATTTATTGGTCGCTTAAAGACGGAGTTATTTAAAACAGAGGAATATCTAACATTAAAAATCGTAGGTATACGGGAAACGGTACGGCAGGCATTTATAAGAATCCTTGAACGCGAACCCGCCGAGGACGAACTTACTAACGATTTAATAGAGGGCTTACTGCTTGGTAAGTATTCAACACAGGATATTGACAAACTGTTGACGGAAAGCGAAGAAAAGGCAACATTGGAGAGAAATAAATTAATATTAAAATATTCGCAATTCATAACTGAAAGATATGAAACCATTTTAAAAAGACAGCCAACCGTTGACGAACTGAAAGATTGGGTAGCGAAAATGCTTGACGGTATGAGCGAGAGTGAGGCAACGTATTGGTTTCAAAATAGCAAAGAGCGTGTAAATCTTGTGACGAACGCAGTACCGAAAATGACTACACAGCAGGCAACGGCATTTGTGACGGCGGTTCTGCAAGAAAGTCTTAAAAGAACGCCAGATAGCGCAACGATTAACTCCTACGTTCAACGGCTTGTAAGTTCGTCGGCAACAAGTGAACAGATAAAACAGGAAATAGAGCAAAGCGAAGAAGCGGTAGCAATCCGAGGAATAAGCGCACCCACGAAGCAAACGGCGGGCTTTACTACGGCAAGCATACCACAAACTACACAATCGGGGGAAACAATGGCAGATTTAGGCGCGGTGATAAGTTCGGGAACGGCAGTATTGAACACGTTGGGTCAGTTGGGGTCGGGTCAGCCGATTACCATAGGTGGAGTTACCGTACAGCAAACATCAAGGACGGGCGCAGAAACGCTACCGCCCGCAGATAGAAGCGAGGTTGCTGTTACACAGGCGAAAGCAATAAACAAAAGCAACACAATGAAATACGGTATAATTGCGGTTGTTGTTATTTCCGTAGTAATGTTGTATTTTATCGTCAACAAGAAATAAGAAAATATCAAAAAAATATGCTATAATATTGTAGGAGGAAACAATGGCAGACACAGGGGATTCAATAACGGGGCAGGCGAGTAGTCCGCAACTTGGGGTAAACGTTGGTGGATATTCTTTTAATTTACCAGTACCGGCAACAATAAGCGAAAAACTTGGGGCGGTTACGGATATATTCACAGCAGGGAAAAACAATCTTCAAAACTTGGCAAATATCGCTGGGGGGGTGGAAAGCGTGGCACAGGGAAACTTGCAGTTAGATATAGGAACTCCGACGGTAAGTGTCGAAAAACCGACAATCGTTTTGTCGGCAGGTGAATTAATGAAGAAACTAACGCCGTATCTCGTCGGCGCGGTTCTTCTCGTACTGGTTCTTATCATGTACGTAAAGAGGGGATAAAATGTCAATATTGACAACGGTTGGAAACTTTTTTGGGATTGGCGAAAGCAAAGAGTTTGATACCCTACTTGAACACGGGAAAGACTACGAGTTTATGTTTGAGGTTAAGGGTGAAATCACACCAGAAAACTATATAGCCGTTAGAAAAACAATAATGGAAAAAATACCAGACGTTGTTTTTAAAAGTATTGATTTTATACCGGAAGCGCGTATGCTTTCCGTCAAGATTCATTATACGTCGCCCGCCATACCGCTTGTTGCTTGGGGGTTGGCAACGCTTATCATTTCGGCAATTTCTTTTATCGGTTTGCGCCTTGTATTAAAAGACGTTAAAGAGGTCACCCCGACGGTTGTTGAGGGATTTTCAATATCAATCGGCATGATAATTGCGCTTTTAATCGTGCTTATAATCGGTTATAAGTCCGTATTCGCACATAAAATTGGAGGGTAAAATGGAAACGCCCATAATAGATAGTCTTAATCCCGAACAGAAACCGCAGGAAGAAATATTGCTTACCGACGAAAAATTAAAAGAAATTGAGGGCAAAATAAAGACGTTCTTGCCTATGATAAAGGTTTTAATGAAGTCTACTGGCGCGGGTCTTGGCGGGGTCGTCGCAATAAACTTTGCGGGAAACTTGCTTATAGACGTAAAAGAGGGTGAAAAAATATCAACAAAGACAATAACCGGCGCACAGGTAAATGAAATAATAAAGATGATACTTTCAAATATGCTTTAAGAACGGGGGATTTAAAAATGGCAAGCGACTTAATATTTCGTGGCAAAGACCTTATAAAAGAATTTGTAGCAAATAAAGACGGGGCATTAATTCCCGCAGACCTAAAAAAAGAACTTGTTTTGGAATATTCGACAGAGGAAGAACGGATTGCCTTGCAAGAATATGCACAAGCGCAGGGTCTTGTTTTACAGGCAGACAAAATACAACGGGCAAGCATTGAAAAAAGAACGGCGGGCAGTTACGCAATTAATAGCGAGGAAGAACGCCTTAAAGTTGTTACTTTTACGTCCGACATAGGCGCACGTAGGTTGCGGACATTTCGTGTACTGGTAAACGGGTTGGTAATTAAGCCGTTGCTTTCCGGTGCGCTTACAGAGGGTGCGGACATATACAAGGAAACAAGCGAAATTGACCGAAAGGGTTTTGCCCTTTACAATAAATCGCCATATAGCATATATATTGGAGAACATACGGAAGTTACCGAATTACAAGATAAGGGCTTTTGTATTCCAAGCGGGCAGGGTTTTTCTGACGCGCTCATGCTTTCAAATTGTAACATAATAGCAGACGCTACCGCAAGTGGAAATTATGCTGACGTAAGGGTTTGGATAACTTATTTAAAATAAAATGACAATAAATCCCAACAAAATAGGGCTTGGCATAAACAAGCATTTTAAGGGGCAAGCACAAACCGTAAGCAATCCAAGTTTCGGTTCTGGCGGTGGAGGTGGCGGTTCTGCCCCTATTCCACTTGAAGTAGCGTCACCTGTTGTCGTGCGTGTTGAATATACGTTGCAGTTCATCTTTGCAGATACGGTTATACCAGTAGATACTTATATGGACGCAAGCGCACAGTTGTGGTCGAAATTCGACTACGGCGCAACACATGATGATAGCCCGTGTGGTTATGGCATGACAATGAGATGTAAAGCACAATTATTTGGGGGCAGACCGGCGCAGGGTTCTAATTTAAGAAATGCCGTTACGTTTTTTGCGCCCGCTTCATGGAACGACCTTACAAATCCACACGAATTGAAAGCACGACTTGTTTATGCCGTTGACGGCGTTGGGCTTGATTATGACATACAAAGGGCTGATTGGTGGTCGGATTCAATCGGGTATAGCGGTGCTACGCTTACGGACACAGGTGCTAATATATCGGTGCGTGGTTTGTTTTTAGAAAGACTTTCTAATACACAAGGGTTCAATGTGTTTTCAATGAGGGTAGCGCAATCAGTAACGGGATATTCTTATACAGCGTCAATAACATATCAAAATATAGTTGTAGCACGGCGCGTTTTTGATTCAACAGATAATACATGGGTTGCTTCACCTATTACGTGGTAAAAGGGGATTAAAATGCACAAAAGAATAATTTTAGTTTTGGTTTCTGTTTCTCTTTCCTGTTTATGTTACGCGCAGACCAGACCAGTAACACCCGCAGTTCTTCCAGTTCCAAATAATTATGATACTACTTCAATGTTTAATAACGCTTTTATATATCCTAATGCGTTTCGTGTTGAAATATCGTCAACGGGTACTGGCGTTACCGGTTCAACCGTCGTCGTACAGGCAATATTAAACCCAATTAGCGTTACCGATAGTACGGTCACGGTTCGGGGTATCTTAAATCCCGTAGACATTACCGACAGTACGGTCACGGTTCGGAGTATCTTAAATCCCGTAGACATTACCGATAGTACGGTCACGGTTCGGAGTATCTTAAATCCCGTAGACGTTACCGACAGTACGGTCACGGTTCGTAAGATTATAGACCCAGTAGACGTTGGCGGTTCGACGGTTATTGTTAAGAGTATTTACGACGGGAAAGTGTCGTCGGGAACAAGTGGACTTATTACTGGTGTTACGTCGGCAATTATAACAATTTCCGAACAGGTACGGTCATGGTCGTTTAAAACAAGAGATTTGGCGAACACAGAATCAATGACAAAAATAACTCCAAATCTTTTCGCAACAGACATAACTTTATTTGACGGCGACGCGGATAGTGAGATTATAGATATACCAGTACCGATTACATTTTCCGTCACAATTCCAATAACTTCAACAATGACGTATGTAATAACAACGCTTAAATAACGAGGTATAAAATGAGAAAATTATCACTTGCTTTTCTTCTTGTAACGCTTTCTGCTACCGTATACGCAGGTGTATCTACTTCGCGTGACAATACAAAAGTTCCATTGACGCAGTATGACGCAAAAATGAATGAAATTGCCATTTCAACAAGTTCTATGGCAGGTGGAATAAGTGAAGCGCGTGTAAATACCAGTACAAACGCATTACAGGGGCAGATAACGAACAACAAGACCGACATTACCGCCCTGCACGTGTCAACGCAGACCTACGCTACCAAGACGGAAGTAAATACCAGTACAAACGCATTACAGGGGCAGATAACAGGGCTTGAAACATTTTCTATACAAATTCCATTTTCGTCAACAGCAACAACAACTTCTTCAATGATTAACCAACAGCAACAAATTTATATACCGTATGGGTGGACACCTACGGAATGGTCTGTTATTGCTAATACCGTAGGAAATTTCAGCGTTGAAATAACTACCGCTTATTTTGACGTAACGCCGGAATTTGGAAATTCTATTACCGGTTCGGATAATCCAAGACTTGTTTCGTCAATGACAAGTTCTTCGACGGCACTTTCTGGTTGGGGTGGTGGAATAACTGGCGGGAAAATTTTAAATATTTCTGTCACGGACGCTACTGTCATTGATTGGGTAACTTTAACCATTATCGGGGAAAGGTAATAAAGGTAATATGCGTAAAATAATATTTATTTTATTTTTTATTACAACAGCCGTTTTTGGTGGTCAGATAGAGGATAATGCCGAACAATGGTCTGCGACAAGTATTGCGCCTTGGACAATAAGGACTATTACGGTTACCGACGGACAAGCATCAAGTTCTACCGCAAATCCGTATTCTGGAAGATATTCAATACGCATAGAGGACAATTCAACAAGTGGAAACGTAGCGTGCTATTTGGGAAACGGTATTTATCAGAATCCTGCGAAACCGCTGTATAATAGATTCTATGTATGCTTTGACACAGATACCTTTGCTAATTTCGGGAATGGTCAATATCAAGGCATTTATGAAATTGCCGGCTCGTCAGTTCCCGGTTGGAAATCGGTTTTTCCAGTTGATATAGTTGTTGGTAAAAATTCTGCCGGTGATAACAGATTAAGATTATTTATTAGAGATTGTAGCGGAGTGCGATTAGAGGATATAGATTGTGGAGTGAATATAGTGGCAGACCAATGGTATCTTGTTGAAACATACGTACCAGATAATGCAGGAAACCAAGTAAGGTGGTGGCTTGACGGCGTGGAATTAACGACAGGAACATTAACTGATTGGAGTGGGTTTCAGCAGATTAATGATGTAAAGATAGGTCTGACTTATATTTTTTCAAATTATCGCCCCCAATGGAGATTTAAGATTGATTATGATTCGTATCGTGGGCAATTAGATGAACGTATAGGTGGTGAAATACCGATAGCAAAAAGACCACCGCCAAAAATAATTGAAATGTCCGGCAAGGTAGGGCAAATGAAAGGTGGTACGCTTTTGTCTTGGTTCAAAATGGACGAGGGAACAGGAAGTACCCTTGCCGATAGCGGACTTCTTGGGAATACGTTAACAGGAACGGATATATCGTGGATTACAGGCGACGGGAATACCTACGTCGAAATTGACGGGGAAACAGCAAAGATAACAGGTAGCATTTATAAAGCATATACAGACAATGACATGGGAACAATAGATAATAGCGGAGAACTTGCGGGTGCGGGCTTTACGATAAATCTATGGTTTCGCTTTACTGCTTCGGACAGAAGTTGTAGTCTATATAATTTTGGGAATAATGCAATATTTTGTAATTACGACGTTGCCACTTATGACCTTATGCAAACTGGTATCATAAGCAAATACGGTCTTTACTATTTCAATGAATATGACGATTTGGCAGATAATTCATGGCACATGGTTACGCAGGTGTATTATCCAAACGGTGGCTATGGTGATTACGGCGACCCAGACAGGAACGGTGGTGTACCGACGCAAAATCTTTACATAGACGGTTCTTATGTACAATCTCACGAAAATACGCCAGAGGTAACATTGGACTATAATTCAAATTACCTTACGTTGGGTGAATATCAGTACGGTGCGTCACACCACGGAAGCGGTAAATTGCACTTGGCACAAATGAGAATATATAATTCGGCATTGACTACAAGCGAAATAGTAGACCTTTGGAATCTTGGGCGGTAATTATGAAAAACACAAAATTACTTATAATCTTGTTAATTCTTTTTTCTTTGCCGTGCTACGCACAGGTAATTGATGAAAAAGAACCGAGTAAATATTCCATAAGACTAAACATAGGTCTTACTAATTTGACGGACGCAAATGACGTAAAATCTTTCATAGATAAAAATATCGCGCCATTGTCAAAAGATTTTCTTCATACTGTAATATCGACGTACACCGTTCTAACGCAGGGGAGGACTACCGACGAACAGGCATTTAATACTTGGACGACAGAACTTACTAAACTTAAAAATGATAAAGAATCAAAAATGAAAAAAGGAACAACTATTCTTACTTTTACAAGGACATATGATATTCATGGTAAATATTTGGGTTCAACGGAAAACAAAATACTTGAAAAGGAAAGTGTGTTGGTAATTGAATAGGGGGAATCAAAATGAAAATAATACAAGGAATAATATTTATTTCAGCAATCCTTATAAGCAACGTACCGAAAGGTGGCGTTGATATTAAAACATATAGCATTGACGTAGGAAAAGACTATGTTTCTCTTTATGAAAAAGATAATTTATCAATAACTGTTAGAGGACAAAAAGACGCCCTTACGTCAATAGAAATAATGAAAGAAACCATTGATGAATTTAATGCCTTTGTTGAGAAAGAGGAATTAAAAGAGGCGGTAAAATGACGGAACGCCTTATTGGAACGAAAACGCCATTTAAGATTACGATTCAAATCGCCATTATAATTGCAACAATATTCCTAACAATAGGTGGCTATCGTGTTGCAATACAGAATGTACAGAGCGGGTTAAAAACAGAATCAAAACAGATAGCAGAAAACAAGAAAGACATTAAAGAACACGAGAAAAGCATAACAACGCTTCAAACAAAATTTGAGTTTATACAGGAAGATATACGAGATATAAAAAGCGGAATAAACGAATTAGTTAAAAATTCAAGGAGGGCTACAAGATGAACCTTACACCGGAAATGGCTACGTGGGTATTGCAGATTACGGGCGCAACGCAATTAATAAAGAACTTCCTGCCAGAAAACGTGAAAGCAAAAATGCGGTGGTGGGTTATTGCTTTAATTCCCGTCATAGCAGGTGCGGGGCTTCACTTCGTAGACCCATCAATATCGCTTCAAAATGGCGTTATAGCGGGTATTTTAACCGCATTGGGGTATAAGGCACACACGACGACAATGACAAAGGTATATAAGGGAAAATAATAAAAGGACGGGGGTTATCATGGCAGTAATTTCAGTAGACGAAAAGGGAACTGTTACACCGCTTCGGGAATTTATAAGCGAGTTTGTTTATTCACAAACGCCAGTACCGACAAAGCGCAAATATACCAGATTTAACCGAAAGACGTTTCGGTTAAGACCGGAATACCGCCAGTTGACAGCAGGCGGGCGCATTAATTTACAGGAAAACACGGGTGTTGAAATGATAAACGATATTGTAATGAAGAACAAGCCCGTAGAGTTTGAGAATAAACCCCTTGTTGAAACGCCGGTTGTTCATCAGTATGTAAAAAGCGGGGTAAATCTTCCCGAAAATCAAATGAACACATACGAGTTAAAGCACAAAATTCCTAACAGTTTGTCCGAGGAAACACAGAAAAAGACAGTAGAAAAGGCGAAAGCGTCGGGAATTGAGGTTGCGCACATTGGCGGGCGTTTGGTATTCCGCGAGTGGAAAATAAAATGACTATTTTTGATAAGTTCAAAATAGTAATATTTAAAAAAGAGGAAGAAAAGATGAGTGATGATTCTTTAATAAATATTAATGACGTAGTTTATCAAGCAACAAGGTATGCTTTTTGTTTTGTTGGGAATTGGTACAAGTGGGGGGGTAGCAATCCTAACGGGTTTGATTGTAGCGGTTTTGTTTGCGAGATATTGACAGCAGTTGGAAAGTTGCCACGAAAGACAGACCTTACCGCGCAGGGGCTTTTTGACAGATATAAAAATAACGAGGTTTCGGAAGCAAGAGAGGGCTGTTTGGTTCTATATGCCAACGAAAGTGCGCCAGACCGCATAGTTCACGTAGAATACTGCATAAACGGTCTTTTTAGCATAGGTGCAAGCGGTGGGGGTAGTCAGACCCTTACCACAGCAGACGCAGTTAAAAATAACGCATTTATCAAGGTAAGACCGATAGGCGTTGCAGGGCGTGTCTATAAATTGGTAGACCCGTTCAAATGAGGTTAAATGGCTACCAGACCTACCCTATTTCCAAAAGAAGATAAATATGACGGTATAATTCAAAAGTACATACTGAAATATAACCGAGAGTTTGGAACGGGCGTAACATTTACAAACATTAAGGGGCTAATAGCACAGGAAAGTCAATTCAACGAAAGCGCGTCACGATACGAAAAGCACCTTGATACATATTCGCTTGGGTTAATGCAGATTCTTGTAACGACAGCAGAGGGATTGGGGTATAACGTAAAAACAGAAAACCTTGCAGACCCAGATACAAATATAAAATACGGTATGAAGTATTTTTACCAGAAGTTTAAG
>Ga0272442_10010150_pt1 | contig 11638 bp, 7 predicted proteins | sample SSMForm2O_FD_200262 | JGI IMG/M metagenome (GOLD analysis project Ga0272442, IMG submission 200262) | Marine sediment archaeal communities from Little Sippewissett salt marsh, Falmouth, MA, United States - SSM-Form-2O | ecosystem: Environmental > Aquatic > Marine > Wetlands > Sediment ...
TCCATCTCCTGCGCCACCAACAACCTGGGGAAGAGCGACAGGGACACCATAAGAATTACTCGCCTCATGCGCAGAAGACTCCGGGACACAGCGCCAGAACAGCGCCACCTATTCTAACCGATACCGTGTGTCATACAAAGGCCGCCGACGCCTTGGTGGCCGGGCGTCTGGCGGCCAGCCCAAGGCGCCGTGCGTTCATAGCCAGGCTCTGGCAGCTATAGGCTCCAGCCCTTGCGGTACTCCCGTTTCACGTACTGGTTGGCCTCGGGCACGTTGGTACACGTCATGCCCGGGCCGTCCCATTCGATCCGCTGGCCCGCGCGGATGGCCAAGTTGCCCAGCAGCACCATCTCGCTGAATGGTCCGGCGTAATCGAAATTGCCGCCGGCCGGCGGGCCGCCCTTGGCCGCGCGGACGAACTCCGCATAGTGCCCGATGGACTTTGGGATGGAACGCGGCACGTCGGGCTTGTGGTAGGGGATCGGCCGTGGGCTGCCCGCGTACTCACCGCAGGTCAACATGCCCTTCTCGCCGATGAAGAGCGACCCGTTGTTGCCGTCACCGAGCTTGACGTCCTCGGCGACGCCCTCGGGCCGCGGCGGCAGCTTGTCGCCGTCGTACCAGTACACGTCCACCGGGTCCATGCCTTGGCGCGCGGGGAACTCATAGTGGATGATGGACCAGGCCGGGCCGCTCTCTACTGTGTTGCCTTCCTGCTGCGCCTCGACCGCGGTCGGATAACCGAGCTTCAGCGCCGTGTACGCGGCGTCCATGATGTGGCAGGCCATGTCGCCTAGCGCGCCACACCCGAAGTCCCACCACCCGCGCCACTTGAACGGGCAGTAGGCCGGGTGATACGGCCGCTTCGGCGCCGGGCCGAGCCAGAGGTCCCAGTCCAGGTAGTCCGGCACCGGCGGGGTCTCGGTAGGCCGCGGGACCGGCTGCGGCCACACGGGCCGGTTGGTCCAGATATGGACCTCATGCACCTGGCCGATGTAGCCCGCCCAGATCCATTCGCAGATGCGGCGGATGCCCTCGCCCTGGTGGCCCTGGTTGCCCATGTGGGTCGCCACCTTGTACTTCCGCGCCGCCTCGGTCAGCATCCGCGCCTCGTACACGTCGTGCGTCATCGGCTTCTGCACGAACACGTGTTTGCCCAGTTGCATGCAGGCCATCGCCGCCACGGCATGGGTGTTGTCCGGCGTTGAAATGGTGACGGCGTCGATGTGGTTGCCCTCTTTGTCGAGCATTTCGCGGAAATCTTTGTATTTCTTGGCGTTCGGAAATTTCTTGAACGAGCCTGCGGCCTTGCGCCAATCCACGTCGCACAACGCCACGACGTTGTTGCCGCTCCCCACCGCGAAAACGTCGCCCTCGCCTTTGCCCCCGACTCCGATGCCCGCCACGTTGAGCTTCTCGCTCGGTGGCGGCGTCTTCTCCGGCACGCGCACCGGCTTCTCTTTGACGTTGCTCGCGCAACCTGCGGCCAAGGCCGCCGAACTCATGATGAACCAGCGGCGGCTTACTCTGTTGTGCCCATCGTCCTCTAGATGCTGCATCGATCTGTTCCTCTCGGTTGACGTCGGTCGAGAAGCATGGCTGCTCGCCGAGGCTCTGCTTCCCGCCGCAAATGGCGGGCGAGTTCGTTGAGGATAGCGCAACCGCAACGCATCTTCAATGTGCCGCACGCCACGCCGCCTCGGTTGACTTGCCGCTTCGGGGAGGCGATACTGGCCCCGGCAGGAACACTCGACAGGAGGGCACACCTTGGCAGCGGCAACGGTCGTGGGCATCATCCCGGCGCGCTACGCGTCGACGCGCCTGCCGGGGAAGGCGCTCAAGCCTATCCTCGGCAAACCGATGATTCAACGCGTCTACGAGCGCTCGGTTCAGGCCAAATGCCTGGACCTCGCGTGTGTGGCCACGGACGATGACCGGATCGCCCGCGCCGTGGAGGCCTTCGGCGGACGCGCTATCATGACCTCGCCCGAGCATCCGAGCGGCACCGACCGCCTGGCCGAGGCGCTCCAGGCCGTCGAGGCCGATATCGTCGTCAACATCCAGGGCGACCAACCCTTCATCGATCCCGTCATGATTGAGGAATCGGTGCAGCCGCTGCTCGAGGACCCGTTGCTCGAGATGGCGACCCTCATGCATCCGGTGAGCAAGGCAGAAGACTTCGAGGACACCGGGGTGGTCAAGACGGTGGTGGACCTCGCCGGGAACGCGCTGTACTTCTCGCGCTCCTTGATTCCGTTTCCTCAGAAGGGCGATCCGCGGCGCGTCTTCGAGCACGTCGGGCTCTACGTGTACCGCCGCGCCTTCCTGCTCATGCTCGCCCAGCTGCCGCCAACACCCCTCGAGGCCATCGAGTCCCTCGAGCAACTGCGCGTGCTCGAACACGGTTACACCATCCGCGTGGTCGAGACCAAGTGCGCCGACAACGAGTTCAGCGGATTCAGCGTGGATACGCCGGAGGACCTCGCGCGGGCCGAGGCCATGCTGCGCGAGCGCGGCTTGGAGTAGGATCCGGTTCTTGCGGCGCGGGCAACTCAGGCACAGGGAAGGAGGCACACCATGGAAATCGACCTGGACGCCGTCGAGGCGCTCGAGGAGAAACTGGCCCCGGACGTACTCGAACGCGTCGAACAGGCCGTCGACGGCATCGTGTCCGCCAAGGAACGCGGCGGCAACGTGGTGGTCGTCACCGGCAGCGGGCCCAACGTGCACGAAGGGGTCACGACCCTCATCGCGGAACTGATGCGCCTGGGCGTCGTGGACGGCGTGACCACGAGCTCGGCCGTCGTTGCCCACGAGATGGGCGGCGTGCTGGACAAGGTGAAACGGGTCGACGGCCTGACGCTGGGTCTCAAGGAAGCGGTCCTGCCCCACGGCGGCGCCTTCGAACTGACGCTGATGGACAACGACGCCCTCGCCGAGATCTCCGAGGCCATGCCCATCGACCGCGACCTCATCGACCGCCTCGAACAGACGGCCGGCGGCGCCGTCATCAAGGCGGCCGGCAACCTCGGTTATCCGATGGGGCTCTACATGGAGCTACTCGCGTCGGAGATACGCACGCTGGCCCAGCGCCGCGGCGCGTCCTTCGAGGAAGTGGCCGGCATCGGCGCGGATGAACGCACCATGATCGGCGTCGGGGCCGGCCGCGGCCTCCCCGTACTGGTCACTATCCCGCAGTTGATCGGCGGCGGCGCCGTCGGCCTGGCCATCGGCGACAGCATCTCCGTCACCGAACGCGCCTCTCGGCTTGCCCGGATGCTCGACGGCGCGGACGTGATCATCGAGTCGGCCGTGGTCCTCACCCAGGAGGTCCACGACGGGCCCTTCGAGACCTACACCGGCCACGGCCTCTGGGCCGCGTGGCAGGGCCACCCGACCTACTCCCTCGAAGGCAAGACCCTCATCCGCATCGACCTCGACCCCGCCCTCGAACAGGTCTGGCAGGCCGAGCGTAACCAGGGCGCCGTCCAGGAAGCCGTCGACAAGGGCCTGCCCAAGACCAAGCTCTTCAAAGTGCCCTTCCGCATGGAGATGTCCGGCTTCGCCCGGCTCGAAGGCAGCATCCCCCTCATCGGCGACATCGGCCTCATGTGGCCCGTCATCGCCCGCCGCGTGGCCGAGCGGCTCGGCCTCACGCTCGGCTTCATCTCCTATCCCCAGCAGACGCCCGAAGGCGCCGCCATGCGCGAGTGGATCGTCGACAACATCCAACCACTCAGCCGCCGCAGGCTGCTCGGGGGACTGTGAGCGGGCGCACCGACAGCGCGGGGGGTGGGTAGGACAACGACCACCTGGGAGGCATCCGATGATTGCGGGATGGATGGCGGCGGCGAGCGTCACGTTGGCCGCAATAGCGGGCGAGGCGAGCTATCGCGAGATGGCCGCGAAGTGTATGGCCTCGTTGGTCGAGAAGGGGACGGACCGGTACGGAGACGTGCATGCGCCGATCTGGGTGCTCAACCTGGACCTCGACACGCTCGAGTGCTTCCCGGCCTACAACGACCGGGTCGAGGCATTGCAGCGGGACTACGCCGCGGGGAAACTGAAGCTGTACAGTCCGCTGGTACCGTACGGCGTGGGCCACCGGATCATTCGCGTATCGCAGCGTCCCGCGGGATGCGCGAACCTCCTGGTCGACCAGCCGATGATCCGGGCCGCGCTGCTGCACGACCTGCTGTACGGCGAGGGTCCGTTCACGCAGGCGGTCCGGGACTATGTCCACTACTACCTGCACCATTTCCAGGACGAGAAGACGGGGCTGATCGAGTGGGGCGTGCACACGTCGTACAACGTGTTCGACGAGGACTATTCGGCCTACGACGGGCGGCTGCACGAGGTCCAAGTCATCCTGCCGTTGTGGCCGAACCTGCACGCCGTCGAGCCGGACATCGTCCGGCCCTACCTCGAACGGTTCTGGCGCCTGCACACCGACCATGAGACGGGCCGGGTGGACCGCCACCACAACACCGGCGGCAAGGGCCTTGGATTCGCCATGGCGGCCGGCGAGATCATCCTTGTCTGCGGCTACCTGCATACGCTCGAGCCGGACCAGCCGTGGGCGGACCGCGCCCTCCAGATCGCACACGCCCATTGGGACGCGCGCAACAAGGACACCGACCTGTTCCCGGACCGGGCCTATGGCGACGACCAGCGCTTCGACCGACGCCACGCCGACACGAGCATCACGGGCTTCTGGGCGTCGCGGGTGTTGCTGGCGGGACGGCTCACGGGCAACGCGGAGCTGACCGAGATGGCCCAACGCACGCTGCGGGCGTGGGCGCGCTACGGATGGGACGAAGAAGCCGACCTGCCGTGGGCCGGGTTGCTGCCCGACGGACGGGCGGTCAACAAGACGCGCGACTACGCGGCCGCCAATTACGACAAGTTCGATCCGACCGGCCATTGGGACCTCTGGAAGGACTACGTGTACGGCTTCGAGGCCCCGTTCGCCACGTTGATGACCTACGCCATGGCCGCCCTGTGGCTCGAAGACGAGGAACTCACCGCGCAGGCGAAGCGCCTCGCGGCATGCTACCGCCGCCACCTGCCGGCCAACGGCGACCAGGGCAGCTTCGCCGCCAACTACGGCCAGCTTATCTCGTTCTTCCTGGCCATGGAGACGTTGACCGGCGACGCAAGCTACCGCGCAACGGCCCAGCAGATAGCGCAAGAGGCGGTCGGGCACCTTTGGACGGGCACGATGTTCCGCGGGTTCAAGGGCCGCTCGCACTACACCGCCATTGAAGGCGCGGGATACTTGGTCCAGGCCCTGCTCGAGATCGAGGCGGATCCGGACCGACTCAACGGCTTGCGACAGAGCAACCTCTTCCTTTGGAACCTGTAGCCCAGCCCCACCGCCGCGTACCCCTCTCCATCTTGGCCCGCCCCTGTACTTCGCGAGCGCCCGCCGGTTACAGTGTGAACGACGTTGCCCGAAAACCGAGGGAGAACAACGATGATACTCGAGTTGCTGATGGTCGGATTGGCTGTTGTCGCGGCAAGCGAAACCAAGGCGGAAGATGCCCAGCCCAACGCGGCCCCAGAGGAGCCGGCCTTGGCGCCGCCCCCCGTGATCGCGTCGCCGGGACCGCAATACGCGGACGACGCCCGTGTGTTCCAGGGCATCCCCGGCATTGAGCGCGCCGCGAACGGGCGGCTGTGGGCCACCTGGTACGGCGGCGGGCCCGGCGAAGGCCCCGAGAACTACTGCATGCTGGCCACGAGCGGCGACGACGGCAACACGTGGTCGGGCGTCAACCTGGTCGTGGATCCGCCGGGGATCGTTCGGGCCTTCGATCCGTGCCTGTGGCACGACCCACAGGGGCGGCTGTGGTTCTTTTGGGCGCAAAGCGTGACGCTGTGGGACGGGCGCGCCGGCGTATGGGCCATGGTGACGGATCAGTCCGATGGCGAGAATCCCGTGTGGTCCGCGCCGCGCCGTCTCTGCGACGGCATCATGATGAACAAGCCCACCGTGTTGACCGCCGGCGAATGGCTCTTGCCGGCGGCCATCTGGACCATGCCCTTCATCAACGTGCCCGACCCGAAATACGTCCGCGACAACCGTGAAACCACCGGGTCGTACGTCGTCTCTTCGAAGGACAATGGCCGCACCTTCGTGCCCGTCGGCAAATCCGACATCGAAGGCCGCCGATGCGACGAACACATGGTCGTCGAGCGCCGCGACGGCACGCTCTGGATGCTGGCCCGCACCACGGGCGGCATCGGCGAGAGCTTCTCGGCCGACGGCGGCCGCACGTGGAGCCCAGGCCGGCCATCCCACATCCGGCATATCAAGACCGCCCGGTTCCACATCCGGCGCCTGGCGTCCGGCAAGCTGCTCTTGGTCAAGCACGACCCGCCCAGCGGCGAGGGGCGATCCCACCTCAAGGCGTTCCTGTCCGACGATGACGGCGCCAACTGGTATGGCGGCCTCCTGGTCGACGAGCGCAAGTACGTCTCTTATCCCGACACCGTCCAAAGCCCCCAAGGCCTGGTCTACGTTATCTACGACCGTGAGCGGACGGGAGCCAAGGAGATCCTGATGGCTATCTTCACCGAGGAGGACGTGGCCGCGGGCAAATGCGTCTCGGACAAGGCCCGGCTGCGCGTGGTGGTGAACCGCGCCACAGGGACCAAGTGAAGGCAGGCGATCCGAATCGGAAGGAGCGCGGATATGGCTCTCACAACGATGGGCGTTCTGACGGCTACGGCCGTCGCGGCCGCCGCAGCCGCGGCGGAAGGCGCGCACGACCCGCATCCGGCCCTGGCCATGCAGCCCGTCCCGGCCGGGGTGGGCGTCAACATCCATTTCTACGACGGCAACGATGACGACTGGGCCATGATCGAGGCCGCGGGGGTGGGGATCGTCCGCATGGACGTGAGCTGGGGCGGTTCGGAGAAGGAACCAGGTCAGTACGATTTCACCCACTACGACGCGCTCATCGCCCGACTCGAGCAGCGCGGCATCCGCCTCCTGTTCATCATCGACTACGGCAACCCTCTGTACGACGACGGCCTCGCGCCGCATTCGGACGAATGCCGCGACGCCTATGCCCGATTTTGTGCCGCCTTGGCCAAGCGCTACCGCGACAAACACGTCATCTGGGAGCTTTGGAACGAGCCCAATATCAGTTTCTGGAAGCCCAAGCCGAACGTCGACGACTACATGGCGTGGTGCCACGCCGTGGTGCCGGCGATTCGCCAGGCGGATCCAGGCGCCTGCGTGATCGCCCCAGCCACCTCGTGTATCCCGCTGTCCTTCCTCGAGGACTGCTTCGAGCGCGGACTCCTCAAGCTGGTGGACGGCGTCAGCGTACATCCGTATCGCTCGGCCAGCCAGGGACCCGAGACCGCCGTGCCCGAGTACCGCGCGCTGCGCTCGCTCATCGAGCGCTACAGGGCCGAGGGCGGGATCCGCAGGACCATCCCCATCCTGAGCGGCGAATGGGGATACACCACGGCCGAGATGACGCCGGAACAACACGGCAAGTACCTGGCCCGACAATGGCTGACCAATATGGCCCACGGCCTGCCTATCAGCATCTGGTACGACTGGCACGATGACGGCCAGGATCCGAACGAACGCGAACACCACTTCGGCACCGTGACGTGGGACTACCAGCCCAAGCCGACGTACACGGCCATGAAGACCCTCATTGCGGAACTGCGCGGATTCATGCCGATGGGCCGCCTCCCTACAGAAGACGGCAAGGACTTCCTCGTGGCCTTCCGCCGCGCGAACGACGCGTTCAAACTGGCGCTCTGGACCACCGGCGACGGCCACCACATTGCGCTGGACCCATCCCTCCGCGTGGCGGGCGCGGTCGACCATCTCGGACAAGCCGTCGACGTATCGCACGGAACACGCCAGCCCGTTGCCGATGCCCCGCGCTATCTGACGCTCGGCCCGCCGTTTCCGACCTGGCTGCAGATGATGCCCCTCCGCGCCGAGGTCGCCGCGCATCCCGCTGGCGACCGAGACGAGACCGCCGTCTCGCTCGATCTGCGCAATCCGACCGACAAGCCGGTCCGGATCCGTCTCGAACCGGTCACGGCCGCCGGCGTCAGCGGCCATTGGGAGTCCGGCGCGGACATCGCGCTTGCCCCTGGCGAGCAAGCGCGCGCCTGGTGGCGTGGGGCCGTCCACCGCCGCGACCTGCCGGGCGTATCGGCGAGCGTGGGCGCGCGGATCGAGGCCGAAGGCGAGAGTCCATACCCCTTCGCCAAGACCGTCGAGCTCCCGGTCTTGGACGCGGTCTCGATACGAGTCGCATGGCGTCATGATGGCGCGTACTTGCTGTCAGGCGATTCTCTCAAGGCCACGGCAACGGCCACGCTGGACGGGACGCCGCTGCCGCCGGTCGACCTAGGCCGTCAGGCCGGGCCGTCCCCTTGCGCACGAAGACTGGCGCAGGTCGACCTGGCGGCCGGGCCGCGACGCCTTGGCGTGCGCGTGCTGGACGAGGCCGGACACCTGGTGGCCGAGGTGGCCGAGATGACCTACGCCCTTGTCGACGCCTTTGACGACGCCCCGTCGGATGAGCTCGCCGCCCACTACCGCCTATGGCACGAAGGCGAGGACAAGCGCACCGCGGACATCAACGGCGCCATCGTCAGTGCGCCCGGCCAGGACCCGCCGTTCCCCAAGGCGGCACGCATCGACTACGCCCTGGCCCCCGGCTGGGTGTTCTGGCAACTCGGCCCGCAAGGCCAGCCCCAAATGGCGCACGCCAAGCCTAAACGTATCCAGCTCTGGATCCATGGCGACGGCTCGGGCGACCGGATGCGATGCCGGGTGGTGGACGCCACCGGTCAGACCTTCCAGCCGGATGCGGGCGACATCGATTTCACCGGGTGGCGCCGCGTCGAGTTTGCCCTCGAGGGTCCGATGGGCCGTTGGGGCGGCACCGACGATGGGGTCATTCACCCTCCACTGCGGTGGATTTCCTACTTCCTGCAGGATCCATGCAAGGCCGCCAGTGAGGGAACCACTTGCGTAACGGGCGTCGTGGTCACCTGGTGAAGTATGTCGCCTTGCGACCGGGCGCTGGTCGCGTCTATGTCCAAGCAAGGCCTGGAGAATCCAGATAGGAGCACGCGCGATGCGAGTCGAAATCGGAACGGACACCTGCGCACACGGAGCATATCGAGTCCCATGCATGCCACCCTGGGCCGGCGCGATGTTGGCCGTGCTCGCGACCGTGGTTCATGCGGCAGAACCAGCCGCGCTCATCCGTCTCCCCGACGACGTCCAACCCACCATCGGGGCCTGGTTCTGCGGCGACGACTTCCTGGAACCGGGACGCTTCCGATTCTACGTCGATCTCTTCGCGGACCACTCCCCCTACGACCTGCTCTCGACCAGTTTCCGGATCAACCAGCACGAGGTTGTCGAGCCCGCCTTCCACGACATCGTGAAACAGGCCGTCGCCTATGCCCGCCAACGCGGCCTCGAGGTCGCCCTCGATCTTGACGTCCGCCTCGCCCGCCAAGCGTTTCGCGACGCGTATCCCGGCGAACAGCAGGAAAGGCTTCGCCTGCGCATGACGCCGCTCAAGGAAACCGGCGAAACCACCTTTGCCATCCAATCCGAAGTGTTCGGCGATCACATGACCGGAAACACCACTCCCTATATCCCGCTGTCCGGGCGCTTGGTCCGAGTCTACTCGTTCATCGCGGGCGACAAGGAGATCGAACCGGCCACCGTCGAAGACATCACCAAGCGGTGCGCGGTCGAAGCCGCCTCCGCAGAGGAAGTCCGCGTCGCTATCCCCTGCGACGCCTCCACCAAGGGGCGAACCGCCTGCGTCATGGCCGCCTTTGCCCACCTCACTCCGGCCGTCTACGCCCCCCACCTCCTCGAGTTCCAGCGCGCCATCGTCGAGCAGTACGCAGACGTCGCCCTGGCCGGGCTCATGAAAGACGAATGGGGCTTCCCACCGTGCCATGGCGGCTGCCCCCCGAAAGACGACTTCTGGTTCTCCGCGTTCCGCGCCCAGGCCTACGCCGAGGCTACCGGCGGGCGCGACCTGGTTCGCGATTTGCTGCTCATGCACGCCGGCGAACGCGGCCGCGAACGAGAGCGCCAAGCCGCCATCAATATCCTCCTCAAGACCTCCCGCGAACGCAATGTCGCCATCGAAGACCACTATTACCACCTCGCCAAAGAGTTCTTCGGGCCCGCCGCCGCCGTGGTTACCCACGCAACGTGGATGCCCTATCCGGGCGCGTCCGAGTTCAAGAAGAACGGGCTGAGTTGGTGGGCGGCCACGCGCGATTGGGGCCAAAGCGATGAGTACACGCCCTTCCCCGCGCGAACCGCCCTCGCCAAGAAATGGGGCAGCCCCGTCTGGTACAACCAGTTCTACTCGCCCAAACTCGCCGACTACGAAGCAAGCCTGTGGACCCACGCCCTCGGAGGCGGACGCATCAACTACCACCCCATCTATCCCAATCCCGAAAACAAGACCAGAGCCCAACGCACGTGGGAACTCCTCGAGGGCGGCCTGATGCGAGGCGAATCCCGCATCCGACTCCTCCCCCTCATCTCGAGCGCGCCCATCGACTGCCCCGTCGCCGTCGTGTTCGGTCACGCCTGCGCCATGAACTGGGCCGGACCAGCGTATGACGACGTCGGCCTCGCCGTCACCGATGCCCTCTGGCGCGCAGGATTCTACGCCGACCTGATTCCGACCAGCGAGATCGAATCGGGGGCACTGCACATCGACCCCGACGGCGCCGTAGCCTACGGCCCCCAACGCTACGCCGCCGTGGTCCTCTACCATCCCGAGTTCGAGACGCCCGCCACCGCCGACTTCTTCGGCCAGGCCGATGCCTCGCAAACCACCCTGTTCCGCATCGGCGACTGGACGCGCGACTTCCACGCCAACGACTTCGACGGCATCGCCGCCCTGCCCTCGGCCATGGTCGCGTGCAAGGACGCGGCCGACGCGGCGTCCAAGACCATCGCGCGGCTCCATGAGCAAGGCGTGCCGCCGTGCACGCCGGCGATGGGCAACCTCCGCAACAAGACGGTCTGCCCCACCCGAGAAGGACGTATCCGCCTTACCGACGGCACCGAAGTGCTCCTGGCCGGCGTCCACAACGTCGCCGGCGATCCCATCAGCGGCACGTTTGACCTTGGCGGCCATGCCGTCACCGCCCGCGCCGTCGGACTCCTCGCCGTACGCTTCCGACCCGACGGCGCACTCGATGCCCTGGCCGCGGGCGGCCTCACCGAATTCAATGCCGGCGGAATCGCCCTGCGCCTCGACGCACCCGTCGACCTCGCCTTCTGGCACGACGATAAGGGCCACGCCAAAGGGGTCCTCCAGGACGCGGCCGGGCCTGTCCCCGAAGCCCTGCTCGCACTCACCGAAGATTGGCGCCGGCTCTCGTCCCCGCCGCCCTTTGTCCCCAAGCCGCCGCCAGCTGCGGAACCGGCCTCATGATTCAACGCCGGAACCGTTTCGGCTACCATGCCACGGAATGCCTATGCCCCGGCGTGCATGCCGTGCAGCACAAGGAGACGCCCGCCATGAACCGGAGAACCTTCATCAAGAGCGCCTCGGCCGGCGCCATCGTACACGCAGGTACGGTCGCGGCGGCCGCCGGG
>Ga0272442_10010151_pt1 | contig 11638 bp, 9 predicted proteins | sample SSMForm2O_FD_200262 | JGI IMG/M metagenome (GOLD analysis project Ga0272442, IMG submission 200262) | Marine sediment archaeal communities from Little Sippewissett salt marsh, Falmouth, MA, United States - SSM-Form-2O | ecosystem: Environmental > Aquatic > Marine > Wetlands > Sediment ...
TGCAGGAAGCACTCATATCGATGATTACCGGATCGCCGCCGGTGGGAAATCCCGCGGCAATGGGATTGGGGGTGTAGAGCGGCTCCAGGCCGCCGAAGGGGGCGACACTTTGCACCGACGGGTCGGAACAGGTCATCAGGAAAATTAGGCCCCTGTCGGTGACGCGCCTGGCGTAGGCTGCCAGCGCCGCCGTGTGGTGGCTGCGGCGGATCACCACCGTGACCACCGGCTGCTCGCCGCAGCGCTCCAGTGCCAGGTCCTGGGCATAATAGACCAGCCAGGGTCCGGGTAGATAGCGGCCGTCCAGGGTCACCGCCCCGCCCCGGTCGGCGATCACCTCCGGCACTCCGCTGCCCGTCAGGCTGCCCTGTTCCAGTTCCTGCAGGTAGGCAGGCAGCAGAGCCAGGCCGTGGGTGGTGTGGCCCAGCAGGTCGCCTTCCACCAGCACCTCACTGACCACCGAGGCGATCTGCGACTCCATACCGGCCTTCTTTAGCAGAGCGGCGGACAGGTCCAGCAGGTCCTCGCGGCTGTAAATGGCATCTTTTCGCTCCATGTATTCTCCTTCGGTGAAAGCTGATCTATTGTCCATGCTCCGGTGGGCCGATGCAAGACCAAAGACTGCGCGGCCCGCCCCTTGACCAGAAGGGGCGATCCTGGGATTATGGACAATCCGACAAACAAGGAGTACACCCAATGTCTACACTACCGAAAACCATCATCGAGGCCTGGAAAAGCCGTAAAGGTCCCATCATTTTGGCGACCGTGGACGGTGAGGGGCGACCCAACATCATCTACGCCAGCTGCGTCAGCATGTACAACGAAGAGAGCATTGTGGTCGCGGACAACTACTTCGACAAGACCAAAGCAAATATCCATGGGGGCAGCCGGGGCGCCCTCCTGTTCATGACCGAGGATGATAAAGCCTTTCAGGTCAAGGGAGAGATCGAGTACCACACCGGCGGCCCGGTTTTCGAGGACATGAAGCGCTGGAACCCGGAGAAGCACCCGGGCCACGCGGCCGCGGCGCTCAACGTCCGGGAAGCCTACAACGGCGCGGAAAAACTGCTTTAACAGATCAAAGACGAAAATTCAACTTTCCACACAACCCACCGCCGTGAAGGGCAGCTCTGCGGCTTCCTCCGGGGCAAGCTCGAAAATTGGGCCGAGGCAATTGTAGGAGGGAAGCTCTTCCGGTCGCGGCGGGCGCTCGACCTTTTCGATCCGGCAGCTGCGGCTGCGCCGCTTTAGGAAGCCCTGCAGCGCGGCGGCTTCCGACTCGGTGAAAAGCTCATCCAGGGCAAAGCCTCCCGGCTCTTTGCAGCGGTTGACGAACCAGAGCAGCCGCCGCTCTCTTAAGGCTCCGGTAACCAAAAACAAACCTGCCATACAGGTATTGACGATAAACAGGGCCCGGATAGTGCATGTAATGCATGCGGAGGGATAATTTTTTCCGGATCGGCGGCAGGAGCGCCGCCAGGCCCTCCCCCAGCCGGTTCAGGAAAACGCTTATCCGCTGAGCCCGCTTCGATGAGGCTGTGGAAGGGCACGTTCTCGGCCGGGGCGAGCTGCGGGTGAAATACGCCCGGAAGATGTACTGAGTTTGCCTCAAGTCCCCCGCAGGCGGCGGTAGTCGGTCAGCAGCTCGTTGAAGCGTCGGTGGTCCAGTTTATAAGCGGCGTTTCCCACCGGGTGGGTGAAGAAGAACTCCGGCACCGCGTCGTCCGCGGGCTGCAGGCCCTCCTGCAGGTTGAACTCCCGGATCACTGCGGCGATGCGGGCGGCGGCGGCCTTCAGATCCGCCTCGCTCATCTCGAGCCCCAGAGTGCCCTTGAGGATCGCGGCCAGCTCCTCATAGTAGTAGAAATCCCGGAAAAAGCGGCAGACGATCAGGCAGTCGAAGAGCGCCAGCCGGTCCTCGTACTCCAGAAACATCTCCGCCTTGCCCTCGTTGCAGTGGGGGTCGATCATCCCGGAAAGCTCCGGCTTGTAGAAGGTGGTGCGCAGGTGGCAGGCCCCCCGGTCGGACACCGCGTAGGCCAGGGCCATGCCCTCCAGACTGCGGGGATCGTAGCCCGCCGGCTCCATGCCGTTGAACTGGATCGAGATCTCCTCCAGGTCCAGCCTGCGGGCGGCTTCCCGCACCCCCTCGGCCAGCAGGTCGCCGATCCCCTCCCGCATCGCGATCATCTTCAAGAGCTCGGCGATGCGGTCGACCTGGCCGTAGTCGATGGCGAAGTCGATGCGGCCCCTTTTGGCGGCTTCGATGGCGAAGGCGGTGACATTGCCGGCCGTCATGGTGTCCATCCCCAGGCGGTCGCAAAGGTCGTTCAGATAGGCGATCTCCCGGATGTCCTCCACCAGGTTGAGGCCCCCGAAGGCGTAGATGGTCTCGTACTCCGGACCGTCGAGCTTGAGGCCCTCATGCCGGCCGCCGGTCACCACGCTCTGGCGGGTGCAGGCCATGAAGCAGTAAGTGCAGGCCTTGGGCTTTACCGCCAGGTCCCGGTGCAGGGCAGAAGCATTAATCTGCTTCCAATGCGCGACCCGGCCTTCCTGCCAGTAGCGGCTGGGAAAGGCCTCGGCGTCATTGGTCAGGTCCACCACCATGGAGGTGCCCTTGTCATGGTAGGCGGCGGTGGTCGGGTGGTCCCGCCACTTCTTTCCCCACTCTTTGCGGAGATGCGCGAGCAGCTCCGGGTCGGCCGCCTCCTTGACCAGGCCCCCCCGGAAAACCAAAGCCTTGATGCGCTTGGATCCGAGCACCGCGCCGATCCCGGTCCGGCCCAGGCAGCGCCCGAAGTCGTTGTTCACGTAGGCGTAGCGCACCAGGTTTTCCCCGGCCGGCCCGATGGTCAGCACCGCGCATTCCCGGCCGGGAAAGCGTTCCCGGAGAATCCGCTCGGTTTCCAGGGCGTCCTTGCCTAAAAGCGCGGCGGCGTCATGAAACTTCACACCCTCGGGAGCGATCTCCAGGCAGCCCCAGTTGTCCAGTTTGCCGGAGAGCACGAAGGCGTCATAGCCCACAGCGCTCATGGGCTGGAATGCCCGCCCGCCGGCATAGGACTCGGCGAAAATTCCCGTCAAGGGGCTCTTGGTGAAGGCGGCGTAGCGGTTGGCGCCCCAGACGGGGAAGCCGCAGGCCGGGCCGGTAGTCAGTATCAGCCGGTTCTCCGGGGCCAGGGGGTCCACTCCCGGGGGATTCAGTTGCTTCAGCAGCCAGGCCCCCAGTCCCTTGCCCCCCAGGTAGTCGGCGAAGACCTGGTCCGGAATGGCCTCGCTCTTTTCCTGCCGGGCATCCAGATCGATGGTGAGCATCTTGCCGTAACAGCCTTTCATGGCTTCCCCTTTCTGCGCTCTTCGAGAAATGACAGATCGAGTGTAGCAAAAACTCTTGCTCTAAAACAAGGCACCGGTCAGTCCCGCGCCGGCGTCTCCTGGGCGGCAGAAACGGGGGAGAAGAGCTTGAACAGCACCGGCACCACGATCAAAGTCAGTGCGGTGGAGGTGAAAAGCCCGCCGATCACGGCCAGCCCCATGGGCGCCCACAATGTGCCGCCCCTCAACGTCAGGGGTAAAAGCCCGACGATGGTGGTGGCGGAGGTCAGAATGATAGAGATAAAGCGGACCTGTCCCGCCTCCACGAGGGCGCCGGTCATCTCCTTGCCCTCCCGGATGAGCTGGTTGGCGAAGTCCACCAGGATAATGGCGTCATTGACCACGATGCCCACCAGGCTGGTGAGGCCCACGAAGGCGGTGAAGGAGAAGGAAAGGCCGCTCACAAAAAGCGCAGCCACCGAGCCGATGAAGGCCAGGGGCAGAGAGGAGAAGATGATGAAGGGCTGGCTGAAGCTGCGGAACTGCAGCACCAGCACCCCGAAGATGGCCACCAGGGCGATCACCACTGCCATGCCCAGGCCGCCGAAGGACTCCTGTTGGTTCTCACTCTCCCCGGCCACGTGATAGCGGGTCCCCCGGGGCCAGGAGAGGGCCTCGAGGCCGTCCGTCACCTGCCGGGTCACCTCCCGGACGGACACGCCCGCGGCGACATCCGCGGTCACGGTGACGCTCCGCTCCAGGTTGAAGTGGCGGATCCCAGCCGGGCCGGAGGCCAGCTCCAGGACGGCAAGCTGGCCCAGGGGCACCTGGCTGCCGCTCAGTGCGGTTACCGAGAGGCGCCTTAGATCCGCCAGGCGCGCCTCACCCCCGGCTCCGGCCGGTTCGAGGCGGCAGACAATGTCGTATTCATTGCCCTCGGCGTCCCGGTAGCCGGAAACCACCAGGCCGGAGAGGGCGGCCCGCACCGTCCGGTCGATATCCGTGAGGCGCACGCCGAGGAGACCCGCCTTGTCCCGGTTGATGCGAAGGCGTATATCGGTACGGTTCGTGCTCAGTGGATTGCCCACATTGACCGTGCCCGGCACCTCCCGGATGCAGCGCTCAACCTCCCGGCTTAAATCTTCCAGCTGCTCGAGGTTGTTGCTCATCACCCGGATGGCCACCGGCGCCTCCATGGGCGGCCCCTGCTCCAGCTCCTTGACCTCGATGCGCGCCTCGGGGTAGTCGGCGAAGCGCCGGCGCAGCTCCTCCAAAAGAGCCGGGGTCTCCCGGGGATGGTAGTCCGTTAGCTGCACGAAGATCTGGCCGTAGTGGCTGCGCTCCCCCAGGCTGGCCAGGTTGTAATAGATGCGGGGGTTCCCCTTGCCGATGTTGGCGGCGAAGTGCCGGATCTCCTCCCGGTTTGCCAGGGCGCCCTCCACGAAACGGACCGCCCGGTCGGTGCCGGCGATGCTCGTCCCCCGGGGAGTGATTACATTGATCATGAACTGGGGCTTCTCGGCCTTGGGAAAGAAGCTGGTGCCCACGAAGAGTAAAAAGACCAGCACCGCCGTGCCCAGGAGGGCCAGGGCGGTCATGAGCACCCGGAACGGGTGGTGCAGGCACCAGGAGAGGAAGCGGGTATAGGAACCGCGGATGAAGCCTTCCAGGCTGCGGTGCAGCCAGCTTGGGCGCTCGGCCTTGCCGCCGGCCAACACCCGGGTGGCCAGGTAGGGGCTGAAGGTCAAAGCCAAGAGCAGGGAGGCCGACAGCGTAAAGAGCACCGTCACCGGCATGCTGCGGATGAAGCGGCCGGCCAGGTTCTGCATGGTGATCAGGGGCAGAAAGGCCAGCAGGGTGGTGACCGTGGCGCTGGTGATGGCCCAGCCCACCTGTGAGGCGCCCAACAGGGCGGCCTGGCGGGGGGTATTGCCCAGATAGAGATAGCGGGAGATGTTCTCTGTCACCACGATGGCGTTGTCCACCAGGATTCCCAGCACGATCACCAGCCCGGCGATGGTCATCTGCTGGAGCCCGAAGCCGCTCAGGTGAACGAAGCCGGTGCCGATGAGCAGGGAGAGGGGAATGACCAGGACCACGATCAGGGACTGGCGGCGGCCGACTCCCAGGAAGACGATCAGCCCCACCAAAAGAATTCCCTGAAGAAGGTTGCCGAAGAAAACCCGGAAGCGCTTCGCTACGCTTTCCGCCTGATCGAAGGCCGTGGCGATCTCCATGCCGGGAGGCAGGGTGGGGCGGAACTCCCCGAGGATGGTGGAGACCCGGCGGCGGATGCGGAAGATGTTGGTAGCCTGCTTCTGGCTCAAGGTGATGAAGACCGCCCGAGCGCCGTTGAAGCGGGCCCGGTAATCCGTGTCGGCGTCGCCGAGCTCCACCGCGGCAATGTCCCGGAGAAATACCAGCCGGCCGGAGGCGGAGTGGACCACGGTGTCACGGATCTCCTTTAGGCTTTGGTAGGCGCCGCTGGTGCGAACCGTGAACCTGCGTCCGCCGCTGTCCACGCTGCCCCCGGGAATCTCGGTGTTGGCGGAGCGGATGGCGGCCAGCACCTGGTCCAAAGACAGTCCCATCCGGGACATGCGCTCCGCATCCAAAGAGACGGCTATCTCCCGGTCAGGGCAGGCATGGATTTTCACCCGGCGCACTCCGCTTACCTGTTCGAGAAGGCCCTGCAAAGCCTCGGCTTCCGCCTGCAGCTCGGCGTAAGCCGCCGTTTCGGACACCAGAGCCAGCTGCAGGATGTTGACCGAGCCCACCTCCCACTTGAAGGTTTCCAGGCGCACGACTTCCTCGGGAAGCGTTCCGCGCACGCTTTCGATCTTTTCCACGAATTCCCGGAATTTTTCGTCCGCATCACTTCCCAGCTCGAACTCCATGCCGAGCTCCGCGATCCCATTGCCGCTGGCCGAGTTGATCTGCTTGATATCCTCGAGCTCGTTGACCGCCTTTTCGATCGGGTCGATCACCAGGTGTTCCAGCTCCAGGGGAGAAGCCCCGGGATAGACCACCACCACGCTGGCCCCGGGAATGGCCATCTGAGGGTCTTCGCTGCGGGGCATGACCAGGAAGGCGTAGCCCCCGAACAAAGAAGCCAGCAAAATGATCACCAGGGTAAAATGGTGGTTGGCCACGGCGAGCCGGGGAAGACGCATCAATCTTCCTCCGCCAGAACCTTCACCCGCACCCCCTCGTTTAGGTAGGACGCTCCCCCCGTGACCACCGCCTCGACTTGCTCCAGCCCGGAGCGGACCGCCGCCCGGCCGTCGCTGATCCGCTCCAGGATCACCGGCAGTTTCCGCGCCCGGGAGGTCTCGCTGTCCACGGTGTAGACCCAGGCCTTTTTCCCCTCCCCCTCAACCAGGGCCTGCAGGGGGATGAAGGTTAGGCTGACGCGCCGGGAGGGCATCACCTCCGCCCGGGCGATGAAGCCGGAGACCAGCTCATCCTCACCCGCGTCCAAAGTCAGCTCCACCTCGAAGGTGCCGCTGGCCGGATCGGCGGCCTCCGCTATCTCCGACACCACTGCGGCGAACAGGCGCTCCGGGAAGACGTCGAAGCGCACTTCCGCGGGATCGCCCAGGCGCAGACGCACCACATCCCGGTCGATGGCCCCGAAGCGCAGCACCCAGCTCTTCTCGCTGGAAGCGAAGACCAGCACGGGCTGTCCCGGGGCGACCAGCTCCCCGGGTGCGGCGAAGCGCTTGAGAATCTTCCCCCGCGCCGGCGCCCGGATAACGCCGTGCCTGCGGTTGAACTCCGCCACCTCCAGGTCCGAGCGGGCCAGGCTGTGGGCGCTCTCCGCGTCCTGGAGCTGCTCCAGGGGGGCCACCCGGTCTTCAAATAGCAGGCGGGCCCGCTCCAGGTCGCGGGCGGCCTTGTCCAAAGCCGTGCGGGCCCGGGCGGCCCGGGCATCGATCTCCGCCAGGTCCAGGCGGGCCAGAACCTGCCCCGCGGCAACCTCCTGTCCCTCGTCGACGGTGATTGCCGCGATCAGGCCGCCCGTTTTGAAGGACAGCCGGACCGTTTCCTTGCGGGCCAAAACAGCGGCGGCGTGGACGGGAAAAGAGGTCTCCAGCCGCTCCACCGCCTCGAGGCGGACCGGCACCGCCTGCGCATCAGCGTCAGGCAGGCCTGCCCCGGGCTCTTCCCCGTTTTGACGGCGGCAGCCGCCGCAGAACGCGCCTGTTAGCGCCAAAACGGCCAACAGCAAGAGGATTTTCTTCATTCCGGCTTGCCTCCTTTGTCCGGAGCTTTATGAGCCGCGGTCACCGATTCCAGGCGCGCGCAGGCGATCAGGGCGTCGTAGCCCGCGATCAACCTGCCGGTCTCGGCGCGGGTAAGCTGATTCCGGGCATCCATATACTCCATCTGCGAGGAGATGCCCGCTTCATATTTGCGGGCCACAATGTCGAAATAGGCGCGGGAGCTCTTCAGGCCCTCCCCGGCCGCTGTCAGGGAGCGGCGGGCCACCTCCAGATCCGCCCATGCTTCCTCCACCTCCAGGCGGATGCGGGCGCAAAGCTCCTCCCGCCGGGTCTCCAGGCTTCTCTCCGCCAGCCGGGTTTGCGCGCTTTTGGCCCGCACCTGTCCACCGCTGTAGAGCCGCCATTGCACAAGCAGGGAAGCGCTCCAGAAATCGTTGTCGTTGCTGAAGCGGAAATCCTCACCCTGGAACCCGTAGGCGAAGGCGGCGGAAAAATCGGGCAGCCGGGCGCTTTCGGCCAGGCGCACCGTCTCTCCCGCCGCCCCGAGGCTGATGTCCAGCAGCTTAAGCTCCTCCCTGCCGCTGAGGGCCTGCACCAGGGCCTGCTTCAGGCTCGCATCCCCGCAGCAAGGGATTTCCCCGGGGGCCATGTGCTCGATCTCCGCATCCGGCTCCCGGTTGAGCAGGAAATTGAAGTACGCGGCGCTGATCCTGAGCTGCCTGCCGGCCGCCGCCTGCTCCTGCTCCAAAGCGGCGATCTCGGCCCGGGCCCGGTAGACCGCGTCCTCGGTGGCCTTGCCCCGGACGAGAAGGCTTTCGCTCACCCGCAGGTTTTCCTCTAGCAGCTCCCCGCTCTCCTTTAGCAGCTCCACCAGGCCGCGGGCCTTGAGGTGATTGTAGTAGGCCTCGCGGATCTCGAAGCTGAGAAGGCGGCGGTAGAGGGCCAGCTCCGCCTCCCGCGCTCTGCTCTCAAAGCCCTGCAGGCGGACCTCGTGCCGCAGGCGGGGAACGAACAGGGGCTGCATTACGACGAGCCGGGTCTCCTGCTCCCGCTCATGGGAAAGGGGAATGATTTCCGGGCCGAGATCGGTGGGAAACTGCGGGGCTCCCAGGAGGGTGTTCAGGGCGTCGTGCACGTCGTTCAAGAGCTCCCCCACGGGAAGCTCGAGGGTCCGACCTCCGCCTGCTCGGGTGAGGCGGGCTTCCAGGGACAGCGCCGGCAGGTAGCGGCCCCGCGCCTCCCGCAGCGCCTGAACGCTCTGCTCCAGGTCGAAGCGTTTCTGCCTGAGAGTTAGGTTCGCGGCCAGGCCTTGCGCCACATAGCGGTCCAGCACGCTCTCCCCGCCCGCCGCGGCCGGGAACAGGCAAATCAGGAGCAGAAAGATGACCCTCAGAGCACAGCGTACAATCACCGTCACCCCCCGGTGGCGCGGATGCCCTCAAGCAGGGCCGCGCTTGTTCCCCGCCAGACGCGCCGGTAATCCAGGCTGTTCCCGCTCAGCCAGTACTGGGTGAGGATCCCGTCCACCAGGGAGACCAGGGCATAGGCCAGGCTGTCCGCATCCAGGGGGCGGACCAGCCCCGCCCGCATTCCCCGCTCGAGCTGGGCGCTGATCCTGGCCCGGATCTCGTCGTACATGGCGTTGTACTCCCCCCGGATTTCTTCCCTGCGGATGGCCTCGATCTCCACCTCCTTGCAGGCATTGGCCACCCAGGGATTTTTGATGAGCTCGTCCATGAAAATCAGGCCGCCCTCCACCAGGGCGTCGCGGGTCAGGCCGATCTCCTCGATCCGGTCCCAGAGGGCCAGGTTGTGCCGCCGGTGCTCCCGGAACATCTCCAGGAAGATCTCCCACTTGGAGCTGAAATGCCAGTAGATCCCGCCCCGGGTCAGCCCCGATTCCCTGGTAATGTCGGCCATGGTAGCGGCGCTGTAGCCCTTGCGGGCGAAGATCCGCAGCGCGGCTTCCAGGATCTCCCGGCGGCGGATATCCTTACTTTTTTTCATGGTCACGGCGCTTTCTCCCCATTACAGACTGACTGGTCGGTATAAAGTATAGAGAGGGCAGCGGAATCTGTCAAACGCATCGCTTCAGCGCCCGCTTGTTATCGCTTTACAGCGGCAAACAGGGAGCTTACACTTTGATGGTATGAACCCGGTTTGTATTGTCGGCGGCGGCGGCACGGGGATCGCCTCCGCTTATGATCTGGCCCTGAACGGAATCCCGGTTCTGCTTGTAGAGCGCGGCGAGTTCACCTCGGGCACAACCGGCCGCCATCACGGCCAGCTTCACTGCGGCGCCCGCTACGCCGTCGGCGATCCGGACATCGCCCGGGAGTGCCTGCTGGAAGCACGTATCCTGCGGCGCATCGCCTCCCAGGCAATCGAATTCAACAGGGGCCTTTTCGTCGCTTTGGACGCGGATGATGCCGCCTACGCCGACGCCTTCCTGCCCGCCTGCGGCCGGGCGGGTATTCCCGCCCGGCGCCTGACCGGGAACCGGGCCAGGGAGCTCGAGCCCTCCTTAAGCCGGCGGGTTCGGCTGGCGGTCGAGGTACCGGACGGCACCATCGATGCCTACAGGCTGCCCCTGAGTTTCCTGGCTTCCGCCCTCCGCCTCGGCGTGCGGGCGCGCCGTTTTACCAGGATGGAAGCGGTCCACCCAACCGGCGGCGGGCTGGCGGTGACCCTGAAAGACCTTACCCGCGGCAGCCGCGAGACGATCGAGGTCAGCGCCGTGATCAACGCCGGCGGTCCCTGGGCGGGGATTGTCGCCGCCGCCGCGGGCTGTTCCCTGGCCATTACGCCCACGCCGGGAACGATGATCGCCGTGGCCGGCCGCATGACCGACCGCGTCATCAGCCGCCTCAGGCCGCCCGGAAACGGGGACATCCTGGTACCCCAGCGCCTGCAGACCATCATCGGCACCACCGAGTGGACCACCACGGACCCCGAGGCCCTTCAGCCCCGGCGGGAAGACTTTGAAATGCTACTTGCCGAAGGTGAAAAAATGGTTCCGGGCTATGCCCGGGGCAAGCTCATTTCCACCTGGGCGGCGGCACGGCCCCTGGCCGGACGCAGCGACGAAACCGGACACGCACGCCTGAGCCGGAACTTCGAAATTATCCACCACAACGACGCTCCCGGCTTCTTCTCCGTTATCGGCGGCAAAGCTACGGTCCTGCGGGCCATGGGCGAGGCCGCCGCCGACGCCGTACTGGACTATTTGGGGAAGAAGCGAAGCAAGAGCAGCGCGGATTATTCCCTCCTTTCCTGGCGGGATGTCTTCAGAAAGGGGTGCCTGACATGACCACAATCACCCTGCGCATCAGCTTGAGGAGCGAATACTGCGACTACCGGGTGGAAGCGGACGAGCACACCAGCGTGCTCGACGCCCTGGAATCGGTGCGGCGCTTCCAGGAGCCGGACCTGATCTACCGCCACTCCTGCCACCACGGATCCTGCGGGTCCTGCGCCTGCTTGATCAACGGCAGCGAGGGTTTGGCCTGTACAACGAAGATCCTCTCTTTGGAGAGTGCGGTTGTGTTGCTGGAGCCCCTGAAGGGAATGCGGGTGCTTTCCGGCCTGGCTGTCGACGCAGAGACGGTACTCAGGGACATCAGCTCCGGCTGGAGCTACAAGCGGACCAGCCGGGGCGGCGGCGAGCGCTTCGAGGAGTGCATCGAGTGCGGCGCCTGCCTCTCGGCCTGCCCGCCCTACAACGACAGCACCGGCTTCGTGGGCCCCGCGGCGCTGGCGGCGCTCCACCGGGAGCGGCTGAACAATCCCTCCTCCGCCGGCCCCCTTCTCGCGCAGGCCGACTCACCCGCCTGGGTGCACGGCTGCCGGCGGGCCGTGCACTGCAGCCGAGTCTGTCCCTCCGCCGTCGCCCCGGCCCGGAAGATCCAGGAGCTGCGCGACGAGATCGGGAAAACGGCGGGATCATCCCGCGTTGATAAGAGATGAAGGCGAAACAGCAAAGGAAGGCCGCCCCCGGGGAGGGAACCTGGTCCCTGTCCGCTGTCATGGCCGAGCTAAAGGGCCTGGGCACGGCCCAGAACCGCAAGGTCTACCGGCGCCACGGCGCCGGGGAA
>Ga0272442_10010153_pt1 | contig 11636 bp, 8 predicted proteins | sample SSMForm2O_FD_200262 | JGI IMG/M metagenome (GOLD analysis project Ga0272442, IMG submission 200262) | Marine sediment archaeal communities from Little Sippewissett salt marsh, Falmouth, MA, United States - SSM-Form-2O | ecosystem: Environmental > Aquatic > Marine > Wetlands > Sediment ...
GCCGTTTTCGCCCACCTGCACGCGGTTCGTGCCGTCGATATTCATCAAGTACACGTTCCGCGTGCGGTCATCGCCTTCGCCTTCTTCGAGCAGGTAGACCACCTTGGTTCCGTCCGGCGAGGCGTGCGGATACAATTCATCGAGGTCCGGCGTCTGGGTGAGGTTCAGCGGGTTCGACCCATCGGCGTTGACCAGCATGAGCTCCCAGTTGTCGTCGCGGTAGCTCTCGTAGACGATCTTGAATGGGCAGTCTCTCAGCTCCTGGCGCAGATCCGCCGGGGCGGCAAGGCCCCACGCCAGAAGCGCCGCCGTACACACCACCGTTTGTTGCCATCGTCTGCCTATCACGTGTCAGTTCCCTTGACGAAGACCCAGTCGGGCTCCTTGTTGCTCAGCCCGTCATGGGTGAGTTGCAGGACCTCGTGGGGCTCGTCCGCGCGCACCACCCAGATATCCCATCCCTTGGCCTTGGTGCCGACCACGTAGCCGGCCGGCTGCATCCGCGTGCCCAGGGGACCCCTCGAGTAGGCGATGTACTCCCCGTCGGGCGACCAGTCGACATGATACACCTGTTGTGGGTATGGGACCTCGGCCAACGTGCGCCGGTTCGTCACCCTCGGTTCCGCGGCACCGAGATCAATATCCGCGGTCTCGACCCACATCGGGGTGTGATTGTGCGAGTTGCCCGTGCCCCAGGCCACGCGCCGGCCATCCGGGCTGAGGTCGGGCCGGCACTGGAAGAGGTCGTCCGGCCCGGAGCGCGACCGCATGAGCTCGAGGACCCGGTCGCCATGGACCTCGAGCGCGACGATGGAATGGCGAAAGCCCATGCCGCCCATGGCGCTGGACACGATCCAGTTGCCGCAGGAGGACCAGCACGGATTGAGCAGCCCGGCGGTGTCGCCTTTCGGATGAGGGCGGTGTTCGCCGGTTTCGAGGTCGTAGAAACGCAGGGCCTTGTTGGCGCCGCCGCCCTCGTTGTAGTTCACCCATGTGCCCTCGATGTAGCCGATGCGCCGGCCATCCGGCGCCCAGAACGGTTGCCGGCCGTTCTTGCCGACCTGCACGCGCGGACCGCCCTCGATGTTCATGTAGAAGACGTTGCGGGTGCGCTTGTCGCCCTCGCCCTGCTCGGCCACGAAGACCACGCGCTGGCCGTCCGGCGACGCGTGAGGATACATCTCGTCCACCGAAGGCGTCCGCGTGACGTTCACCGCGTTCGAGCCGTCCGCGTCCATGAGCAAGAGGTCCCAGTTGCCGTCGCGGTAGCTCTCGAAAACGAGCTTGAATGGACACGCGGCCAGTTCCGCCCGCAGCCCATCGGCCGCGGCAGGCATCCCGACGATCCACAACGCCGCGGCGGCGAAGGCCGCTGTCCGATTCCCGCGCTTGCTCTTCGGCATCACTCCGTTCCTGTGGCATGTCGATGGTGGACGCCGCCTACGTCCAACGGTAAGGAAGTGATCTTCATGGGCCTTTCCCCTCCAGGGCTCGGCTGTCAGCCGCCCAACTCGTCCAGGCTCACTTCCCGGCGTTCGTCCGACGCTTTGCGCAAGGCGAGGGCGAAACGCAGAATGCCCGTGGCCTGCTCGCCGGTCAGCAACGGTTGCTCGGCGCCCTGGATGGCGCCGATGAAGTTGCCCAGGGCGTAGCGGAAGCCGCCGGCCCAATCGGACTCGACGTCGTGATGAGTCCATCCGTCGCTGGTGTAGACGCTGACCGCGGGTCCCTCCTGGATGTGGCCGGTGCATCGGCGCACGAGGATGATGCCGGCGCTTCCGGTGACCTCGAACCACTCGTCGCACGAGTAGTACTGGGTCGGAATGGCCATGTCCATGGCCTGTGCGTAGTCGCACACGCCGTAACGAGGTCCGCCTTTGTGTTTCCACATCATGACCGCAGGGCAGTCGATCACGTCGTTCATGGTGTCGATCCAGCTTGCGACGCGCTCGAACTCGCCCATGAGATACCAGGCCGTGGCCCACATGTGGTGCCCGTGGTCGAAGGTCTGGATGCCGCGGCCCTGGCGCACCTCTTCGATCCGCCATACCCACGTGGCCGGCCGGACCTCCCAGCCACCATCCCACTTGCCGCCTACGAACTTCATGCGCAGCACGCTCGGCTCGCCGATGACGCCGTCCTCGATCAGGCGCTTCGCCAACACGATGGGCGGATAGAACACGTAGTTGTCCGTCACCTTGTAGGTGACGCCGGCCTCACGGACAGCGGCCAGCATGCGTTCGGCGGCTTCGAGGCTGGTGGTCATGGGCTTCTGCACGGCGATGTGCTTGCCCGCCCGCGCGGCCTCGATGACCATCGGCTCGTGTATGGTCTGCGGCGTGACGATTTCGACGGCGTCGATCTCGTCGTCGGCCAGCAGTTCTCGATAGTCCGTGTACCGCTTGGGCACGCCCCATTCCTGCTGACGGCGCTCGCCGACCTCCGGGTCCGCGTCGCACACCGCGTGCAGCGTCGCCTCGGGATTATGCGCGTAGGCGGCAACATGCAGGTCGGCAATCCGCCCGCACCCAATCATGCCTATTTTGATCACGTTCAGCGTCTCCCCGTGGTTGAGCCCGCCGCATTATGAGAGTGGGCCGTGAGGGAGGTCAAACGTCGGGAAGGCGGCTGTAGGGCCAGGATCAGGTCAGGACGGTCTGGAACCCCGCCTGCTCGAAGTGGTGGTCGGCGGTCAAGGCTTCGATGATGTTGCGGCGGTCCATGATGGCGAAGGAAACGCAATCGACAAACGACCATTCCTTGTCTGATCGTTCGCCATAGAGCTTGAGTCCCGCCTCGCAGGACTGGGCGTCTGCCGGGACGATCTCGATTCTCGGGTCGCGTGTTAGTTGTGCGACGAACGGCGCAAAGAGCCGGCGGCCTCCTCCCTTGGCGAGGAAGTTCCCCAACTCCGCCAAGACCCAGCCACTGGTGGCCAACGGCCTGGACAGCCGCACCAAACCGTCAAAGGCACCAGCGTGGTGCTCGTCGTTTGGATTCAGAAAGGCAACCAAGCAGGAGGTATCAACGAAGACGGGCGTCATTGCTTGGGATGCCCGTAGAGATAGTGTTCCAGATTCCGAGCCGCGTCAGCGGGCAATCCGTTCACCTTTCCGGCGAACTTCGCGAGACCTGCTGTCGTGGACTTCCCATCGCTTCCGCCGATCAGTGCGGCATCCACCACAGCCACCTCCACGACCGCCCCTTCCGGCAGGACCGCCGACTCGTCCAATACGACGGCGCCATTCTCCACGTGTCCTCGATAGGTCATTCTTGCCTACCTCGCTACATGTGACCTACCGGGAGTATAGCACAGCGTGCGAGTTTCCCGGCTACCTGCGAGCCAGAAGCCGCGCCGCCTGACGGGGCAATCGTCCACAGGCGCTGTCGTATCAGCCCTGAAGATCCTTGCCGTTACGGTGAGACACCTTGCGCTGCGAACTCTGAATTGCACGGAGCTCCTGGGTGCCCCGCCCCAGCTTCCGCCATGGTCATACCGGCAATCTCCTGCTGCACCCTTTCCGCGCCCTTGTGCTTCATCTCTACGCAATCAAAGGTCTTTGCCATATGTGGGAACGGCTCCTGAGAAGTGTACGTCGCCAAACGGCTTGAATCGAGGCACGGCCCATCCCATGATAGGTCCAAGAGGAGAGCTGCACAACTCCACTATGCTTGCGCCAAAGCACAGACAGATCCCGAGCGTCTTGACGCGAATCGTCGCGTTTGTCGAAAGGAGGTCGTCGATGTTCCCCAGACATCATCTTGGAGCCGCCGTGCTGGCCGTCCTGACTTGTGGGGTGGCATTCGCCGAGGCCGGGAAGCTGGTCGACGCGACGCTGTTCGAATCGACGGGGCAGCACTACCGGTGGTCGGAGGGCTCGACCATCAACCTGGACGACAAGGACCACCTGCTGATGGCGGTCACGTTATTCGGTCAGGGGGGGCACGACAACACGGCCGGGCGGATTCTGGCCTTCCACTCGTACGACGGCGGGCTGACGTGGACCTCGCTCGACGAGGCCGAGGTGCTTCAGGAGAACGTGGGCAAGGAGAACACGATGTCGCCCGCGCTGCTCAAGCTGGCCAACGGCGATGTGCTGTGCTTCGTGAACGTCAAGAACAGCATCCGCGACTGCGGGCCGTGGGTGAAGCGTTCGACGGACGGCGCGACCACCTGGGGGCCGCTCGAACGGCTTCCCTACGAAGGCTACGGGGGCGTCGGTTGCGACCGTGCGCTCCAGATCTCGACGGGCCGCGTGTTGCTGCCGTGCTGGGTCAGCCTGGATTCGTTGGACTCGACCCACGCGTACGTGTGCTACTCGGACGATCGTGGGAGGACCTGGCGGAAGACCGACTTGATCAGCACGCCGAAGGGCTCGACGGGCCGAAAGACCGATCCGGCCACGGAAGAGCCGATGATCGTCGAGCTCGAGGGGGGCCGGCTCATGATGGTCCTGCGCACCTATCTCAAGTCGATCTACACGTGCTACTCGACGGACCGCGGCGCCACGTGGACCGAGCCGGTCAGCAGCGGCATCCCGTCGCCGGGGTCGATGGCCACGATCCGCCGGCTCACGAACGGCGATATCCTGCTTGTCTGGAACTGGGCCACGCCGGAGACTATCGACGGGCCGTGGCCGCGCAACTTCATCACGGCGGCTATCTCGAAGGACGAGGGGAAGAACTTCAGCTATGTCCGCCATCTCGACGGTGCTGCGGATTTCGAGGGAAAGATCACCATGGCCAACGTGGCCTTTGCGGCCGACGACAAGGTCGTGATCACCTACAGCAAGTCGATGACCAAGAAGAACGCTTACAACTGGCGGCTCCAGGTGCTTCCGCTGGCGTGGTTCTACGAGGGCGACACCGAGCAGGTCTACGGCGAGTCGTGCCTGCCCGCCCTCGATACGGCGCCGGCCAAACCCGACGGAGGGATTCAAGAATGACTATGGTCGTGCTCTTGGCCGTGGCCGCGACGGCCGCGGCGCCTGTCGTGTCCTGGGAGTTCGACGACGCGGCCGCGGCCGCGGCGTGGGTTCCCAACGGCTTCCTCGCCAACGTAGGTTGTGAGAACGGCGTTCTCCACTTGGACGCCGTGGGCCGCGACCCGTTCTTCACGGTCCAGGGGGTCGCCATCGAGGCGCAGCCCTGGCAGTATGTGGTCGTCCGCGTCAAGGCCGACCAGCCGGGCACCGGGGAGCTGTTCTGGACGGGGCAGACGGAAGGCCGGCACGGCGGCTTTGACCAGCGCAAGGCCGACGCCTTCAAGGTGGCCGGCACCGGCGAATGGGAGGAGATCGCCATCTTCCCCTTCTGGCACGCCGAGGGCGTGATTCGCCAACTGCGCTTTGACGTCTATCAAGGCGCCCATTTCGACGTGGATTGGCTACGCGTGTATGCCTGGGGCGGCGAGCAAGCGCCTCAGACGGACGCGTTCTCTTGGACCTTCGACGGGGAGGACGCGGCGTGGCGGCGCCATCCCGCCAGCGACGTCCTGTTCGCGCCGCCCGTGCGGTTGGCCGTGGCCGACAAGGGCTGGGTGACGGTGCGGCTGTCGTCCGATCGCGACGCGACCGCGGCCATCGTCTGGGCGCATGACGGAGCCAGCGGAATGCACAGCGAGTCCTTCGCCCTTCGTGGCGGCCCCGAGCTGCGACTGTACAACATCGAGCTGCGGGACTTGCCGGCGTGGCGAGACACCGTCGTGGCCCTCGGCATTCGGCTACCGTCGGACCCAGAGACCCACGTGCGCCTCGAGTCCATTGCCCTGGCGGAGAAGCCCGCGGGACCGGCCGACGTCCGCGTCGTGCACTTCGGCTTCGAAAACGCGGTGAACCGGGCCGAGCGCGTGTGTTCGCTGGTGGCGCGTCTGACCAACCGCGGCGGCGCCGAAGCGGCCGGCCTCGCCGCCATCCTGGATCTGCCGGACGGGGTCGAGTTGGCCGAGGGCGAGGCCGAACAGGCCCTCGCGTCGCTCGATTTCGGCGCGCGCGCGGAGTTGGCGTGGACCGTTCGGGCCGCGCGGCCGGGCGCCTACACGGCCGTTCTTCGGTTTCGCGGGGACGGTGCGTCGGCCGACGTGCCGGCCTCGCTGGCGTTCGCCCCGGCCGTCGCCATCCGCCAGGCCGACGCGGTGCCGGCGCCGAGACCGGTGGCCACCGACGTCGACCTGCTGGCCTACTATTTCCCGGGATGGCACTCGGACACGCGGTGGGACCCGGTCCGTTTCGTGGCGCCGATCCGTAAACCGCTGCTGGGCTATTACGACGAAGGCAATCCGGAGTGCGTGGACTGGCAGATCAAATGGGCGGCCGAGAACGGCATTTCGTGTTTCCTGGTGGACTGGTACTGGGTGGCGGGGAACCAGTCGTTGCGGCACTGGTTCGATGCCTACCGGCGGGCGCGCCATCGAGGCAACCTCGAGGTGGCCATCATGTGGGCCAACCACAATCCGGCGGGCACCCATTCCCCCGAGGACTGGCGCAACGTCGCCCAAGAGTGGATCGACCACTACTTCTCGCTCGACACCTACTACCGCATCGACGGCAAGCCGGCCGTGTTCCTGTGGGCGCCGCAGAACATCCGCAACGACCTTGGCGGGACCGAGGCCGTGAAACAAGCCTTGGACGAATCGCAGGCCATGGCCCAGGCGGCCGGCTACCAAGGCATCACCTACGTCGCGCTGGGCTACGGCCGCTCCGCCGAGCGGTTCCAGACCTTGGCCACGGAGGGCTACGCCGGATTCACCACCTACCACGAGTGGGGAGACGCCATTGGGCTGTCCGACGAACCCAAGCGCGCCCGGTACGAGGACGTGGCCGCCACGAGCCGGCTGGCCTGGCAGCGCTGGGAAGACGTGGCCGGTGCGCTGACCTACTACCCGGTCGTGGACACCGGTTGGGATTCGCGTCCGTGGCACGGCGCGCGTGCGCTGGCCATCGAGGGGCGCACGCCCGACCTGTTCGAGCGTCTTCTCCGCGACGCGAGGGCCTTCTGCGAAACGCATGGCAAGACCGCCCTTATCTTCGGCCCGCTAAACGAATGGGGCGAGGGGAGCTACATCGAGCCGTGCACCGAGTTCGGTTTCGACATGTACGAGCGCATCCGCACGGTGTTCGCAAAGGGCGACCCGGCCGACTGGCCCGTGAATGTCGCGCCGGCCGACGTCGGCCTCGGACCGTATGACTTCCCGGACCAGGAGACGCGGACCGCGTGGACCTTCCAGCATGGGGCGGCTGGCTGGCGAAGCCTCATGGGCGTGTCCGACTTGCGGTGCGAGGACGACGCCCTGCGCTTCCGCACGCGGTCGTCCGACCCAGCCGTGATCGTGCGCACGCTGGGGCTGAACGCCAACCAGTTCTCCCAGGTGGTCATCCGCATGCAACTCGTCGGCGACGTGCCCGAAGGCGGCCGCGGGCAGTTGTTCTGGTCCGGCGTGGGGGAGGAGGCGCAGGAAGCCGCAAGCGTCTCGTTTCCCCTCGACAGGGCCGGCGCGTCCCACGAGTACCGCCTGCACCTTAGCGAGAAGGCACTGTGGCGCGGCGACGTCACGCTGCTGCGATTCGACCCATGCACCACCGAGGGCCTCGAAGTCCGCCTCGAAGAGGTCCGTTTTGAGAAGTAGTGGGGGAGGCCTGCGGCCTTCTCGTTGAAGTTCCGGCCAAAGCCCCATAGAATCAGGGCGAACCGGTTTGGGTGGACTCATGGACGACTCCCTCGGCAACGCCTTGGTGCACTTCGAAGGCTGTCTGCGGGCGCTCCGCGCCGCGGCCGGCGCGATTCCCGCGCTCAATGATGCCCTGTTCGAGGGCTTCCAGGACTGGGAGCGCCAACTCGCGCTGAAGCTCGCGCCGCAGCTTTCGGGGGAGGGCTGCCTGATCGTCGCGATCGCCGGCGGCACAAACACCGGCAAATCGACGGTTTTCAACGCCTTGCTCGGGACAGGGCTGAGCCCGGTCTCGCCATACGGGGCCTACACGAAGCACCCGCTGGTCGCGGCCAACGGGCGGCGCCATCGAGAGTGCCTCGAAAAGGGCAAGCTCCTTCCGGACGCCTTCGTGCCAGAGCCATGGGGGCCCGAACAAGCCGCGGCGCTCACCGACGAATCGGCAGACGGCATGACGGTCTTCATCGGCCGTCACGATGCGCTGCCGGACCGGCTGATCCTGCTGGACACGCCGGACGTCGACTCGATTGTCAAGGAGAACTGGGAGCTGGCCAAGAGCATCCGCGAGGCGGGCGACGTGGTGGTGGCGGTGCTCACGGCCCAGAAGTACGCCGACACGCGGGTGGTCGAGTTCCTGCGCGAAGCCCTCGAGGCGGGCCGCCACGTGGTGGCGCTGATGAACATGGCGGATGACGGGGGCCGGGGCTACGCGGTGACGCGCAGGCAGGCGGCCGAGTTCTTCGACTATCTGCGCGGGAGCGACGAGGCCTTGCCCCCGATCGAGCTGCCGCTATTCGTCCTGCCCCGTATGGCACCCGGCCAAGGCGAGGCCCCTCGCGTGCCGGTCGCCGTGGACGACCCCGGCCAGACGCTGTGGGCCTACTTGGAGGCGCTCGATGCGGTGGGCCTGAAGAAGCGAGTGCTGGCGGACAACCTCAGCCGCTTCACCGACCAGGCGGACGCGTTCATCGAGCGCGCCGAGGCGGTGTCGGGCGGACTCGGCGAAGGCTTGGCGCAGTTGGACGCCCTGACGGTCGAGGCGAGCGGGGCGTACGTCCCGAAGCCGGGTCGCGAGGTGGTGACGGTGGTGCATGATTACATCCAGGACCACGCCAAGGGGGCCGACCGCGCCTTGGGCCAGCTCTCGGCCAACGTGGCCAAGGTCCCCGGCTGGTTGCTGACCAAGACCAAGGCCGTGTTACGGCGAGACCATGCCGTGAGCGCCTCGGAACAGGAGCGGCGCATCCAAGATAAGCAGCGCAAGGCCATCGAGGAGATCGTTCACCGCCTGTACGGCCAGTACAGCACCCAGGCCCTCAGCGTTATGCGCCAGCGGGCCCCGCAGGCCGCGGACCATTTCGCCGGCCGGCTCAGGGAGTTGGATCCTGTATCGGTGGCGGCGCAAGTCGTCGACGAGACCCTCGAGTCCGACGCGTATGTCAGCGCCTACCGTGACTACGCCTATCGGGAGTTGGAGCAACGATGGGCCGACTGGAAGTTCCGGTGGAGAGTCCGGTCCTTCTACAACCTGGGCCTGCTGGGATCCGGGGCCGGCGTGCTCATCCTGCTGTGGTCCGGCGGGTGGGCGCAGGGGCTCGTGTTGTCCGAGATCCTGGTGTCCATGGGCGTGCCCGTGCTCGAGCACACCGTCGCCCGGACGGCCGCCTACCTGTGGGGCGACAAGCTGTCGGGGCTGGTCGGCGCGTGGCAGCGACTGCAGCGCGACGCCCTCGATCAGGCCCTGCGCACCCACCTGACCGACCCGGCCCTGGGCGAGTTGCGCCCGCTGCACGCCGCGTTGGATCCGGATCTCGGCAAAATGAAGGAGTTGATCGAGCTATGCCGGAACGCGACTTGAGCCAAGTCATCGACGCACTCGAGCGATTCGCCGCGACCGAGGACGCATGGGGCCCCCTCCAGGCAGGCCGGCCCGAGTTGCGCGAGCGGGCCGCGTGGCTGCGCGATCAATTGGGCCGCGTCCCGGCCCCGCTGGTGGCGGTGCTGTTTGGCGGTACGGGCACGGGCAAATCCACGTTACTCAACGCGCTGGCCGGCGCCCGCATCGCCGAGACCGGCGCGCATCGGCCCACCACGGAAGAGCCCACCGTCTACCATCCGCCGGGCATCCCCCAGGACTTCGGCGCGGCGAGGTACGTGCAGAGCGACCGACTCGGCGACCTGGTGCTGGTGGACACGCCGGACACGGACTCGATCCGGACGGAGCACTGCGCGCGGGTTGAAGAACTGCTCGAGCGGGCCGACGTGGTGCTGTTTTGCGCCACGCAACAGAAGTACAAGAACGAGAAGAGCCTGGCGCTGCTGAGACCGCTCCGAGACGAGCGCAAGGTTGTCTGCATCCAGACCCGTGCCGACGAGGACGCCGATATCCGGGACGATTGGCTCGAGCGGCTGCGCTCCGAGGGCTTCCGGATCGACCACTGCTTCCGCATCAGCGCCGAACACGCCCTCGACCGCAAGCGGGGCGATGGCCCGGCCGGGGACGAGTTCGAGTTTGGACGGCTCGAGGAGTATCTCGGCCAGAAGCTGCCCCCCGAGCGCCGCAGCATCAAAGAGGAGAACCTGGCGGGGGCCGTGCGGAACACGCTCGATGCGGCCGCGGCCAAGGTGCACGGAAGGGATGCCGAACTCGGCGAGTTGCTGTGCCGGCTCGAGAGCCTCGAGAACGGGATCGGGCCAGTCATCTTCAGCGAGCTTCAGGACAAGCTGCTGAGCGAGGGGCCTGCATGGGTGGCCGCCTTTGGCGAGGCCGTGAGCGAAGGGGCCTTCGGGCTGGTAGGCACGCTCTACCGCATCCTGCACTGGCTGCGCATGGCGCCATCGAGGGTCATTGGCAAGCTGTCCCTGGCCGGGTTGCTTCAGTCAAGTCTGCGTTCCGGCGGCTCTTCCGAGGCCGGAGGTCCCGAGGTCTCGGGCAACGATGCCTATCTGCGGCACGTGTCCGAGCGGTTCTCGCGCGAACACGCCGAGGCGAACGCCTACCTGAGCCGGGCGCGTTTCGACGTGGTCGGCTTCGACGAATGGCAGCGCGACTTCGTCGTCGAGTTGCGCGCGCGGCTCGACGAGCGCCTTGGCCCGGTGCGCGAGCGCATGGCGCGCCGTGCCCGGCTCCTGACCCGCTGGCTGTTGCCGGTGCTCGAGCTGCTCTGGTTCGTGCCCTTCCTGTACACGGTCGGCAGCCCCATCGTGCGTTACTACTGGAACCTGGTGCGCTACGGCGAGATCCTCTTGCCCGAGACCGACTTCCTGGCGCGCTCGGCCGCCATGCTCGGCGTCGTGGTCCTCATCGAGCTGGCCGCCTTTGCCTACCTCGTGCGGTGGTCCGGGCGGCGCCTGCAGGCGAGGTCGCGCAAAGACCTCGCCAAAGCCTTCGTGGGCAGCGGCTTCGGCTTCGCCAGGCAGCGCGGCGAAGTCGAGCGGGCGCGGCAGCGACTCGAGGACCTCGAGGACCTGCGCCGGACACTCAGCCGTCGAGGTTGACCCGTTCGCAGCCGTTCACAGCGCGGAGCGTCAACGAAATCTTGGCGCCCCGAACTCAGTACGGCATTTCATCAGTACTACGACCTTCGCTCCCGCTCTCCCGCTCGAATCCCTGCACATGCCCACCCTCGTCATCCTCATCGTCATCGGGGAAGCGTTGCTTCGCCCAAGGCGAACTCCCGTTCGCCCGTAATCGATGTCCGCGTTCTGGCTACCAATGACGATGACGAGTCACGATGACGAGTACGAGGACGAGCACGAGGACGATGCCGATCCCCCTCCTGCTCCGTTTCGTGCAACCCGAGGCCGGTCTTCTCATACTGCGCGCCGTGAACGCGTCGGGGCGGTCGAGGGGACGCCTGGCCCTTAAATGGGGACAGTTCCTCATGAGGCTTCGCCTCCCCCATTAACGATGAAAATTGCGCATTCTGCACGCCGTTGATGTGACACAACTTAGGGCTCTATTTTCAAG
>Ga0272442_10010154_pt1 | contig 11635 bp, 9 predicted proteins | sample SSMForm2O_FD_200262 | JGI IMG/M metagenome (GOLD analysis project Ga0272442, IMG submission 200262) | Marine sediment archaeal communities from Little Sippewissett salt marsh, Falmouth, MA, United States - SSM-Form-2O | ecosystem: Environmental > Aquatic > Marine > Wetlands > Sediment ...
GCTTTTTTATTGCCAATTTTTCCAAGTGCTTTTGCTGCATTAACTCTAACTTCCACACAATTATCCTTTAAAGATTTAATAATTGGTTCAACAATACTTGCATCTCCAATTTCACCTAAAAAATAAGCGGAGTGCCATCTAATCTCATCTCTTTTATCTTCTAATAATGTTTTAGATAGTTTATTTACAATTCTAGGGTCTTTTTTATCTTTTAGGACGTTTACTGCAGAAAGCCAAACATTTTCATTTATATCATCAAGTTTTAAAATTAAAGCATCATTAACTTTTTGATTATCAAAATCTTTTAAAAGATATATTGCTTTTGCACGTATATCCCAATTAGAGTCATTAAGATCTTTAAATAAATCATCAATACTTTTTTCATTTTCCATAAAAAATTCTCCAATATATTAAATATTGAATATATAAAGGGTTTATTAATAAATTCTTAATCTTCTCTCCAAAGAATTTTTACTGTCTCTCTTTCAGGAACAATAGGTTTAACAATAAAACCTTTTTTCATAACTACCTTAATATCAAGTTCGTAATATTCTGTTATATATTCATTTATTTTTTCTGAAGAAATTTCATCGATATCATATAAAAATACTGCAATATCATTAAAATCTCTTCTACATTCTAAAATTTGGTCAACTAAAAAAATTAGACCTCCTTCATTTTTGACAATTTTTAATTTAATTGCATATATTCCATTAATCACAATATCCATTTTTTCTCCAATTGAATTATGACCTTCGCCTAGTATCTCATGAGGATAATTTGATCTTAAGAATTCAACTAGTCTTCTTTTTAAATCATTTTTATCAACAACATTTTTTGGATTAAAATCTGAGTTAATTTTATGTAATATATTATTGAATTCATTTTCAGTTGATTTAGTTGTTTCTATTGAATTTTTTTGAGGTGTTGAAAAATTAGAACTTTCAGGAAATTTATCTTCATAATTTTTTTCAACTGGAGGGAGCTCTGGTTCTATAATATGGTCAAGTTTAAAACCACATTTTTCGCAAAACATGAACCAATCTAAAATTTTAGCGCCACAATTAGGGCAATATTTATCCATCGCATCACATCCCAGTGCAATAAGATATAAATTAATCCTTTATAAATATGTCACAAAATAAAATTTTTTAACTTTTTTCAGGAAATTTATAAATACAATAAATATGATTCTTTTTTTAATATTATATTGGAAGGGATGTATTGATAGGATGCGCATTTATAATTTTAATAAAGTAAATTCTTTTTTATTTTTTAAAAAGAAATTAGAGGAGTGAAGTAAAAAAAGGGTTAAAATGTCAAAGAATTGTTTGCTCATAATTTCAAAAAATGAAGGAATAAATCCAATTGGAATAGCTGAACAAGCATTAAAATCTGGAATTATTGATAAAGTTATAATTTCAGATGGATCAAATGAAGATACTTTTAATCGTTTAAAAAGAAAAGAAACAAAAAAAATTGAAGTAATTTTTGAAAAAAAATATGTAGAAACAAATGAAACTGGTAAAGGAATAGGAATGATTACTGGAGGCATTGCAGCAATAAAACAAGGTTATGATAATATTGGTTTTATCGATGGAGATATCTATAATCCAAATATCTCAAAATGGTTTGAGTTTTTATTTGATCCACTTGAAAGAAACATGGATATTGTAAAAGCTGCTTTTTCTAGAAATCCTTCAGATGGGCAAATAACAAGACACATTACAAAACCAATTATTGCTATGTTTTTACCAAATGCATGGGAAATTGATCAACCATTAGGTGGAGAACTTGCATTAAAATCAGAAGTTTTAAAAGAAATATTTAATAAAGGAATACAACCACCATATGATTGGGGTATTGATACTTTTATTACAATGAAATCTCTAATATATGGATATACAATGGGCGAGGTTTATCTTGGTCAAAAAATGCATGGGAAAAAAACTTTAACAAATCTTAAAAAAATGTTTGAAGAATGTTTCCAAGAAGCAATTAGAATGGTTAGGTTTTTTAATGGACTTCCTGCAACTAAAAAAATAAAACCAATTGTTGGAATTTCTTCACCTTTTTTAAAAAATCCTTGTTTTGATGAAACTTATATGGATATTAAAAAAGAAGTAGAGCGTAGTCTCAATTCTTTTAAACTTTTAAAAGAGATGAATCTACCACATGATGAATTATTTTATAATATTAAATCAGTTGATGATTTTGATAGTTTTTATTCATTGACAAAAGAGATTAATATAAATATTTGGGTTGAACTTTTATATTGGTTTGTAAAAAAATATTCAGCATTATTTATTGATCAATATTATCTGCGTTGGAAAATACGTGCTCTTAGTTTTTGCCTGCATGAAATCAATACTTTTAAACAAGCTGAAGATAGGACTATGATACAGGCAAAAACAGCAAGTGATTTCATGTATAGAGTTGGACAAAGAACTTCAACAGGTCAAGATTCTAGAAAAATGTATTACTATCAATATAGGTAGTTATTTTAACCTGTAAGTTTCAATATTGCTTCTGCGATATCGCCTTTTGTTTCTTTTAATGCTTTTTTTGCTTCTTCTTTAGTTTTTCCAGTTTGTTCAGCAACTAGGTCAATGTCATCTTTAGGAATTTCTTCACTAAGTTCTTTAATCTGCGCTCGTCCTGTTATTTGATATGTTTTTTGACCTTGGGCATCCATTATTGTTACTTCTGCATTATCAAAAATATATTCTTTTTTATCAGTTTGAATTATTACTTTTTTAACATTTTCAATTTCTTTTACATTGATTCCAAGTCTTTTCATCATTTGATTCATCTGTCTTGGATTCATTCGCCCAGGCATCATAACTTTGTTACCTCCAACTAGTTGGTATTTCGAAGGATATATAGATTACTTATTGTTTAACATTTTGGTATGATATCTGGAAATGAAATCAAAGTTCTTGATAAAAATGCAGAGTTTTATGGTATTCCAGCATTTAAATTGATGGAAAATGCAGGCAAAGGAGTTGCTGAATTTATAATAAAAAAATATACAAAAAAACCTTGTAGAATTTTATTTTTTTGTGGGCCTGGTAACAATGGTGGTGATGGATTTGTTGCAGCAAGATATCTTTCTAAAAAATATGACGTTAATTTATATTTAATTTCAGAAGAAATTAAAACAAAGATTGCACAAAAAAACTATGATAAGTTAAAAAAGTCTAATGTAAAAATTGTTAAATCAATTGATAAAGCTTATACTATTTTAGAAGAGTGTGATATTATAATTGACTCGATGCTGGGAATTGGTTTATCAGGAAAACTTAGAGAACCATATTTATCAATTGTAAAAAAGATTAATAATTCTAAAAAACTCATTATTTCAGTAGATATTCCAACTGGTCTTGGTACAAATCTTTTTGTCAAACCAAATTTTACAATTACATTTCATGACAAAAAAATTGGAATGAATAAAAGCAATTGTGGACAAATCAAAATTGTAGATATTGGTATTCCAAAAAAAGCAGTTGAATATGTTGGACCTGGTGAACTAACAACTTATTATCCATTTCCAAAAAAGGATTCTTATAAAGGGAAAAACGGTCGTTTATTAATTGTTGGAGGTGGCCCATATTATGGTGCACCAGCTCTTTCTAGTTTTGCAGCTCAAAGAACCGGTGTTGATTTAATTTATGTTGCAGTTCCCAAAAAAGTGGCTAGAGCAATTACATCATATTCTCCTCTTTTAATAAAACCAAATCGTCTTGCAAAAAATATTGCAAAATCATCTCCAACTTTAATTGTAAAAGAACTTAGCGATGAAAACAAACTTGTAGTTAAAGATATTAGCTTGATAAAATCTCTAATTAGTAAAGTGGATGCATTACTAATTGGTCCTGGATTAGGTTCTAAAAAAAATACACAAAAAGCAGTTGAAGAAATCATTAAGCTTTTTATCAAAAACAAAAAAACAATTGTTATTGATGCAGATGCGATAAAAGTTGTTGGAAAAAAACATCAAATTTTAAAAAATGGTAATATAATAGTAACGCCTCATATAGGCGAATTTGAAGAATTAACTGGAATAAAATTAAAAAAAGATATTGATAGTAGAAAAAAATATGTTGAGAAATGGGCTAGTAAACTTGGGATTAATATTGTTTTGAAAGGGCCTATCGATATTGTTAGCAATGGAAAAACAACAAAATTTAATGAAATTCATAATGAATCAATGACAGTTGGTGGAACTGGTGATGTTTTAGCAGGAATTATTGGTGGACTTGTTTCAAAAAAAGTTGAAGCGTTTAACGCTACTAGAATGGGTATTTTTATCAATGGAGCTGCAGGTAATATTGCTTTTGAAAAAAGATCTTATGGTTTGATTGCAACTGATATTATCGAGGAAATTCCAAGTGTATTAAAAAAATATTTATGAGGCTACTTATGGATCTTGCAAATATTCAACCTATTCTTAATGAATCTGCATTGTTGATCAAAGATAAAAAAATTTTAATTATTGCTGATTTACATATTGGAATAGAAGCAGAACTTAAGGAACAAGGAATAAATGCAGAATCACAAACTCATAAGATGACTGAAAGAATAAAAAAAATATGTAAAAAATACAAAATAAAAGAAATAATTTTACTTGGTGATATTAAACATAACATTCCATTTTCTACAAATCTTGAAATAAAAGATGTGCAAAATTTTTTAAAAGAAGTTCAAAAATTAGGAATAATTCATATAATTCCTGGAAATCATGATGGAAATATTGATAGATTAACACCTGAAAAGATGAATATTTATAGTTCTGAAGGTTTTATAATAGATAACATTGGATTTATCCATGGTCATCGTTGGCCTAGTACGGATTTAATGAATTGTGATCAGATTATTATAGGGCATACTCATCCGACAATAATGCTTACTGATAGACTTGAATATAAAACATTTGAACCTTGTTGGATTAAAGGAAAAATTCTAAAAGAAAAATTAATTGAAAAATATCCAAATTCAAAAAATCCTGAAATATTAGTAATTCCTGCATTTAATCCTTTATGTGGAGGAATTGCTGCAAATAAAGATGGAATTAATGGACCTGTTGGAAAAATAATTGATATTAATAATTCTCAAATTTTTTTATTAGACGGAACATCTCTTGGAAAAGTAATAAATATTACGTATTATAAATGAAATAAAAAATTATATTTTTTTAATGAATAATTTCAATTTTTTGCTTCAAATATGATGTTTGGTCTATAAAATTTATATATTAAAACAAATAATATCATTTCTGTTTAAAATATGGGACAAACAAAAAACAGGTGAAAAAGATGAAGAAAAAAATAATAATTTTATCAATAATAAGCATAATGATAGCTGCAAATATTGCAACAGTAGGTGCATTTAACCTACAGTCAAATAAAATTGAAAAAAATGACGAATTAAATTTTAAATTTCTATTTGTTTTATTAAATCCTAATCCTCCAGCTAATAATTCTGAAGTTCTAGTCTTTGCATTTCTTAATCCAGAAGGATTAAAAAAATCTTTTGACCATGTTGATATAGCTTTATATTTAGATGGAGAAAAATTACAAAAATGGCCTTATTACGAAATTATCGGATGGGGGATTCCAATTAATTTTACATGGCCAGGTGATGGAGAAAAGCATAAATTAGAACTTATAATTGATCCTGATAATGAGTTTCCAAATGAAGATAAATCAGATAATACTTGGTCAAAGGATATTCAAGCAACAACATATCCTTTATCTTCATATATAAAAGTTGAACCAGTACAAGGTAAACCAAGAAGTTTTAAAATAAAAATTTGTTTAAAAAATAACTGGAATAAAAAATTAAATGTTCGTTTTCATCAATGCATAGGATTTACAGGAATTGTACAAGATACAGTATTTTCTGTTCCAGATGAACAATATTTAAATTTTTATATGGCCTATCCGAGAAGAGCAAATTTGCTTATTCCTTATAAATTTGAACCGTATGAAGAAAAAGTATTTATGAAATATACATGGAATGGTGTTATGAATATAATTTGTGATCCAAATAACATTAATCCTGTAGCACCAGAGGGAAATTATTTAGTATTTAATGAGATTAATCCAATTTATTTTGTAAATGGTATAATGTATTTAAATATGGCAAATTACTTGGATAAAGATGTATTATTTGAAACTATTGAACTACCAGCTCCAGATGATAAAACAAAAAACACCTTAGAAAATACAAATATAATCTACAAATTATTCAATAATTTTCCACTAATACTACGATTACTACAACTATAAAAAACATTTTTTCTTTACTTTTTTCTTTATCATATCAGATTAAAAATTTAGTAGCAAATTTGCATTTTTAATAGGGCATATTTTAAATAACCCGTGCTTTATAACGGGTTGAAACTTATAAAATTAAAAGTGATGAATCATGGAATTAAATCTCAATAGTAGCATGAAAAATATTATTTCAATATTCCTACTAATAATACTTCCATTATTAGTAATAGGTCTAGGTTTATTTTTTGATATTAGAAATGCTTGGTATTTTATTTTAACTGTCACATGGTTTGGAATGGGAATCATTTTTTACAGTGCGATAAAATTATAATATAATCATATTATGAAGAAAATACTAAATATTAAATTGTATTGTATCAAATAAAATGACAAATGTTTTTAAGCTATTATATCCAAATATTCAAAATTTACTTATTTCTAAAAAAATTCTAAAACCAACAGAACCTCAAATAAAAGCAATTCCTCCAATATTAAACAGTGAAAATGTTTTATTAATTGCACCTACTGGCTTAGGAAAAACAGAATCAGCTCTTCTACCAATTTTTCATAATTTTCTAAAATTTAAAAATAAAAATAAGTTAGAAAAAAATGGTATTTCAATTCTCTATATTACTCCCCTACGTGCATTAAATCGAGATATGCTTCACAGAACTATCAAGTGGGGAAAAATTCTAGGAATTGATATAGGAGTTCGACATGGGGATACAACACAAAGTGAAAGAGCTAGACAATCAAGAAATCCTCCTGATATGCTAATTACAACTCCTGAGACTTTTCAAATTTTATTTACTGGAAAAAGATTGAAAAAACATCTTGAATATGTTAAATGGGTTATTGTTGATGAAATTCATGAACTTGCAAATGATGAACGTGGTGCTCAATTATCTGTTGGTCTTGAAAGATTATATGAATTAACTTCAGAATCAGGCCAACCTTTTCAAAGAATTGGTTTATCTGCAACAGTTGGATCACCTGAAGAAGTTTCTTGTTTTCTTGGTGGAATTGAAAATGATATATTTCGTAAAGTTACAATTTTAGAAGTTGATGTAACTAAACATATTGATATTAAGGTAGAATTTCCTTCAATTATTAAAAGCGATTATTCTGATGCCAATCGACTTTCAATAGAACCATTTTCATTTGCTACTCTTCGCCGGTCAAAAGAACTAATCAACAAACATGTTTCTACACTTCTTTTTATTAACACGCGAGACGGAGCTGAGATTTTAGCATCTCGTTTTCATCAATGGAGAAAAGATTTGTCAATTGGTGTTCACCATGGCTCACTATCAAAATTTGCACGAATTGAATCAGAAGATGATTTTAAATCTGGAAAATTAAAATCACTCATTTGTACTTCATCTTTAGAACTTGGTATTGATGTTGGAAATACTGATTTTGTCATACAATATAGCTCTCCACGAGAAGTTAAAAGAATTCTTCAAAGAGTTGGACGTTCAGGACATAGTATCGGGAAAACTTCAAAAGGTTTAATCTTAGCAACTTCGCCTGAAGATCTTGCTGAAAGTTTAGTGATTTCAAGACGTGCTTTAGTAGGTCAAATTGAACCTTTAAATGTTAGACAAAATCCATTATCAGTTCTTTCAAATCAAATTATTTCAATAGCTCTTGAATATGGAAAAATTCATCCAAATAAAATATATAATATTATCAAAAGATCTTACCCTTTTCACAAATTAAAAAAAGAATTATTTAATAAAATTCTTCAACAGTTAAAAAATCAAAGAAGCATTTGGATTGACGAAGATGGTAATGTTTTTAAAAGATCTAATTCAAGGAATTATTTTTTAGATAATATTTCGATGATACCTGATGAAAAAACATATATGGCTGTTGATATTTCAACTCGAAGAAGAATTGGTAAACTTGATGAAAGTTTTGTTTTAAATTATGGTTTTGAAGGTGCAAAATTTATTTTACGTGGAAGACCTTGGATAATTGTAAAAAAAGAAGAAGAAGAAATCTTAGTAACTCAATCCAAAGAAATAGGTAATGTTCCATCATGGTCTGGTGAAGATATTCCTATTCCTTTTGAAGTTGCTCTTGAAGTCGGAAAACTTAGAAGAATGATTTCTGAAGAAAAATCTATCAAAGAGTATCCATGTAATCAAAATTCTTTAAATAAACTTAAACAGCAGATTAATAATCAGAAAAAACAAGGTTTTATAGTTCCTGATGATAAAAATATTACAATTGACGTGGAGGATAAAACAGTTGTAATTAATGCTTGTTTTGGAACAAAAGTTAATGAAACTCTAGGTCGATTGATTTCAGCAATAATTGCTCAATCAATTGGAGAAAGTGTTGGAATTAATAGTGATTCATATAGAATTAACCTCGAACTTCCAGGCAGAATTCCTCCAGAAAAAATTAAAGATATTCTAATTAAAACAAAATCTGAAACACTTTGGTATTTAATAAATACTATTCTAAAAAATTCTACTTATATTAGATGGCAGCTTGTTCATGTTGCTAGAAAATTTGGAGCAATTAGAAAAGATTATGATTTTAGAAATGTTGGTTCAAAAAAACTCTTCGCTCTTTTTGAAAATAGTCTTATTTTTGATGAAGCAATTGATAAAATAATCTGGGAAAGAATGGATATAGATAATACTAAAAAAGTTCTAGATAAAATTCAAAATGGAAAAATTTCAATTCATATTCAGAAGCTTTCACCAATATCTCTGGCAGGACTTGAAAGTATCCGTGGACTAATGGTTCCACAGAAAGCTGATCGTTCAATTCTTATGGCTTTAAAAAAACGTTTAGAAGAAACCGATATTAGTTTTGTTTGTACAAATTGTAATCATTTATGGAATACATCAGCAGGTAGAGCAGATAAAAATCCAAAATGTCCCAAGTGTGGAGCTATAAAAATTGCAGTTATAAGAAGATATAATAAAAATTTAGCAAAACTTCTTACTAAAAAAGATAGAACAAGTGAAGAAAATAAAGAAGTTAAACGATTACATAAAAATGCAAGTCTTGTTTTATCTTATGGTAAACCTGCGATTTTAACTCTAGTTGGAAGAGGTATTGGTCCAGATACTGCATCTAGAATTCTAAGACGTTATAATGTAACTGATTTAGAAAAATCTGAAGAATTATTAATCAAATTTTTAAGAGATATTCTAAAAGCTGAACTAACTTATGCAAGAACTAGAGGTTTTTGGGATAATAACTAATAAATAAGTATAAAATTATACTCTTTTTTAATAAGTGGAATGCGGATGCCTCTGTCTGAGTTAGAAAATGATGAAATTATTGGCCGTGTATTAAGATCAACAATTGGAGTGATAAGTAGAAGAACTTCAGAGGCATATGCATCTGTAGCTATTGGAAAAGTAGTTAATATTTTAAAATTAAAATATACATTTTTAGAATTTGTAGAAATCAAAAAAACTGAATTCGTTCAATTTAATGAGTTTTTTGATCCAATCGAAATTAATCCAAAAATAAATGATGAAAAAACAATAGAAGTAGTTCAAGCAACTAGTGAAATAATAAAAAATATATCTAAAGATATTGGACAAGAGGCGGGTTATTTTTTTATTAAAGAAATAAAAGAAAATTTACCGTTTAATTATGAGAATTCAATAAAAAATCTTGGTATAAATTTTGATACATTACAACTAGAATATTTAACAGATAGGAAAAAATCTTTTAAACTCTATATAAAAAATGCAGATTTAATGAAGCATGTTTTTAAAACTCTTTACGAAGTTTTAGAACAAAATGAGGGAAGACTTTTTACATATAAAACTTTAATAGAATTAACTACAAGACTTAGTACAGAATATACAATGTTAAGATATGTAACAATTAATGATATTACAACAGTTAGAAATGTTGATACAATTACTGTTAATGATGAAAATTTAAATATGTTAGAACCTTCAAAAGTTGGATTTGTTATTCAAAAAGTTATCCAAGAAATAAATAATGAATTAGATGAGAATGGTGGAGTTACTTTTCTTAAAAAATTAAAAGAAAGGTTAAACTCAGATTACCTCTACAGATTAAAAGGATTAGGGGTAGATTTCAATGTTATAAAATTAAATCAAGAACTTGTTATAAAACATGTTTTAAAAGCACTTGTTGATGTATTGATAACTGCAAGTTCTCAGAGTTATGCAATTTTAATGATGAATAATTTTTTAAAAAATCCAATAGATAGATATGGTCATCTGAAAGAAATTAAAGTTGATAATGAAAAATATTCGCAAGGAATTGAAGCAATTAAAATACCATCCAATCTTAATACAGTCAGAGAATCAGAAATAGGAAGATGTCTTCAAAAATTAATTGAACAAGTAGCCAATACAATTGGAGGAGAAGCTGGGAAACAATTTATAAATAAATTTAAAGAAGGCCTTGGAAAAGCATATGTATTAAGAATAGAAGAGATGGGTATCAATTTACATCTAATAGAGTTAAAAAAAGAGTTAACATAATAATTAATATTTTGTTATCTAATATTAATCGTTAATAAACGAAAAATAAATCGGCAATTTTAAATACTAATTTTAATTTTTTTCTTTTGAGGTAACACAATGAAAGACGTAGGTATCATCAGTTATGGAGCCCATATCCCAAGATATAGAATTAAAACCCAAGATATTGCAAAAGCTTGGGGAAAAGATCCTGAAACAATAACCAAAGGTTTAGGAATTGTTGAAAAATCTGTTCCATCCCCTGATCAAGATGTTGCAACAATAAGTGTTGAAGCTGCAAGAGCAGCACTTGCAAGGTGCAATATTAATCCTCAAGATATTGGAGCAATTTATGTAGGATCAGAATCCCATCCATATGCAGTTAAACCAACAGGGACAATTGTTGGAGAAGCAATAGGTGCAACACCTATTCTAATGGTAGCTGACTATGAATTTGCTTGCAAAGCAGGAACTGCAGGAATTCAATCTTGTATGGCACTTGTTAAATCAGATATGATAAAATATGGTATGGCAATTGGTGCAGATACATCACAAGCATCTCCTGGAGATGCCTTAGAATATGCAGCAAGTGCTGGTGGTGCAGCCTTTATCATTGGTAAAGAAAATATTATTGCAAAAATTAACAAAACATGTTCATTTACAACTGATACTCCTGATTTTTGGAGAAGAGAAGGAAGAAAATATCCTTCTCATGGAGGAAGGTTTACTGGTTCACCTGCATATTTTAGACATGTAATTAGTAATGCAAAACTACTTATGGAACATGTAAAAACAAAACCTGAAGATTATAATTATGCAATATTCCATCAACCAAATGGAAAATTTCCTTTAAGGGTTTCAAAAATGTTAGGATTTACTCCA
>Ga0272442_10010155_pt1 | contig 11635 bp, 7 predicted proteins | sample SSMForm2O_FD_200262 | JGI IMG/M metagenome (GOLD analysis project Ga0272442, IMG submission 200262) | Marine sediment archaeal communities from Little Sippewissett salt marsh, Falmouth, MA, United States - SSM-Form-2O | ecosystem: Environmental > Aquatic > Marine > Wetlands > Sediment ...
CTTCCGCCACCTGCTCGGGCGATCGCCGATGGCCGAGGTACGACGCGTACGGCTCGCCGTAGCCAAGCACCTCCTGCTAACCACCACGCTGCCCGTCTACCTGATCGCGGACCGTGTCGGCTATGCCACACAGGAACACTTCTGCTCCCTCTTCAAGCGCAATACCGGCCTGACCCCTACCCAATTCCGCACAACACACGGTCACCGGTCGTGCTAGCGGGGGCAGACGGGCTGGCCTGCGACTGTCGAATCCGATTCTCTGTGGCTGTGGCCACCGAGCGCCTCGTAGCCTGACACTGTGCAGAGTCTGATAAAGCAGACGCCAGATCTCACCCCCAACAAGCCCCCGCCCCGCATGCGTTTCGGTTCTGTGTTCGACTAGGCCAAGTCAGAGCGATAATCACAACGACATTTTCTTCGCCTTTTCGGTGAACCCTTTCTTAGAGTGGTGGGGACCCAAGGGCGTCCGCCATTAACTACAGCATGGAAGAAGAAGGAGCGAAATCACATGAAGGTATCATCCATCCGCTGTACATCAGTTCTGCTTATGCTTGTCGCCGGAACCTGCCTTGCCGGCGAATCGGCGACCGTCCGTGAGGAACGCGATCCGACCCTTGTCCGCCTCGACCTCGAGGCCAAGGGCCAGCAGGCTACGCGGATGGACTTCTACATCCGCGACGGCGCCCTCACCGGCGGCTACGTGCCCGCCGGACCTTACATCGCCTCGCTGCTGCTCGAAGAGCTGCGCTGCGACGGCAAACTCGTCGAGGCCGGGACGGGGAAGGTGCTTTGGGACGCCGCGGCCTCCATGCCGAAGGGCGGCAGACCTCCCGGATACTCGACCTGGCCGGCCTCATGAATCGAGGGGCGCTCACAGCAGGGCGCTATACCGAAACATGCCGCCGAAGAGGCAAGCGAACAACCACCTGAACGCAAGAAGCGAGCGCCGCCAACCGAACTCGTCGGTTTAGGGCGCAGTTTTGCTGGCATAAAGTGCCCGGTTGAGCATGCATTCGACACAGTAAGCAACCGCGGGGGTGCGAGTAAAGGAGCCGCTCGGCAAACGCGGCAGTGGAACTCCCGTCGGGGCGAAAGCCCGTGGAGGCGTTTTCCCGGAACAAACCGCGCTTCGCGAACGTCTGAAGAACATAGGGGGGAAACTGCGCTTGGATCGCCGCGGCTGTGAAAGCGCTTGGCCGATCGTGCTCGGATGAGCGCGGACGATTCGGCAAAGAGGATTTCCGACATAATGAAAGCGACACCCGCATGCGTAGCCTCCATAGGGCGGCGGCGTTACAATCCGGTTACATACATCGGACATCGGAAGTGGTAGTCTGGATCTCGAGATGATCATCCGGGAGCAAATCGTCCAAGAGTGCGGAATGACTGTGGTGAGCGGCGGCGATGCTCCGTCGGTGCCTCTGGCCTGGTCCGGCCCTTCGAGGCTGAAGGCGTGGTGAGCGACTCCGAAAGTCGGCGAATCCCCATGGGGGCCTTGAGGATACGGCGCGGCACGATCAATCACGGGCCCCGGGAGAACGGCGCATGAGAGGAACACGTGTGGCGACGGGATTGCTGCTTGTGGTGGTTGCCGGGTGTGTGGATTCGGCTACGACCGGCAACATGGGCCTTCCAAGGGGAGAGGGCGAGCATGTGTCTCTCAAAGAAGTCCGCCAAGACATCATGGCGGATATTGAGTCGCGACCGCGGCTGCTTGATTCCGCGGCCATGGACGTCGAATGCGAGATGCTCCTGCACATGTGCACCCGGGCCGTCCTGGGCTTGACGCAGATAGACTTCGGTGAAGCGAAGGATTTGTCCGCTCCTGAGAAGATGCGGCGACTTGACATGCTTCGCTCGTATAGGAAGGAACTGGTGTACGTCCGGGACGGTCTAGTGGAGGATTGGGCTAAGGCAACGGCGAGGGCGCCGGAACTGTACTGCAGCAGCACGAAACCGCACGCCATCCATGATTGCTTGCTGGGCCATTTCCTGCGCCGGCGGATCGAAGAAACCGATGAGGAGATTAAGAGGCTTTCGGAACCGGCAGGGTCGGAGTCCGGGAGGTCCACGAAATGAGAAAGAGACTCGGAATCGGAGGCGGGCTCATGAATCGTGTTCTCGGGACTATCGGGATACTGCTCTGCTGTTGGACGGTGTCTCTTGGCAAGGAGCCGGACACGTCGTTGACGAATTGCGCGATCGCGGTCGAGGAGCTGTTGTCGCGCGCGCTTCCGCCCGATACGTCGATGCGCAAAGTGACACTGGTCAAGCCATGGACCGAGGTCGACGTGGGTGAGGGCATCAGGGCGCAGACGGTCTTGATCGTCCAGACCTGGTGGGAGCGGAAGGACGAGGCGCAAGCCATGACGTCCCAGGAGAAGGCGCCTCATCAACTGTCGGCCGAGGAACGCGGCCGTCTGTTCAACCGGCGGGAAGACTTCGCGCAAGTGTGGGTGTTGCCGTTGTCGGCGTATCCCGGCGCCGGGCCGGTAATCAAAGCGCAACTGCCGGCATGCGAAAGGCCGAATCGACACCACCGCGAGATCGCGTTCCTGGGACACGGTCACGGCTGCGCCTGGTACCTGCACGGGCCGATTTACGAGTGGATCGCGTTGCGCGACCGCCTGCAACTGACTGGTGGCGATGATCCCATCGCCGGCGCGATTCGCGGTCTGACTATAACCGATCCGGGCAGCATGACCGCCAACGGTTGCGAGGCCATTCTCGGACGATTTGGGGCGAAGGCGTTGCCGCAGATCGAGAAAGCCGTCGCCGGCAATCATCCGGCCACTCGGCGACTCGTGGTCTCCATGATGCAGGTCGATGACAAAGCCGTGACGGCTTGGCTCTGCCGAGAAGCAGCGGCAAGCAATAACGACGCGGCCGAGGCAGCCCGAGCCTGTCTGTTACACCATCCGCGAGTCGAGGCGGCCTCGCTCTACCGGGAATGGCTTGAGCAAGAGGCCGGCAAGGAAGACGTCCTCAAGATTCTGATCGCCGCCCGTCAGATCAAGTCCGCGGACGCGCGGGTCTTTCTGCCGAGGGTCCTGGCCGCACCGACCAGCGTGTGGGCATACCGGGAGGCGTTCGACTGGTCGCGGGAGCTTGGAGGCAAGGGCATCCCGGCCAGGGTTGCCGAGGCCGAGGCTGCGATCCGTCGACACGGTTCCTGGCGGAAGTCACCGAACGATGATCGCCGAATCAACAATGCCGTGCAGGTCATCCGTGCCACGGGCGACGCCGACCTGATTGCTGCTGTGGGGTTGTCCCTCGCGACCTACACCACGAAGGGCGGTGCGGATCGGGCGCGAGCCGCCGGTGGAAGATTGCTGCAGGCCGCCGGCCAAACCGGCCGCGCGCTGGTTGACCGGGTCTGGAAATCCAACAAGGTCGAGCATCAGAACCGGCGTCTGGCTGAGATTCGCCCACAATTGGGCGCCGTGCCCGAAAGCGAGCCGTCTGTTCACGAGAAAGCCCGGGCGCAGTCCCAACTGATCTTGGATTGCACGGTCGAGGAGGAAGGCCCGCTGCGACGCGGAAACGACACGGTACAGAAGTCCTATCGGGTGAAGTACAAGCCGTTGTTCTGGGGGGTGGCTGGGCTGGCGCTGGGAGAGACGATCTGGGTCCATTACGATCTCAAGGACTATCCGCGGGAATTGCGGAGCGGTATCGAGGCGGACCTGCGTGAGGGCGACCGGTTCATCGCGTTCGTCGACTGGCGCGCCGCGAACAAGGGCGCCGAGTTCCGGCTGGTGCGCGCGGACAGACCGGCCGCGCTCGCAGCCATCCAGGCCATGCTCGAAACCGAGCGCGCCGCTGCGGCGCTCACATTCGAGGACATCCTGAAACTCCGGGACACCGGCAAGGCGGCCGACGTGCCGTTGCTCGAACGGGTGCTGGTCTCCAATTTCCCGGGCACGCGGACTCACGGGTTCGCGGCGGCGCAGGCATTGTTCCGCATCGGCACGCCGGAAGCCCACGCGATTCTTACCCGGTGCCTGTTGACGCCCGCGTATTTCGCTGGCCTGGGCGCCGGCTACACGTCGCACTGGAACATGCCCGAACCGCAACGCAGCAAGTTCATCGCGCAGTATCATCTGGTCAACGTCAACGCCCGGGACCTGCTTGTGGTGGTGGCGGTTGAGCCGCCGACGCGCGAGAGAGACCGATTCGAGTTCGTGGTGACCATCGAGAACTTCGCCGACCGGCCCGTCCAGTTGCCGGGACAAGAGGCATACCAGGGCGATTTGCTTTACTTCCGTGACGCGACGGGGTGTTACGCCACGCGCGAGCACACGGCAGAGCACAAACTCGGACCGGTGAAATGGCTGACCTTGGCGCCACGCCAGACACACACCTGCCGGATCGAGGCGCGCATTGCGAAGACCGATCCGCTGACGCTGGAAACGAAGGACGTGCGATTCGAGCTGGGCAAACCGGGGCCGTTTGTCCTCCAGGCCATGGTCGAGCAACAGCCGCCGTCGCCGGAGGCCCCGGTCAAGAATCCGTGGGTCGGACGGGCGGTGTCACCCGGCGCGCGGCTGGAAGTGCCGCGCGGGCCGTTGTCGGTGAAGTTGGAGATTCAGGGCGCCGAAATCGCCGCGTGGTTCGTCAACGATTCGAGGGAAGCGCAGACGTACAAAGGCGGCTTGGGGATGACCAGCGCCAAGCAGAGTTGCATCCTGAAGTTGCGGGCCGCTGACGGCCGGGAATGGTCGGCGATGGCGCCGCCGCGCCGGGAACTGCAGAACTACGACGACATCCTCGTGCCCCCAGGCGACACGGTGCTGATCGGCCGCTGGAATCTCGCCGCGTTACGATACCGGGAGGAAGGCCGGAACGAGCAACTGGGCTTCCAGGATCTCCCGCCGGACAAGTACCAGACCCACTGGTGGGACGGCGTCTTTCAAATCGGCGCACCGTTGCGTTCCTCCTGGATAGAGGTGTCGACACTGCGCGAAGACTTGTCCGCCCGGGAGTTTGCCGCCGCGTTGCGCGGACGCTGGGAATCGGTGTTTGCCCTGCCCGGCCGGACCAACATCACCCACGCCGAGTTCCGCGCCGATGACACGGCCACCGTCCTCGTAACGGCGGGCGACGCGGTCCGTACCCATGCGGGCTCGTACCGGCTGGAGTTCGATCGGCCGCCGGCATCCAACATGGTCACCCTCGCCAAAATCACGGTGCAGACCGAGAAGGGCGAGTTCGTGTTGTCGCGCGTCAATTTCGGCCTCCATAACGGTGTCATCGACCGCGACTCACCGCTGCTTCGGATCGATGGGAATCCACACGGCGCGCTTGATCGTGCCGTGCCGTGGGGTGAGGCGGTCGGGGGCGTACAGGTCCGGTTGACATCCGGTAGTCCGCGCTGCAAGTCCGCCCCGTCGCTGAAGTTGGAAGTCGCAGTCATCGAATGCCCTGAACCTCAGGTGATCGTGCCCAGGACCGGTCGGTCGTTCGAGGTGAAAGTGGACGGGCGTTGGTATCGGTGGGGCAAGGCCGTGGATGAACAGGCGGTCAAGCTCGACGCGTTGAGCCCGCCGATGATATTGGACTGGTGCTGGCCCGGGCCGTGGGTCGCGATCGACGGCAAAGAACCGCGGGCGCTCGTTTTCGAGCCGGGTCAGCACACGATCCGTGTCCGGCTGGTGGTGCATTTCCGCGCCGATCCGGACGGCACAAAGCAGATTCAGCTACTCAGCAATCCGGTGGAGGTATTCGTTGTCGGCACACCGGACAAGCCCGCAGCGGCCCGGCCGGGTTCTGCGACAACGGAAATCCCGAGCGCCGTTAGGTGGGGCGAATCAAAGGATGGTCTTCGTCTCGGAATGTCGCCGGCACCACGAGAATCAGCCGCCACCACGCATCCGCAACCCGATATGCCAAAGGCGATCCGGTCCGAGGCGGACCTTGATCCGCGGAATGTCCGGATCGGGCTGTACGAGAAGGATGACGCGAAACCGGGTTTGCGGTCCCTCACCTGGTACAGCCGAACCAGGATGCCGCCTTTACCGGGCCTTTACGAGTGGGCGGTCACCGGCTTTGTCGCCGCCGGCAACAACGAACTTGTCGGACGGATGGAAGGCGTTTACTCACGGAAGGATGCGTTCTCGGTCACCCGGTACGCCCGGGTTCGCAAAGACGACACATACGTGGTCGCTCCCAAGACCGAGCTCCGGGCGTTCGAACATCTGGCCTGCTCGTTCGATGTGCCGGGTCTGCCGGCCGATGCCGACGGTCGACGGCCGGGCGCGCAGGAGAAGACGGCTCCGGCGGCGCCGGCCGGCAACGGCGTTTTGACCAGGTGGCATGGCGACGAGAAGACGTTGCGGGTGCGCGCGGAGGTGTTTCCCGAAACCTTCCGGATCGGCGAGGTGGCGCGGGCGCGGTTGTCTTTTGCGGCCGGCGCAGCAGAGAACACTCTGAGAAAAGTGAACGAGCTTGTAGAGGTCTGCGACATGCTCCTGCTCATGTGCACACGCGCCGTTCTCGGCATGACACGCGTATACTTCGGAAGCCCAGGGGATCTGCTGGTGTCCGAGAAGAACCGGCGGCTTGAGCTACTCCGTTCGTACAGGAAGAGTTGGTGTACGTCAGGGACGGCATGGCGAAGGACTGGGCGGAGGCGACGGCCAGGACGCCGGGATTGCACGGTAACGATCGTGTGAGACTGTATGCGATCCAGGATTGCCTCCTGGGGTATTACCTGCCGCACCGGATCGGCGAAATCGATGAGGAAATCAAGAGGCTTTCGGAGCCGGCAGGGCCGGAATCCGGAGTGTCCACGAAGTAAAGAACGAGTCGGAATCGGAGGCTGGCTTATGAATCGTGTTATCGGGACGATCGGAATACTGCTCTGCTGTTCGACGGCTTCTCTTGGCAAGGAGCCATACGTGTCGTTGACCAACTACGTGGTCGCGGCGGAGGCCATTTGCCTGTGCACGGTGGAACGGGACAATGGCGACGACACGGTAACCGTCAGGGCGGAGCGGGTTCTCAAGGGCGAACTGGACGGGACTGTGGTGTTGCGAGGGAAGACCGGCCACTGCGTTATGCAGGGCCCGGTCAACCGGTTCATGACAACCGGCGAGCGATATGTGGTGTTTGTGTTCGACGACTCCACGGTAGGGCGATTGGGCGGGATTCTGCCTGTGAAGGACGGCCGACTGGTCGCGCGATTCGTGCAGGGCTTCACCGGCGCCACGTTCGATCCGAAGGTCTCCGCGGACACGCTTTCCCTGACGGCGGCCATCGACCAGATCGCGGCCATCGCGGCGGCGCGTTCGAGCGACGCGGTTGAGGCGATGCCCGAGCCGGCCGACCGGGGCTCTGTGTTTCTCGTGTTCCGCTGGGGCGGCGGTCATTCGCCGATCAAGACGGCGACGGTCACGGTCACGGACACCGGTTGTGCCGGAGTGGCTGTCGAGTGGTATGCCGGCAAGCCCGAACTGCACTACAGCACACAACTGTCGCAGGACGAGCTGGCCGACCTGTCAACCCGGGTGGATGCGGCCCGGCTGTTCGATGCGACCGAACTGGAGCCGTCCGGTTTTGTGAAAGGCGCGGAGGTCTCCATAACAGTCGCGCGTGAGGGGCGCAAGCGAACGTACTCCTATACACATGATCCGCTGATGGCGCCGGTGGAACAGGTTTGCTGGAAGCTAATCACGCAGGCCGAGGTTCTGCGCGAGATCGAACAGGACGGCGACATCTACGTGGCGGCGGGCTCGGTGAACCCGAGGACGGCCGGTCTGAAGGTCCTGCAACCGGACCGGCTCACGGCGCCGTTGATGGGCTGCGCGTCGACGAACACCGACCGGCAGAAGGTTGGATGGTCGCTCGAGGCGCTCGCGTGCCTGCTGACGCCCGAGGCCTTTGCCGGGTTCGTGGCGCGCCAGACGGCCGATCCGTCGCGGCGCGACCTGTACCTGGGCCTGGTCGGGACGGATTCGTTTACGGGCAACATCCCCGAGTCGCACCTCGAGGCATTGTGCCCGTTGTACCTGGCATTCTCCCGCGATGCGTATCCGCGGCGCAAAGCACTGTCGGACTCGGAGCGCCAGGCGCTGTCGGAGTTTGCCGACCAGCTGGGCGAGGTCCGGTACCAGCCTGGGATTTCGATGTTCCGGGATTGGTTCGAAGCGCACAGGAAGCCCCGCCTGGACGCATCGCTGACACCCCTGGCGACGATGGGCGCGTCGAGTCTTGGCGCGGTCTCGCCGTACCTGGACAGCACGAACATGTGCTACCGGATCAATGCCATTCAGTTGCTGACGATCTCGGCACGGTTGAGCCCGCGCGCGGGGTACGCCCATCCTCTGCCGGAACACGAGTACAACCGGATGATTCCGGTGTTCACGAACGCGATCCTGCCCCGCCTCCTGGTGCTGTCGACGAACGATCCCTCGGAGAAGGTCCGTGCGAAGGCGGCGGCCGCGGCCGTTGAGATCCGCAAGCACGCGACATTCGTTCCGGCGGCCCGCTGAGGGCGGAGTTTGTCGGTGATGGCCGGCGCGCGGTACGGGCTCGATGTCACACTGGGCGAGACGCCGGCGGGCACCTTCACCAATTCCTTCGGTGAGAAGCTCAACCCCCTGCAGGAACGGCTCGTCCGCCACGCCAGCGCCTGGGTGATGGACGACGTGGCGGTCTGTATGGACGCGGCCACCGGCGCGACCCTGTGGGTGACCACGCTGCCGAAGCGCGGGTTCCCGGGCCAGTGGGGCGGCAAAGTGCTCTGGCAAATCGAAGACCTGCCCACTGGCGGAGGCTTTGGCCCGGACAGCATCGTCGTCAATGACATCCTCTTTACCCAGAACAGCGTGAAGGTAGAGGGGAAGAAAGGGAATGATCACCGCTGGCGAGGCTACCGCATTTCGACTGCGGGTGCGGAAAAGGCCTGGGAAGATCTCAATAACAGTTTTGGGAAAAAGAGCATGAACGCGGGCTGCGCCTCCATCTGCGGCGACCCGGAGCGCGGCTGGTTCGCCTTCAAGGCCATGCACAACGATTGGTACGTGCTCGAAGCGGCCACCGGCAAGGTCCTCGGCCAGCTCAGATTCGGCAACAAGATGTGGGGCGCCTGCACCTTCTACGGTGACTGGCTTTTCGACGTTTACCGACGGATGTGCCGGCTGGGCGAGGATGGCAGCATCACCATGGTCGGCCAGCTCGACTGCACGATGCACACCTGCGTCTCGCCGGTACTGGCCGATGGACGCTATTTCGTGCACCACCCGCAGGGGATCGCCTGCTTCGACCTGCGGAAGGAATGAGGTCGGCATGACGGCCGCAACGGCGCGGCGAACCGCCACCGACTGCTGAGCGTTCTCTCTCCGCGGTACTCCCCTGCTGCCTGCCGCGCCATCGCCCCCATGCACATCCGATCTTGACCTGAGCCGCGGGCATGCATGCCCGCTTCACCGAACAGGGCCGGCCCGACACCGGCGGCGCGGCCTGTAAGGACCTCGCTGCCGTAGGGGCGTGAACGGGCCGGCCCCGTAACGAGTGCGGCGGAGGCCCGCCGCGCTCCATACACAACTTTCCGTGGCCACATGGAGTGCTCCATAAACGACTTCCCGTCTCCACATGGAGAGCGGCGGGCCTCCGCCGCATTCTCCGGCCGCAGCGCTGACTATTCCAGTTTCGTCTTCAATCGATAGAACCCGGTCTTTGCCGGGGTGTTGTTGGTGTATTCAACCTCTTGGTCTGTGCTGACAAGGACGTTCGAGAACCCCGGCACCGCCGGCCATTCGGCGGCGGTCGTGTGCGAGACGCGCACGTTGTCCCAGAAATGAACTTCCGACGTGTCGGTGGAGCGCTGCCGTACGATGATCCGCACGGTCCATCCCATCAGGCCTTTGACGCCGACCGTCTCCCACGCTCCGCCGTTGAAGTCGTCGTATCGCTCGGCAATGAGGATCTCCGGTCCGGAGTCCAGGGAGTAGAACACTTTGATGTAGTCGGTCGAGTCCAGCTTGTTGCCTTCGCTGCGAATGTCGACGGACAGATCGACGCGCTGTCCGCCGATCGGGATCACGTCCGAGGCCCACTTTGCCTCCAACCAGTTCTTCACAGTGCCCGCAGCCATGAAGCGACCCGCCGACACCTCAAACGTGCCGCGTTCCTTCATCGTCGCCCAGGCGGTCTCATTCGTGTCCCGTGCCGTGCCGTCCGGAAGATCGAAGTCTTCGAGCCACAGGCCATTTGTATCACTATTTGTAGCGCCGCCCTGCGAGCAGAGCGCCTCCACGCTCTCCAGTGAATACCGCCGCACCATGCCTTCGTATCCGACGCCCGCAGCGGCGCGGCCGTCAAATCCAACCGCGATTCGACCTGACGGTGCCGGCCGCACTCGCAGTCTCAACACACTGTTCGAATCGGTTGCGTCCGTTCCGGCGACATACTCCTCGAAGTTGATTGCTCCGTCGCCGTCCGTGTCCGCCGCCGGATCCACCCCGCTCGGCGCCGCCGCAAACGCGGCGCGCTCCCACCTGTCCGGCAACGGGTCATCGTCCAAGCTCGGCTTGTCGGTCCACAGTATGCTCAGCCGGGGCGCCGTGCCCCCGGCGTTATCGGCTGCGTCGGCCACGCGATGTCCACGGCCGGTGATGAAGAAAGCCAGCGCGTGCCCGTTGGTCCAGCCCGGGCGATCGACGATTTCCTGAACGATACCCGCAAGGTTCGGGCTCTCCTGTACCGGTCCCGCGGCACCGACCGTCCACTCGGGCACGACCCAGGGCACGCCGCAACGGGTATGCGGGCGCCCGCTGAGATTGCCGGCCATCGCCGCGAAGGCGGCGGCGTGGTCGCTCGCCTCACCGTGAATCGTGAGCACGGTTGCGTCGGCGTCGGATGCCGCCGCCCCAAACTGCAGGGCGGCCCCCAGGACTGTGGCACGGCTCGGAACGTTTATTCCCGCAAACCGCAGACCCACGATGTTGGGAACCGATTCCGTGGTCTCTCCAAAGTCCAGCTCGGTGTCATCCAGCGTGACCTCGCCACCGGGAGCCTCCTGCGCATCGTCGCCGCTGCCGCTTGCGGCATGCTCCGCCATATCGTCCGCGCCGTTCATGTGGGCCAGGGCTATGATCTCCCGGCCCGTCAATGCCCGGCGGTAGAGGCGAACATCGTCAAGATAGCCGCGAAACGATTTCCGCGCCGTGATGTTGCCGGCAGAGAAGTAGTGGTAAGTGAAGTCATTGCTGCCCCATTTCCGGTCATGCACGCCGTCGATGTACATGTGGGTCGTCCCACCGTCCCGAACCACGGCCAGATGGTGCCAGCCGCCAATCAGCTGCGCGTCCATCGATCGGTGCCCATCCACACTGATGGTGCCGTCATTGCCAAGACCGATCGCGAACTCGCCTCCCTTCGGGTACTGCGACAGGGTCAGGAACTGCCCCTTGTCCGAAGTCTCATACGTCACCCAGCAGGCCAGAGTCCACCGCTCGGTCAGCGGGAGCGACAATGGTCGACAGGCAACCGACGGCCCGAACTGAGAATCAGACCTCAGTAAATGGCGATTGGGCTCGCAAGTTGAATGCTCCAACCACTCGCTCCATCGGGGGTGATTGAAGAAATGTGAACCTCCGGTTAAGGTCTTCGAAAATGAAAGAAGGCGAAGGCC
>Ga0272442_10010156_pt1 | contig 11635 bp, 9 predicted proteins | sample SSMForm2O_FD_200262 | JGI IMG/M metagenome (GOLD analysis project Ga0272442, IMG submission 200262) | Marine sediment archaeal communities from Little Sippewissett salt marsh, Falmouth, MA, United States - SSM-Form-2O | ecosystem: Environmental > Aquatic > Marine > Wetlands > Sediment ...
CTTTTTATAATCACCGAGCGACATGTATGAGCTCCCGATATAGAAGCGGCAGTCATCTTCATACTTCCTGGTCTTCATGTCGTTCAGCAGCCGCTTGAACTCGACGACCGCGTCCCTGTGTTTTCCTCTTTTAAAAAGCTCGATCCCCAGTTCGAACTGGGCGTCCTCCAGGGAGGCGTTGATGGGAAAAATAAGAATAGGAATGAGAATCATAACAATGATAAATATGAAAAAAAGAATAATACGTTTCTTCATTATAAATTTTCCCCGAAAAAATAGATCTGGTATACCCCTATGGTAATAGTCGACATAGAATGAGGACCAGTTGAGAATTTTGCTACCACGACTTTGATTGACACGTTCCTCCACGTTATGTTATTATTCTACTAGATAGTGTGTTATAAGTGTGTGAAAGCTTCCTAATTAATTACATATATTTTTTTGAAACTTAAAATTCGCTCTGTCAGAAAATTAAAACTACCGGAAGCCTACCTCATTTTAACCGACATGGACCTTTCATGGAAAACGGCGGTCAGCTCACATTCGAAGACGACCCCCTCTATATAAAACAAAACCGTGCACACAAACTTCTTGAGGAAGGGGAATTCAACGAGGCAGCGGAGGTTTTCAACAACATACTGACCGAAAATGAAAGCTTTCCTGGTGTTGAAGACGGGCTTAAATCGATAAAATTTTGGGTGGGGAAAATAAACAAGCTCAAACGCTATTACAACTCCTATGACAAAGCGAAACTGCTTCTCAAGGAGTGGAGAGATTTCGAACGGTACATGAAACGAAACAGCATCAGGAACGGGCGGTCCACGGTCGCCATACAGAAATACATATTTTCAGATATAATCGAATCTTTTACCCGGGCGTACAACGAGGGAAGCGTACCCGACACCGCCATTCTCATACAAATCGGCGATTGTTTTAAAAAACTCGGAAATTTCGAACGGGCAATCGACCTTTACGAATACGCGAGGAGCTTCAACAAGAACGACCCTGCGCTCCTTTCCAAGCTCGGCGACTGCTATTTCAGCATTGACGAGACCTCAAAGGCCAAGGTTCTCTTCAGGGAAGCCTTTTTTATAGATCCCGGCCTGGTCGAGATCGAAACCATAGAATCCCCCTTTATTCATATGATACTGGAAAAAACGAGGAATCATGTAAAGAACACCGAAACCGTTATCTTCTGGCTTCCGGTTATTGCGGAGTTAAACAGCGCGTTTAACGTGAAAAGGGAACCGAAGAAGGGTGAGATAGAGAAACTGAGAGCCGGCATCAGGGAGCTCGAGCATGAATACGCGAACAACAGAAGAAAACGGCCGCTCCTCGAACCGAAGCTGATCAACCACTACTTCTGGCTCATCGATTCGCTCAAGATTACGGGGGGAGACAAGAAGGAAATCGAACAGTCACTTCAGCGGATAAATGAAATAGATTCGGAAATTTTCACACTCTACCTGAAATAACGTATCCACCGTCTGGATTAATAAAAAATAAAATATTGATTTTAGATGATTGTTTTTTTACTTTATGAACGGGTCATTCCCTCTCAAGAGCGTGCGTTTTTCCAAAGAATCGCTTACCGGCGACAGAACCGTTCAAATCGCTCTCATAGAACCTGTTAACACTACTGCGGGAGATAAATATGGCAGAAAGCCCGGTTCAAAAAATATCGGAGCTCCTCAATGAAGAAAAATGGACGAGGGCGACTCTCAATAACTACCTCATAAAGAATTTTACCGACCTCGATATCATTATTGAAAGCGCCGCAAAGAAGGGCGCGGTCCAGGAATTGCGGGATGCGGTATCCGAACATCTGAACCACACACCGAACAGCATCATCGCGCTCTACGTTATGGGCAAGCTCAACTTTGATGCCCAGGCACTCGATGAGGGACACATCCAGAAGCTCATAAGCCTCTTCATAGACAACAAGCGTTTCACGATCGTCGAGTTCCTTTCCAAGGAAACCCTCAAATACGGAGAAAACAAGTACGCGCTCGAAGCCCTTTCCCAGTGTCTCACGAACGACAACCGGGAGGAGGAGCTCATTTCCGTCTGGGAGCGGCTCGTCAAGATCGACTACGACGAGGCAGAGCTTACGAGAAAGCTCGCCAGTATTATGGAAAAGAAGGACCGGATCGAGGAATCGGTCGACTACTACAAGAAATCCCTGCTCAGGTTTCTCAAAAAGGGAATGTACAATCCCGTTGAAGAGATCTGGCTGAGGCTGATCGAGCTCATTCCGGAGGACCTGAACTTTTTCCTCCACACGGAGAAACGAATAGCCGACAGCGTGGGCACCGACAAATCGGGTTTTCTCCTCTCCTTTATCGTCCCCTACTACCGGGAGAAGGGTGAATACGACATAGCAATAGAACTTTTAAAGAAGATACTCGAATACAATCCCAAGGACCGGGAATCCCGTGAGGAGCTCGTATCCTGCTACCAGGATAAATACGCCTCCCATTCGCATCTTGATGAATATATCGAGAAATCCGGGCTTCAGGACCCGGCCATCGACATACAGACCGCGAACGAAGCCTTTGAAAAGCACATTCTTTTCGATATCGGGTGCTATGTATTCCACCGCTCGTGGGGCATCGGTAAATGTACCGATATACGCGACGACACGCTCATTATTGATTTCAAGAACAAGCCCCAGCATCGGATGACGCTTCAGATGGCACTCTCCTGTCTTCAGATTCTTCCCGACGACCACATCTGGCTGTTGAAGAACAGGGACCTTGAAAACCTGCGGGAAAGTATATTGAACGACGTGGAAGAGGGACTGAGAATCGTCATTAAAAGTAAGAACAACGCGGCCACGGTAAAGGATTTCAAGGAAGAGCTGCTCAGGGGAATTCTCACGAAAAAGGAATGGACGAAATGGTGGAACCGCGCGAAAACCATTCTGAGAAAGAACCCCCACTTCGGTACGCTCCCCGAATCGAACGACATTTATTTCATCCGTAAGAAGCCAATATCCTATGACGAGGATATGTACAACAGGTTCAAGGGCGAGAAGAATTTCGACAAGCGGTTCGAGCTGTTCAACGAGTTCGTTACCAACGGCGACATAGATTCCGATTTCTTCGAGGACATGCTTCAATACTTCACCGGTTTCATCTCGTCTCCCACGAACATCAACGAAAACACCCTGAAGAGCTACCTTCTGCTCAGGCACCTGAAAAAGACCTACACGTTCCTTCCGTTCGATTTCAGCTTCGATTTCAAGGAGATTCTCGAGAATATTAAGGACATCTACACCTACCTGCCCTATATCCCGGAGAACGAGCTCAGGAAATCATTCCTGCTCAACATCAAGAAGTATGACGAGCACTGGCCTGAGACCTTCATCCGCTGCTTCTATACCTATCCCATGAAATTCATTATAGACGACCTGATCGCATCGGGTCACAAGAACCTCGTGGATGAGATGTTCGGTAAGATCACGGCCCATTACAGGGAATACAGCGATCTCTTCATCTGGGTGAGCAAAAACCTCATTCTGAAGAAGACGGACACGGACATGGACGCCATCAACCTCGACAGTATCATGATGGGCCTTACGCATCTCCTCGAGATATCGAACAGGGAGCTCATAAACGAGAGAAACGTGGTTCAGAACAGGAAGACGTTCAACACGCTCGTAGACATCCTTTTCAAGGAAAACCTCCTCATCGATTATATCAAGGGCTCCGAGAAGCAGAAGGTCAAGCGGCTCATGCCCACGATTCTGGGAATCGACGAGCTGAAGGACAACTTCATCATCAAAATACGGTTCGCCATCAAGTCGACATTCCCTGACATCGTTTTCGACGACGAGGTGGAAACCATAGATTCCTCGCAGAAACTGATCGTTACACAGCGATCCTACGAGCTGAAGCAGAACGAGCTGAAGTACCTGCAGGACGTGGAAATACCGGACAACAGCAGGGAGATCGGGGAAGCCATGGAGAAGGGAGACCTGCGTGAGAATGCCGAGTATAAATTCGCACTCGAAAAACAGGAATTTCTCAAACAGCAGGTCAAACAGCTTTCCGAGAGCCTCAACCGGGCGCAGATTTTGAAGTTCGAGGAAATCAAGACGAATGCGGTTTCCGTCGGGACCATGATCACCCTGAACAGCCTCGAAGAGGATAAAACCGAGAAGTTTACCATACTCGGCCCATGGGAATCCGAACCCTCCAAAAAGGTGATATCCTATACCTCCCCGCTCGGTGAAACCCTCCTGAATAAAACGGTCGGGGATGTAGTCTCGCTCGGAACGGCCAAGAAGAAGAAGCAGTACAAGATACTCAAAATAGAGAAAGCGGTGGTCTGAGTCGGTCTGGGGGGGCTGGCAAGAACCCCTCCGGGTAAAGGCTCAGGTCTGACTCCGTCAGGCCACTCAGTCAGGCCCTTTCACCGCGTGTTTCGCTTCTGGAGACCGACGTTATTCTGATCGGAAGTCTTTTCCCACAGAGATCCTTCCCTGTCCCGTGCAGGCTGACCTTTATGTAGTTACCGGTCACACCGCTCAGGCCCCCTCTCCCGGATTCCAGGATCGCATCGAGCATTTTACCCTCATACCGCTTTCTGAAAGAAAAGTTGAGCTCACGGGAGCATGACGCGGCCTTCATGCTCCTCTCCTTCTTAACCGCCGCAGGAACGTCGTCCTCCATACGTGAAGCGGCGGTATTTTCCCTTGGAGAATAGGAAAATACGTGGGCTGAAGCGCACCCGACCCTTTCCACCAGCGCGAGCGTGGCCTCGAAATCCTTCTCCTCTTCGGAGGGAAAACCGACGATGATGTCCGCCGCGATATGAAGATCCGGCTTGACGGCCCGTATACGCTCGGCGACCGCTTCATATTTACCGGCGGTATAGGGCCTGTTCATGAGCCGCAGAATCCGGTCCGATCCGCTCTGGAGCGGGATGTGAAAATGTGGCTGTACGCGCCCGCTGTTTATTACTGAAAAGAGATCCTCGGTAAAATAGTTCGGCTCAATTGATGAGAGCCTGATCATGAAATCTTCCGGAGTGGCAGTTAATATATCGGTGATGAGACCGGCGAGATTTTTTCCGCCGTACCGGTAGCTTCCGAGGTTGATTCCGGTAAGGACGGCCTCACCGTACCCCTGACGGGCCAGGCGGACCGCGGAAAGAACCACATCCCTGTCATCCCTGCTCCGCCCGTTTCCGCGCGCAAGCGGGACCTTGCAGTAGGTACAGCGCATGCTGCACCCGTCCTGTACCTTGATATAGGCCCGTGACCGTGAGGGACGGTCGATATCGGCGTAGTCAAAGGGCGAAGTCCGGTAACAGATGTTGCCGGATATACCCTGCAGATGCGTCCTGACGATATCCGGTATGGACGATTTACCGTTCCGGCCGATTACGAGATGTACTCCCTCGATTTCCGCCAGACGGTCGTGATTTGTCTCCGCATAACAGCCCGTTACGATAAGGAGCCCCCCCTCGGCCAGCGCGGCGCGGCCCCTGTGAATCGAATTTCTCGATTTCCTGTCGCTTTTCACGGTAACCGTGCAGGTATTGACAACCACGATATCGGGCCGGAGCCCTTCATCGATCTCAATCACGCGGATTCCGGCGCGCGACAGCGCGTAAGCCAGTGCTTCTCCCTCGTACTGATTGAGCCTGCATCCATGATTGATGATTACGGCGGTCGGTCGTGACTCCACGTCCATACTCCGGGATACCGGGGGGCATTTCCAGCGGGTTTCATTCAGCCGGTAAACTTACAAGGCGGGATTCATGATGTTGAAAGCGGAAAGGTCCGGACCTTATGACCTCCCCTCTTGACCTTTACCGGGGACGCCGCCTAATCCGGGACAATTCCCTCTTCCGTCTGTTTCCCGATGACTCGTATGAGAGCCTCTTTTAACCGGGGATCGTTGGGCTTGAGTATAAGCGCCTTCTTGTAATCGTCCTCGGCGGCATTATAATCCGCCATGCGCTCGTATACCTCTGCGCGATACTTGAAGAAGATGTACCTGTCATTCTTCAGCTCTATAGCCGCCGAGTATGCGGCTTGCGCAAGTATCAGCTTTCCCTGCTCCGCGTACGTACGGCCCAGGTAGTAGTAGTTGTATGCATAGTCCGGATTGAGCGAGACGGAGCGCTCGAGATAACTGAGCGCATCAGAGTATCGCTTCATCTCGAGATAGGACCTTCCCATGGTGGTAAGGAATCTCGTGTCGCTGTCCGCGAGCTTCAATCCCTCCACACTGATATCGAGGGCGTTCTTATACCTTCCCGTGTTCAGATAGCACCATCCGAGAACCGCGTAAATATCGAGGTTCCCCGGAGTCAGCTCCTTTTCACGTAGAAGTATCTTCTCCGCCTCGTAGTACTTGCCCTTTTTATAGAGATCATAGCCCTGTTGAAAGCTCGCCGGAGCGGCAAGAGGAATCAGGAAAACGATCATTAAAAAGAGTGGTATGTAACGCTTCACCATAGACATCTTTTATCTCAGGATTGCTTCGTCCCGGAATCTTCGTGCATCGAAGCGCTTCCGGTTCTCGACTCATAGCCGGCCTGTGTCATCGTGCACTTGCCGTTGAATATACAGCCGCTCTCTATGATAAAATCAGGCGTCTTGACATCGCCGTTGAGCTCCGCTCCTTTCAGGAGCTCGAGCTTCTTTATAGCCTCGACATTGCCGATGATCTTTCCGTAATTCGTCACAACGCCCGCCTTTATGGTGGCCTTGATGACCGCTTCGGAGCCAAGAATCAGGTGGCCGACCGCGTCGATCTGTCCGTCGAACTTACCCTTTATCATGAGAGAATTCTTGAACTTCATCGTACCGGAGAAGTCGATATCCTCCGCGAGGACGGTGTCTATATCCTTCTCTTCGATAATTTTTATATCGGTTTCCTTGGCCATGGGGCTCCCCCTTCGCATTTTTGCGCGTTTCCGGCTTTATTCGATGAACTGTCTGTGTCTTCCCCAGCGGTGTTCTGATCGTTTTCCGTATATATGATAATAGGAATCTACGAGTTTTACCATAATTAATAATTCGTGTTTTCAAAAGAGCTGCTGTATGCCGCGGCCGCGGGTCGCGGCCGCGGTTTGCGGGTTACGTCTTCTTTAACTTTTCAGGGTGCCATTTGTGCCACTCGACGACGAGCGCGGATGCAACGAACATGGACGAATAGGTCCCCGCGATTATGCCGACGATCAGGGCAAAGGAAAAATCCCTCATCACGTTGCCGCCGAAGATATAGAGCGCAATAACGGCCAGGAGCGTGGTAATCGACGTAATGATCGTCCTGGAGAGCGATTGATTGATACTGGTGTTGACCGTATCCTGGTAATGCTCATAGGCCTTCGAGGATTTGAGGTTTTCCCGCGTCCTGTCGAATACGACGATTGTATCGTTCAATGAATACCCGATAATGGTAAGCACCGCCGCAAGTATGAATGTATCCATCTCCTTACCGAAAAAGGAGATGAAGCTCAATACGATGAGCACGTCATGAATGAGCGCGGCTATGGCCGCCACGCCGAACCTGAAACGGAAACGAAAGGTCGTATAGAGAAGGATAAGCAGTATTGCCACGAGCCCGATCATATAGGACATTCGCAGCAGATACGTACTGATCCTCGGCCCTACTATGTCCACACGTTCGACAACGACATTGCGCTCTCCGAACTTCTCCCGGAGTGCACCGGTGATATCCTCGATGATCACATCGTTGTCTTTCTCCTCCGCCAGCGTCTTCAGAATGAAGAGGTTCTTAACGGGGTCGTCGAGCTTCTGAACGTTATTTCCGTAGCCGGTATCGACGAGGACCTGGCGGACTTCGAAGATCGTGGCCTCTTCCGCCTTGATATCGACCTGCAGCTCGTTCCCCCCCGCAAAGTCGATACCCATGCGGAGGCCCCCGTGTATACCGATATTGGCGAGACCCGCGACTATTATTACAGCGGACAGTATATAGGTAAACTTCCTGTGCTTCAGAATATTCAGGTTGAACGAGCTGAACATCTTAACCTCTTTGAATCGCCGGGAAATTCAATCCCCGCGGGGCCTTCTTTCACGGCCCTGGATAAAGTATCTCGCAAGCTATAGCATCAGATCGAAAGCTTTTTCACTCTGAACAAATCAACCCCGATCGCGAACAGGAGCCTCGTTGCAAAAATAGAGGTGAACATGTTTATAACAACGCCGATACTGAGCGTCACTGCAAAACCCTTTATGGGTCCCGAACCGAACTGGGACAGCACGAACGTCGCGATGAGGGTCGTGATATTCGCATCCAGGATGGTTCTGAACGCCTTGTCATATCCGGACTGTATCGCCGCGGTCACGGTTTTCCCGCTTCTGAGCTCCTCTTTGATACGCTCGAAGATGATGACGTTGGCATCCACGGCCATTCCAACGGTCAGTATCATACCGGCAATACCGGGAAGTGTGAGCGTGAAATTGAGCCAGGCGAGCACACCGAGCAGTATGAAGAGGTTGAGAATGAGCGCAATGTCCGCGATAATACCGGACAGTTTGTAGTAGACGATCATGAAGAGCACGACGAGCAGAGAGCCGATTATTGCCGCCCGAATTCCGGCCCTGATCGTGTCCTCGCCGAGTGTCGGGCCTACGAGACGCTGCTCGGCGATCTGGAGAGGAACCGGAAACGCGCCTGCACGGAGGATGAGAGCCTGATCCTGGGCATCCTTCATCGTAAAATCACCCGTAATCCGTACCTGGCCTCCCGGTATTCTTTCCCGGATAAGGGGCATGGACAAAATTTTTCCGTCAAGAACGATGGCGAGACGCTTGCCCACATTGGCCTCGGTTACTCTGGAAAAAAGCTGCGCCCCTCCGGTATTGAGCTCGAACTGGACCTCCGGTTTACCGAACTGGTCCGCGTTCACCTGCGCCCGCTTGATGGCGCTTCCATCCAGCTCCACCTCGTCGTAAAGAACTACGGCCCGTTCCCGCTCGAGAACGTCGTACTTGTTTTTCTGCCAGAAGTAGAGGAGTCCCGACCCCTCGGGAATAACGGTAGAATCGATCAGGGTCCCCGTATCGTCGAACATGTCCCGCCTGAGCTTCGTCGTGGTGTCCTCGTCGACGATGCGGAATTCGAGAAGCCCACGCCCCATGACGACCGTCTTCGCCCTGTCGGGATCCTTCGAACCGGGAAGCTCGACGATAATTCTATCCTCGCCCTGTGTTCTTATGGACGGCTCGGACACGCCGAACTTGTCGATGCGGTTTCTGAGAATTTCCATAACGCGGCGCATCGCGTCCTTCAGCTCATCCTGGGTGAGATCTCCTCCCCTTCGCTTTCTGAGCTCCTCGTAATCGGGTTCCAGAACCATATAGACGCCGCCCTGAAGGTCGAGGCCGAGGTTAATGATACCCGACCTCATCTTTTTCATCTCCTTGACCTCGAGCCTCTTCGCTTCCGAAAGCTCTACAAGCTCCTCGGACGTGAGGTTGGTCAGGGCCCTTTCCTCTTTCGAGTACCGGAAATACCAGACATAGGTATCGTAGAAACCCCAGACGGCAAAGCCGATAACAATGAGCATTATCAGTAATCTGAAACCCTTATTCATGTGTGTTCTCTAAATCTGCACTGGAGTCGGTGGTGGAGAATGACCTACTTTGTTTCTTCGTTTTCGTTCTTTTCAGCGGGCTTCGGCTGCGGTTGAGCCTTTGAAGCCTTTGAAGAAACGATCTGGCCTATTGAGGACCGGTTCATCTCGATCTTCACATTATCCGCTACCTTGACGATTACGGTATTGTCCTTGACGCCTGCAACGGTTCCGTGAATACCCCCCGTGGTGACAATCTTGTCACCCTTTGAGAGCTTGCCCATCATGTCCTGATGCTGTTTCTTCTGCTTCTGCTGGGGTCTTATCATAAGGAAGTACATGACCGCGAATATCGCAATGATCATGAAAATCAGAGACGTCGGGTTACCGCCTCCCGCTCCCTGTCCCGCACCCCCCGTCGCTCCCGTGGTACCGTATGCATAAAGCAAATTAATCATTGATTTCTATCCTTTCCTTGGCCTACCGCCAATCAATAAACTTCCCAAAGTTAGCACTATGCTACTAACCCGTCAATGATTTTTTGTTTTTGTTGACTTGAAACAACCCCGCTGGTAAAGTAGTGAATAACAGGGACATGAAAGATGAAAAAAAGCACGCAGCTGAGAATCATTACCATAGTACTGCTCGTGGGGCTTGCGGTAGTCGACGCAATCGCATTCGTGGTTCCCATCGCGGCAATCATCGGCATCATCCTCTTTCTCTTCCGTCCCAAATGGCTCCTCACCTTCATAGAAAAGATCTATGACAAGCATCCTTCCGTTTCATAAACCGGTATCCGGCGAAATTCACCTTAGAAAGACAGAGGCCGGCCGCCGTCACCGGCCTTTTTAGAATTTACGTTCGGTAAATAAAATTATTATTATTAATCGATTTCCGTACAGTGCTCCTTTTTCAGAAATGGGAAATAACGGAGAAAAGAAAACGTTAAATAATTAACAATATATCTTTCTATTACGACACGTTTCATACTCCAGGAGGGACAGATGCGAAGGGTATACAATTTTTCAGCAGGTCCGTCGATGATGCCGGAGGAAGTGCTTTTAAAAGCCCGGGATGAGATGCTCGACTACCGGAACAGCGGTATGTCGGTAATGGAAATCAGTCACAGGTCGGCCTTGTACTCCGATATCCACTCGGAGGCGATCGCGCTCCTCTCTCAATTATTAAACATTCCAGAGGGATACGGAGTACTCTTTCTCCAGGGAGGCGCCTCAACGCAGTTTGCAATGATACCGCTCAATCTCACCAGGAAGAAGAAGGCGGCTTATGTCAACACCGGCAACTGGTCGAAAAAGGCGATAGCCGAAGCTGCGCGGTATACCGAGGTGGATGTGGTTGCTTCATCAGAGAACGATTCGTTTACATACATTCCCGACATACCCGGGGATTCCTTCAGGGACGCGGATTATCTTCACATTACAACAAATAACACCATCGTGGGAACGCGATTCCCCTCGATACCGGACACGGGCGACGTGCCGCTCGTTGGAGACCTGTCCTCCAATATACTCTCCGAGGTGTACAATGTTTCACGGTTCGGCCTCATCTATGCCGGCGCACAGAAAAACGCGGGCCCCGCGGGCCTTACCATCGTCATCGTACGGGAAGACCTCACCGGCGGCGCACTGGACATCACGCCGACCATGCTCGATTACAAGATTCACCTGGACAAGAAATCCCTCTACAATACACCGCCCTGCTACAGCATATACGTGGCAAAGCTCATGTTCGAGTGGGTTAGGGATCAGGGCGGGGTGGAGGAAATCGAAAAACGCAACAGGAAGAAGGCCCGAATCCTCTACGAATTTCTCGACAACTCCGATTTTTACACGCCCACGGCACGGGCGGAGCACCGTTCGCTCATGAACGTTCCGTTCGTGCTGCGGAACGACGCGCTTACACAGCGCTGTATCGAGGAAGCCGGGAAAGAGGGCCTTGTCACGCTCAAGGGACACCGCTCGGTGGGAGGTATGAGAGCGAGTATCTATAACGCCATGCCCCTGGAAGGGGTCGAAAAGCTCGTATCATTCCTGAAGAATTTCGAGATGGAGAA
>Ga0272442_10010157_pt1 | contig 11634 bp, 8 predicted proteins | sample SSMForm2O_FD_200262 | JGI IMG/M metagenome (GOLD analysis project Ga0272442, IMG submission 200262) | Marine sediment archaeal communities from Little Sippewissett salt marsh, Falmouth, MA, United States - SSM-Form-2O | ecosystem: Environmental > Aquatic > Marine > Wetlands > Sediment ...
GATCCCGATCCGCCGGATGCGGACCAATGCCTGGTCCGGCAGGCACCGAGGCCGATCCACATCGCCAAACTCAATCTTCCCCGGGCTCACCATCACGGCTTGTCGCATGTGCTCTCCAAGTACGATCGCCCGGCCGCGTCACGCGAACCGACCGAGGCGCATTGTAGCGTCGACCCGCCGCCGGCCAAACTCCGCAGCCTGCGAAAGCCGACATCCCGGCCGGGCCCCGCCCCGGTACGTGGCTATCGCTGGGTTTTGGCCGGCGATTCCGCGATCAGCTTGGGGATCAGCTCGTCGAGCGTACCACGCGCGTCAGTGCTGCGCAGCCGGCCGTTCTTGTCCACCACAAAATACGTCGGGATGACCTCGACGCCCCACCATCGCATCAGCCTCTCCACGCCCTCCGGATCGAAGTAAACCGGCCATGGCAGCGGGTTGGCCCGCAGGTATTGATCGAGCGACTCGCGCGAAGTGTCTCCGCTGACGCCGATGATCTCCAGCCCCTGGGCATGGTACGTGCGGTAGAGCTTCTGCAGATGCGGCATCGACGCAAGGCACGGCCCACACCACGTTGCCCAGAAATCCACAAGAACGACCTTGCCTCGCATCTGCTGCACGTCGATCTTGCGCCCGTCGATGGCCGTTAACGACAGTTCGAAGGGCTTGCCCACGCCGTCCCTGCGGCGCCGCTGCCCGGCAAAGGACTGCGTAACCATATGGTCGGCAAAACGCTGCTCAAGATGCCGGAAATATCGATCGGCGGCTGCCCGATCGTTCCGCTGGTCGGCCTGGGCGATCAGCACGCCGAGCAGATCCGGCGTGAATGCGCTATTGGGGTAGGCGGCAACATACTTCTCGAGCTTCTCGGACATAAATGCCATGTACTGCTCGTCGCGCTGCGCGTAACTGAGCTGGGTATTGGTTTGCAGCTCCCGGCGTTTATCCATCACCTGACACATGAGCACCCAGTACGCAGCGTGAGACGCCAGTTCAGCCGAAGAACCTTCCCGGAGGATCGATTCCGCTTCCTGGCGCAGCGGGGCAAACCCCTCTCCCGCGATCGTGGCCACCGAGAACATCGACTGAAGCTTGGCCTGCAAAACCTCGTCGCGCTTGGTGGCGTTGGGAAAGCGCCGCAGCAACTCGTCGGCCAGACGGATTACCTCGCCGTTCCGCTTGCCCATCGCCTCCATGTACTGCTGCCGATTCTGCTCACCAGTGGGCGGCGGGTCTTCGGCCAAGGCAAGGATGCGCGTCGTCAGCGCCTGCTCGTCCGCGGACGGCGCCGTGGCGGGCGCCGAGGCCGAGGCGCCTACCTCCTGGCCATTCACCGCGACCGCATAGGCCGAGAAAACCAGGAGGCAAACTCCTCCCGCCCGAAACACTCGTCGCCTGTCCATATTCACCGTCCTCACGACCGGCCCGTACCTCTTCACCGTCCGCCCGGCCCGTTGCTACCGCATCATAGCCCGCTCGGCGTGGCCCGACCAGCCGGGTCACCCCAGCGCCCCGCCACAGCCTACGCATCGTCACAGCGCATCGACAATCGCCTGCGTGAATGACTGGGTGGTGCCGCGACCACCGATATCCGGCGTAAGATCCCCCCGATCGCCGTGCGTCAGCACCTTGTCATAGGCGCCCTTGATTCGTTCCGCCGCACTCGTCTGGCCGAGATGGTTCAGCATCATGACCGCGCTCATGATGCACGCAAGAGGGTTGGCGATGCCCTTGCCGGCGATGTCCGGCGCGGTACCGTGCACCGCCTCAAACACCGCGCAATCCGCGCCGAGGTTCCCGCCGGGCACCACCCCCAATCCGCCGACCAACCCGCTGCACAAGTCGCTCACCAGATCGCCGTACAAATTCTCCATCAGAAGCACGTCGAACCGGCTTGGGTCGACCACGAGTTGCATGCACCCGTTATCGATAATAAGCTCCTCGTATTCGATGTCGGGATAAAACGCCTGGCGGATCCGGCGAGCGGAACGCAGGAACAGCCCGTCCGACATCTTCATGATGTTGGCCTTGTGGAATACCGTCACCTTCCTGCGCCCGCGACTCTCAGCATAGTCGAAGGCCCACCGGGCGATTCGAGTGCAGGCTGACAGAGTGGCCACCTTGAGCGACTCGACCACACCCGACACCACCTCGTGCTCGATGCCACTGTAGAGTCCCTCAGTGTTCTCACGAACGACCACCAGATCCACATTCTCGTAGCGGCTGTTGATCCCCGGCAGGCTGCGCACGGGCCGCACGGCCGCGTAAAGCCCAAGCCGCCGCCGCAGCAGCACGTTCACGCTGGTGAAGCCTTCGCCGATCGGCGTGGCCACCGGACCTTTCAGGCACACCTTATGCCCGAGGATCGCCGCCGTGGTCCGCTCCGGCAACGGGTGCCCATACTCGGCCAAAGCCGACGCACCCGCAGGCAACTCCACCCAGTCAACCTCGACCCCGGCCGCCTCAACCACGCGGACGGCCGCCCCGGTAACCTCGGGGCCGATCCCATCGCCTCGAATCAAGCCGATCGTTCTCTTCACAAGCCCGTCCACCTCTCGGAAACACCCTTGTCCGGATCACCAGTACCGGCGGATTATACGCCATGCCGACCCACGCGGCACGCCCCATGGCCGATGGGTCCACCCACCGGAACGAAGAGGCGGGAACCCCTTTGACAATCCTATTGGCAGGTCGTAGTTTCTGCTCTTGCTGGACAGGGACACGCGTTACGGGCACCCGCACCCACCGGCGATCGGCTCGGATCGATTCGGAGTCCTGGTCAACTGTTGGGCGCGAGAGTACGGACTGGCGGAAGTGACCCTCAGGCAACTCCGTAAGGACCTGACCGTCGCCATTCTCCACGGCGGCATGCGTGCGTCGCAACGAAGCTCGGCTCGTACCGTCGAGCTGCTGCTTCAGGTCGTCTTGGCAACCGTCAAGGGGTGCCTGCCTCTGCGAAACCGACTGGCGCGCAATATGAAGCTCACCGGCCTGTATCGGCCGGGGCTGGTCGATGAGCACTTCGAGCGAGCCGCCGATCAGTTCAGATTCCTCATGCACATTTTCCGTGCGGGCTTCGACGAATCGGGCACGGCCGACCATTTCCACTTCGACGAATCGTTCCGCTACCTTGAGCAGGCCCACGCGCTCGGTCGCGGTGTACTGCACGTCGCACCACACATCTGCTGCTACCCCGTGTATCCGCGCGTGGTCTCGACACGCATCCCCTGCAGTATCTACCTTCGCCGCTCGCCCGATCCGCGCAAACACGAGATTAACAAGGCCATCGGGCAGGCGGGCTCGGGCCATCTCGTCTATCCGCCCGCCGATGCGGCGCGCGGCCAGCGACTGGCTGTGGCGATGCGGGTCCTCCGCGAGGGCCGTATGCTTTTCATGACGCCCGACCTGCCGCGCAAGCCCAGCGAGGGTGTTCCGGTCAACATACTTGGACGAAAAGTCTATTTCCCCACGGGAATGATCATCATGGCGATGAGGACCGGCGCGCCCATCGTTCCCGCGATGTGGCATCGCGAAGACGGCGTGTATCGCGTTCGGTGCTTCGAACCCATGACGTTTGACGGACGAGGCGACCGGCGCCGACGGGCCGCCGCCGGTGTCCGCAAGTTCGCCGAACTAATGGATCAATTCCTTCGCCGCCACCCGGACATGTGGTGGAACTGGCTCGACAAGCGCTGGACAGCGATCATCCGCAATCAGAGCACCACGTGACCACGGGCTCGAACTCGTGCGAGCACGGGCCGGACAGTCCTACTCGGCCGGCTTGCCCACAAATCGTACCCGGCCGAAACGCGACGTGTCGTGGAAATCCCGTGAAGGCGACCATGCAGAGCTTTCAGCCGGCTCGACCCGTCGATTGCGACAGAAGTTGGCGCCCCACACATCGCCCGCCTTGGGCGCCCCCCCGACGGCCGCAAATGGAATGATCACCTCCGCCGACCACGAATCCTTCCCGATATGCGTCGCGCTTTGCCAGACCCGCTCGGCATCTGGATCGCTGCTCACATGGTCGTCCAGAAACGCACCGCGGCAGTTCACTACGAAGTGCCACGCCTGGCGGTCGGACTCTCTCGGATGAAGGTGGATCTCAATGCTGTCGTCGCGCCACGCCTCATCGAAGAAACCCTCGGTCTCGCCGGCCGCCAACCGGTCGGGATGGGCTTCGGGCATGACCATCGCCACGTAGAAACGCTCAGTATCCCAGGCAAGCATCGCCTTGGCACCAAGCGAGGAACTGCGGCCCTGCCGATCGTCAAAGAAGTGCCGCACCACGGCTGCCTTCCGCCAGAATGGCTCATCGATCAGACCGTCGAGCGTCGGCGATGTGGCCGTCGCCGGCACATCCAACTCACGATGCACCAGCACGCTCTGCTCTACGGTCCGCCTCGTCTGGTCCATCACGATCGTGGCCCGGCACACCGGCAGCGACTCGATGGGCCACGTCGGCCCCGTCAAGACAAAATCCACTGTCTGGTTCTGCTCGGCCGCCAACTCGACTCGCGCCCCGGCCGGCCTGACCGCGATCCCCTTCGGCGCTTGCCAGTCCAACTCGATTCGGCAGGGCCTACCGAAGCCGTTCGTCACCGCTGCCCGGACCGGCCTCTCAGCCGACTCAGTGGAGAACGGCACGGGTGAGAGCCGCAAGACCTCGGTCAACGCATCGGTGAATGACTGCACCTTCTCGACGGTCACGACGTCGTCTGCCTCGAGCCAGCCGGTTCGGACGACGGCTACGTCCACATTCGCGCCATCCACCTTCACCCAGAGGTAGTGGAAGAAATGGCCCGAAAGCGGATCCCCCTCGATCGGCGAGCCGCCCCCACCCGTGACGTAATACTGCACGCCGTCGCGCGCCGCGTCGCGCAGATACCGACGTTGCTGCCCGGCGAAGACTGCATCAACGCCGCGGCTGGCGAGCATAGGATGCACATCGGTAAGCCAAGCGCTCCTGGTAGCTGCGTCGCGCCAAAGCGGGCGGTGGACAAAAACAAAGGTGTGGACAGCGTCCCGGGCCCGCTCGAGGTCCTGCTTCAGCCAGGCGAGTTGCTCGCCGGCGATCTTCCCCTGTTGGCCCACGACTTCCGAGTCGAGCACGACGAAGTGGCGGCCACCATGGTCGAAGCTGTACCACAACGGACCGTAGCGCTGCCTGAACAGATGCTCGCTCGCCGCGCCGGACACGTCGCGATGACCCACAACCAGGAAATGCGTCATATCAAAGCTGCTGCGCACCTTTTCGAATGCGTCCCACCGCCGCGAGAGCACCTGGTCTTCGCCGTCGCGCGCGTCCACCACGTCACCCAGGTTCACCACGAACTTGGGCCGTAGCATGTTGATCTCGTTGCGCGCCTGGAGGAACATCGGCGCCGGCGAGTCAGCCGTCGCGCCTGCGGTTTCGCCCATGACCACAAAGGAGAAAGTCTCCGCCGCGGGCGCCGCGGGCGCCATCAAAACGAGCACCAGTACCGTCACCCACGTCACCCGTTCGCCCCAACACATGTGAGTTCTCCCCGTTCCAACACCTACCGGTAACCCAACGCGGCAAGTCAGACCTGCCCACGCGCCGCGCATCGGAACATACTATGCACCGAGTCACCGTTCGCCACAAGTCCCTGACACCTGGCGACCGCCTTCTTCGAGTCAGGCGTGCCGGACTTCTAGATGACGTGAGCATCCAGTCGATGAGCAGGAATACGCTGCCCCACACCAACGTCTACCACCGACGACCCGAATCCAGGCTTCCATGGGTGTGCGCTGAGCATAGGGGCGCGAGGGCAACCCCACAGGCCAATGCGAGTTCGCACTCCGTCTGATCGCGGCAACCCGACACCGATCGACCGCAGCGCAGTTCCCGGCAGAAAAAGGGCCCGAAGAGCATACCCCGCCACCCGAGTAGCGGGCGTTGCACTACTTCTGGGCCACGGCAAGCGGTGGATGCCGCTTACCCGATCGAGGCCCCGCCGGCCGGGCTCGATGCCGCCTATGCCATGCCAGCAGGCGGGCCAGCCTTCGCTGCTCGGATTGTGAGTCTACGATTGTGCTCAACAGTTGCCTCCCGGCCGGCCCCGCGAATGTTATCGGCATCGCCGAGCAACCCGGCTCTATATGTATGCTCCGCGTTCAATATATAATATGCGTTGACGCGCAACAGACCGGCGCAGGGCAAAACTCGTGTGCCGATCGACAAGAATACGCCCGATCAAGCCGCTATCCGGACCTGGGTGAAATGTACTTCCTCGGCCGGGCAGCAACATCAGCAGATGCCCACCTGACCGGATGCTCGGCTTATCGGACACCGCACGCACACCGGCCCGCCAAATCACCGCTTGGCATTTGCCATCGCTTCGGCTGGTGGATAGTATTCAACGTGATGGGGCCGGCAGTGCCTTTGTGCGGGGGTCTTTGCGGGCGGCACAGCGTCTCTTCCGCATCGCAGGTCACCGTGGTACCGGTTGGTCCCTAAAGCGAGACGCGCGAGGGTGAGAATGAGCGTGCCTGGCCGATGGGATGCCTGATGGATCGCCACATATTCGGCAAGGCAGATCAGTCCGAGGGGCGTATAGGGACGACCCGCCATAGAGTTCCTCGTTGCGGTCCAGGCTCCCCCATTATAAAAAAGGCCAACGCGGGCCATGACCCGCCGGTACGCTTGTGCTATTGTATGGACGAAACGACCTTGCAGGCAGCCGACACCGAAGCTGAACCGGGTGCCCGCTCGCTTGTGGGAGAGGAGTCTGGAGGACGTAGCGATGAACGGTAAAAACGAGATAGCCGCCCGCTGGGCAGGCCTCAGCGTTCTGGCAGGGTTGTTCTGCCTGCTGACGCTGTCGGCAGGCGTGATAGCGCAGGATTACACGGCCGGTCCGGGCCTGGGGATCCAGGCGATCGACGACGGCTACGACGGCACGTTGGATCCAAACTCGATGGTCAGCAGCACGATCGCCGTGCCGTCGGACGGAACCGACCTGGTCGACGGGGTAACCGTGGAGATAACCATGGCCACCCTGTTCGTGGGCGAACACGTGATCAAGCTGAAGAGCCCGTCGGGCACCATCATCACTCTCGTGCATCGAGCCGGCTTGGACGGAATTCCCGATGATGGAACCGACTCCAACGTCGCCAACTTCGGAGACGGTTCCAATCTGAGCTTTCAGTATCCCCTCACGTTCGACGACGACGCGGCCAGTGGCATCGGCGCAGAGTTGCTGGGCGACGGCATCGGAACCGACGGGGTTGTGGGCGACCCCAACGGGACCATCGCCACCCCAGACAACTACATACCGGACGCCGGCGACCTCAGTACGCTCAGTGGCGGCTCGCTGGTGGATAAGTTCAGCGCGTTTGACGACGAGAACGCAGTTGGCGATTGGGTGCTGTACCTCGGCGACGCCGCACCGGGCGGCCTACCTTATGTATTGGACCTGGATGGGTGGACGCTGAAGCTCACCACCTATGCCGACTCTGACGACGATGGTGTGCCGGACGGCAGTGACGCTTGTCCCGATACCGCACCGGGCGACCCGGTCGATCCTAACGGCTGCTCGACAGCCGACGACGACGCAGACGGCGTACTGAACGATCAGGACCTGTGCCCGGACACGCCGGCGTGCGCAAGCAACGTCGACGCGGACGGCTGTGCGGTCGACTCGGACGGCGACGGCGTGCCCGATGGATGCGATCTCTGTCCCGGCACCGCTTCGGGTGAGCCGGTCGACTCCGACGGCTGCTCGACGGCCGACGACGACGACGACGGCGTCCTGAACGATGAGGACCTGTGTCCGGATACGCCGACCTGCGCAACAGACGTCGACTCCGACGGCTGCGCGATCGACTCGGACGGCGACGGCGTACCGGACGGGTGTGACATTTGCGAGGGGTTCGACGACAACGTCGATAGCGACGGCGACGGGATTCCGGACGGATGCGACACGCCCCCCAATCAGGACACCAATGGCTGCTGCGGTGCAGCCGGACCGGTCAGCCCCATCGGTTTGGCGGTGGGCATGCTGCTGTTGAGCCGTTTCGGAGGCTATCGGCACAGGTCACGCCGCCGCGGTTAGGAGACGGGCAAATTAGCGGCAGCGGCGTACCTGACGCCGCACGTGTGGTACTTGGAGAACGCCCGACGGTGCGAACAGGCATCGCCGGGCTTTTCCATTGGACGCTGGCGACCACCCGCCAGCAACACGCGAAGGCAACCCACAGGCACCATCAGCCAAGCCCTCGTGACACCTTTTTCTACCTCGCCGTCTCTCGGTCCGTTCACGATCCGCTTAGCCCCAACAACGTAGCGGCGTTGCCGCCGAAGAAGCGCTCGCGGTCGGCTCGGCCGATGTCCATGCTATCCAACGTTTCGTTCCAGAACGCGAGTGACCCGTCGATGGCTTCGGGGCCCTCGTCGGTTCCCCACAAGAAATGGTCGAAGGGCATGTCCTCGATCCCGGGCAAGCGTCGCTTCCAGACCCACAATCCCTGGCCCGGCGTGCAGTCGGCGTGAAAGTTCGCCAGTCGCATGCACAACACCAGCGTTTCGAGGTAGGTTGCCGCCCCGCCAAAGTGAGCCATGACGAACTGGATTCCCGGGAACATGCGGGCCGCACGCTCGAAGTGAAACGGGCTGGCCGTCAGCGACGTCAAGCTCAGCTTCGGGTAGATCGGCGAGATACTGATATACCCGCAGTGCGGCAGACACATCAGCCCGTGTTCCTCGATCGCCTCCCACACCGGGTCGTGTGCCGGATCGGCTGGATCGAACCCCAGATTCGGGTACATCTTCACGCAACGAAACCCCTCGCCCGCGTATCGCCGAATCGTCTCTATCGTCTGAGACGAGTCGTTGCGCAGATCCACCTGCATCGAGCCCAGCACGTAGCGCGGATGTTTGTTCATCGCGGTCAGGATATGCTCGTTATCGCCCAAAGGCGGGCAGATGTCGTTTGGCGCGCCGTGCACCAGCAACGCCGAGATCCCCTTCTCTTGAGCGATCTCGACGTGCCGATCCATCAGTGGATCTTCCATCCGCAGATGCACGTGGATATCAACCAATCGCATGCCTCGACCTCCGCTATCCAGGATATTCGCTCAGCCTGCCCAAGTATCCATCCAGACGTTCAACAAGGACGCCCGCATGCTCGAGCCTGCACACCGCTCCTCACCGCAGTTCCAGAATCAGTTCGATGACCGCGTCACGGACCCGCTGCGGCTCGTTGACATGCTGTACCAGGCTGACCTCGTCGTGCTCCTCACCCCGCGGCGCCCGCCTGCGGCGCGACGGATCGAGCGACAGCCGAATGGCCTCGAGCTTTGCGGCCGCCTTTTCACGCACGTCGAGCGGCGCCAGCGCGATCAGCCTCTCCGCCGTCGCAACATACCGCAGATCGTCCTGACCCTCGCGTATGGCCTCCCACGCCGCCGAGCGAATGGGTTCGGTCGGGTTGTCCGGGTTCACGTACACCGCGCAGTTGTCCGGGTCGTACCCCCAGTAATTATACATCCAGAAAAACACGCCCGACGCGCCAACCCGCCACGCCAGCAGCCCCATATCGTGACGAGCCGTATGCACCTCTTGCAGCGGGAAACCGTAGATCCAGTAGTCCTTGTTGTGTTCGGCTGCAAGATCCCGGCATCGCTCGAAATCGCCGTTGGCCACGATGACGTCGCACTGGTCCAACATGCTGGCCGCCCACTTCTGGCGGTTCATCACCACGCCGTACACCCGCGTGTCGCGCATCACCGTCTTGAGCAGGTCATACCGGCTCTTGCATCGCTCCAGGAGCCGCTCGGTGGGCTCGTCGTAAATCAGCACGATCAGTTCCTGACGGTACCCCTTAGCGTCCCAGTGGTCGCGAATCTGCCGCGACCCCTCCACGAAGAGTCTGTCCAGCTCGGGCGAAACCTTCGGAGCTTTGATCCGCTTGCCGCCGATCGGCTCGGAAACCTCGACCGGCATGCCGAACGCGCCGGCGATCTCCCGCTCGTAGTGCAGCGAACTGTCGTTGCCCAGGCTGATCACGATCGGCCCATCGATACCGCCCGCGTTGACTTCCGCCATGAACCGATCCAGGTCCTCAAAGTCCATGACCAGCTTGCCGCCAACGTTGCGTACGTCCATGCCGGTGCTGTTCCAGAACATCTGAATCGCGTCGATCCCGTGGGCCTTCATGTCCCGGTACCACCGGCGCGGCAGGTCGGTCCTGGCCATGAACGCGCCGCCGACGATAGGGCTGTCGACCAGCATGAAGGGCAGCACCTCACACACCAGCTCAGCCGTGTGACGCTTGCCCGCGACATCCATCACGATCGTCGTCCGATACGTCCCCGGCGCCGTGGTCACCGGCGGGCGCACCGTCAGCCAATAGAACACGGTCTGATCGGCTGGCAGTGACTGGGTTCGTCCGCCTCCCATCAGGCGCTTCGGCGACGTCTCGGCGTTGAGGCTCTCGACCCGATTCACCGAAAGCCACGAGCGAGGCAGCGCCCCTGTCTCCCGACCCGCCTCGAAAGTCATCTCCACGGTCATCTCATCGCCGGCCCGCACCGCCAACACGGCCGGCTCGTACTCGCCCGGAGTCGTTCTCACACCAAGGGTCGCCCCGGCCGATTCGGGCCGCGTCAGATCACGCGCCATCGGCTCGAGATACGGATGGGCCCAAAGCGACAACTCAGCCGACGGCTCGGCACCGGCGATAGCGGTCCAGGCAACCACACATGCAAACACCATCGCCCATTGACGCATACCCATGCCCACGCCTCCTTACGCTCATCCTGACGGCCGTTTGAGCCATTCGTACATCCGGTAATGCCAATCAGCAATGCCCGGCGCCTCGCCCGTCCACTGCACCACGACACTATCTCGCACGCCATCCAGTCGCAACCCCGCAGGAGTAAGGCCCGTTCCAGACACGTCTGTTGACACGGCCACCCCACAATCGACCGAGCAATTCGGCATCGCAAGCTGGTTTGCGGAAGCAAGCCCATCGAGCCATCCGGCTCGGGAGATTATGCACGTTGGCCTGGATCGCTTGACCTCCGGCCTATGGTAACAAGACAGGTCTGGGCAGCTTTCGGACGGGCAGGAGGCGTGCTATGCTGCTGGTCCAGCCCGGTGCCAGGCTGGTCCACGCGCGTAGCAGGTGACGTAGGACGACTATGAACATTACCGAAATTCCTCTCGCCCGCGCAATCACCGCAACTTCAGTCGCGTTAGTTCTGGCGTGCTCTGTGCGGGCCAACAGCGGGCAGACATCGCACCCAGCGACGAGCAAAGGGGCGGCGGACGTGAGCAGGATAGCACCACCTGCAGACATGGATAGGATCGGTATCAAGAACGGTGCCTGGGTGATACCTGATGACGTCGACCTCGCCCAGTCGTCATGGCGTCGGGCCATGGATGAGCACCGCGCACGGCAGCGGGCAAAGTTTGGACCCGTTAATCGACCAGACCAACTCAAGAAGGCGTTCGTCGAGACGGAGGTCTTTCTCTATGACCGGAGGCTGTATGACGCAGAGACCGGGCGCTGGCGCTTCGACGAATTCCTCGACCGAGGTCAAGAGCAGTTCGGCGGCTACGACCAGGCCATCCTGTGGCAGAGCTACCCTCGCCTCGGAATCGACGACAGG
>Ga0272442_10010158_pt1 | contig 11634 bp, 11 predicted proteins | sample SSMForm2O_FD_200262 | JGI IMG/M metagenome (GOLD analysis project Ga0272442, IMG submission 200262) | Marine sediment archaeal communities from Little Sippewissett salt marsh, Falmouth, MA, United States - SSM-Form-2O | ecosystem: Environmental > Aquatic > Marine > Wetlands > Sediment ...
CTGCTCGACGCCAAGCGGGGAGACATCGGCTCGACCATGCAGGCCTACGCCGAGGCCTACCTCGACCCTCGGTCAGCATTCGCCGCCGACGCCATGACCGTCTCCCCCTACCTGGGCGTGGGCTCGCTGCGTCCCGCGTTCGACCTCGCCGCCGAGCACCAGGCCGGGGTCTTCGTGCTGGCGCGTACCTCGAACCCGGAGGGTGCGTCGCTGCAGGGCGCCGTGCTGGCCGACGGCAGGACGGTTGCGCAGACGGTGCTGAGCGCGGTGGCGGAGCAGAACGCCGAACACGCGCCGTGGGGGTCGATCGGTGTCGTCGTGGGAGCGACGCTGGATCAACCGATCACCGGCCTCGACGTCGGCGGCCCGGTCCTTGCGCCCGGCGTGGGCGCGCAAGGCGCGCAGGTAGCCGACCTTCCACGCCTGTTCGGTGAGGCCCGCATGTCGGTGTACCCGGTGTCGGCGAGGAGCGTGCTGGGCGCCGGTCCCGGCGTCGGTGACCTGCGTGCGGCAGCGGGTGCCCTGAACCAGGAGTGTGCCGACGCGCTCGGCTGACCTGCGGCGTGGCGATTGCCCTGCTGGTGGGCGACTCGCTAGGTTCGTCCCCGTACTGCACAACGACAACCACAACCTCGAGGAGACACCCGTGGCGCTTCCTACCCTGACCCCGGAGCAGCGTGCAGCAGCACTGGAGAAGGCAGCCGAGGCACGCAAGGCCCGCGCAGAGCTGAAGAACAAGCTCAAGAACGGCGGTACGACCCTGTCCCAGGTGCTCCAGGACGGTCAGGAGAACGACATCGTCGGCAAGATGAAGGTGTCGGCCGTTCTCGAGTCCCTTCCCGGCGTGGGCAAGGTCAAGGCAGCGCAGATCATGGACGAGCTCGGCATCTCCGAGACCCGGCGGGTTCGCGGGCTGGGCTCGAACCAGGTCTCCGCTCTGGAGTCCCGCTTCAGCGGATGACAGACCTCGGGAGGCTCATCGTCCTCTCCGGTCCCTCCGGTGTCGGCAAGACCACGGTCGTCCGACACCTGCGTGAGAGCGCGCCGCAGCTGTGGGTGTCCGTGTCGGCGACGACACGGTTCCCGCGGCCGGGGGAGTCCGACGGGATCAACTACCTGTTCGTCAACGACGACCAGTTCGACCGCCTCCTCGCCGACGACGACCTGCTGGAGTGGGCCACCTACGCCGGCCACCGCTACGGAACTCCGTCCGCTCCCGTCGGCGCCGTGCGGGCGAGCGGCAAGCCGGTGCTGCTCGAGATCGAGATCGAGGGCGCGCGTCAGGTTCGCCGACGGGTCCCCGACTCCACCTCGGTGTTTCTGGCACCGCCGTCGCGTGACGTGCTCGTGGCCCGCCTCACCGGCAGGGGCACGGAGCCAGACGACGTGGTGGCACAGCGGCTCGCCCGCGCCGACGCCGAGCTCGCGGCCGCCGAGGAGTTCGACCACGTGGTGGTCAACGACGACCTGGAGCAGGTCGTGTCGCGGCTGGTAGCCTTGGCTACCGGGTGACGCCTTCGATCTGTCGTCACCACCCCCATCAGCGAAACGAGAGACAACACGTGTCTGGAACTCATGGTGTGGCCGAGGGCATCACGTCCCCGCCGATCGACAACCTGCTTGAGGTCGTGAACTCCAAGTACTCGCTGGTGAGCATCGGCGCCAAGCGCGCCCGCCAGATCAACGCCTACTACTCCGAGCTCGGCGAGGGCCTGCTGGAGTACGTCGGCCCGCTGGTTGCCACGCACCCGCAGGAGAAGGCGCTGTCCATCGCGCTGCGCGAGGTCGAGTCCGGCCTTCTCGACGTCGAGCCGATCGAGGACTGACCCTGGCTCACGTCGTCGTCGGCGTCGGCGGGGGGATCGCCGCCTACAAGGTGTGCGCCGTCGTCCGCGGCCTGGTCGAAGCCGGCCACACCGTCCGTGTCGTCCCCACGGCCGCTGCGCTGCAGTTCGTCGGCTCGGCGACCTGGGAAGCACTGTCCGGGCAGCCGGTGCAGACGGATGTGTTCACCGACGTGCCGACGGTGCCGCACGTGCGCCTCGGTCAGCAGGCCGACCTGGTGCTGGTGGCTCCCGCGACCGCCGACCTGCTCGCGCGGGCTGCGCACGGACTGGCCGATGACCTGCTGACCTCAACGCTTCTCACGGCACGGTGCCCGGTGGTGATGGCGCCGGCCATGCACACCGAGATGTGGCAGCACCCCGCCACGATCGCCAACGTCGACACGCTGCGTGGCCGCGGAGTTCTCGTGCTCGAACCGGCCGAGGGCCGGTTGACCGGGGCGGACACCGGCCCGGGGCGTCTGCCCGAACCCGACGACCTGCTCACAGCCGCGAGGGCACTGCTGGATCACCGCGGCCAGACCCGCGACCTCGTCGGTCGTCGGGTGCTCGTCACCGCCGGGAGCACCCGCGAGCCACTGGACCCGGTCCGCTACCTCACCAACCACTCCAGCGGACGGCAGGGGTGGGCGCTCGCCCGGGTTGCGGCCCTGCGCGGCGCTGAGGTGACGCTGGTCGCCGGGCACAGCGACATGGCCGACCCGTCCGGGGTGCGCACGGTGCGCGCCGGCAGCGCTCGGCAGATGCATGACCTGGTGCTCGACCTCGCCCCCGGCATGGACGCCGTGGTGATGGCGGCCGCCGTCGCCGACCACCGGCCCGCCCACGTGGCCGAGACCAAGATGAAGAAGGACGTCGGAGCAGCCGGGCAGCCCCTTGACCTGGTCGCCAACCCCGACATCCTCGCGGCTGTCGTCGCCTCGGCGCCGCAGAACCAGGTGGTGGTGGGCTTCGCGGCCGAGACCGGCGACGACTCCGACACGGTGCTCGACCTGGGCCGCCGCAAGCTCGCGTCGAAGGGCTGCGACCTGCTCGTCGTCAACGAGGTCGGCGACGGCAAGGGCTTCGGCGCCGCGGTCAACGAGGCCGTTGTGCTGGCCGCGGACGGCGCTGCTGTCGACGTGCCGCTCGGGAGCAAGGAGCGTCTCGCCGCAGTGGTGTGGGACGAGGTTGTGTCGCGCCTGCCCCATACTGTTCGCCCGTAGCGACACCCGAAAGGACCCATGATGAATCTGCGGTTGTTCACGTCCGAGTCCGTCACCGAGGGGCACCCGGACAAGATCTGCGACCAGATCAGTGACGCGATCCTCGACGACCTGCTGACGAGGGACGTGACCAGCCGGGTAGCAGTCGAGACCATGGTCACGACCGGACTCGTGCACGTCGCGGGCGAGGTCACGACCGAGGCCTACGCCGACATCCCGAAGATTGTGCGCAACGTCGTGCTCGGGATCGGCTACGACTCCTCGACGAAGGGCTTCGACGGGAAGTCCTGCGGGGTGTCGGTGTCGATCGGTAGCCAGTCGCCGGACATCGCCCAAGGTGTCGACGATGCCTACGAGGAGCGTCGGGAGGGCTCGCACGACCCTCTGGACCGGCAGGGCGCAGGCGACCAGGGGATCATGTTCGGCTACGCCACGGACGAGACGCCTGAGCTGATGCCCCTACCGATCATGCTGGCGCACCGGCTGTCGGCCGCTCTGACCGACGCGCGCAAGAGCGGCGTGATGCCATACCTGCGTCCGGACGGCAAGACCCAGGTGACGGTCGAGTACGACGGCGACCGGCCGGTGCGCGTGGACACGGTGGTGGTCTCCACCCAGCACGCCGAGGACGTCAACCTCGACACCCTCCTGGCACCCGACATTCGCAAGCACGTCGTCGAGCCGGTGCTCGCCGGTATCGACGTCGACACCGCCGGCGTACGGCTGCTCGTCAACCCCACCGGGCGTTTCGTCGTCGGGGGCCCCATGGGGGACGCCGGCCTCACCGGTCGCAAGATCATCATCGACACCTACGGCGGGATGGCCCGCCACGGCGGCGGCGCGTTCTCGGGGAAAGACCCGAGCAAGGTCGACCGTTCCGCTGCGTACGCCATGCGGTGGGTGGCCAAGAACGTGGTCGCGGCCGGGCTCGCTCGACGCTGCGAGGTGCAGGTCGGCTACGCGATCGGCAAGGCACACCCGGTGGGAGTCTTCATCGAGACGTTCGGCACCGAGACCCTTCCGCCCGCGCGGATCGCCGACGCCGTCGCGGAGGTGTTCGACCTGCGACCGGCAGCCATCATCGCCGAGCTGGACCTGCTGCGCCCGATCTACGCCTCGACCGCCGCCTACGGCCACTTCGGCCGTGAGCTGCCCGAGTTCACCTGGGAGCGCCTGGACCGCGTGGACGCGCTGCGTGCCGCCGTCGGGGCCTGATCCGCCCGGCGGGGAGGTCGTCGACCCGGTAGCCCGTGTTCTGGTCGACGTCGGGCTGCCCCACCTCGACCGACCCTTCGACTACGCCGTCACCGCCGACCAGGCAGCACATGCAGTCCCGGGGAGCCGGGTGCGTGTCAGGTTCGCCGGACGACTGGTCAACGGCTACGTCCTCGAGCGTGTTGCGGCCAGCGACCATGTGGGAACGCTGGCCGCGGTGCAGCGGGTGGTCTCGGCCGAGCCGGTGCTCACCGCGGAGGTCGCAGAGCTGAGTCGCCGGGTCGCCGAGCACTACGCCGGCACCCGGGCCGACGTGCTGCGGCTGGCCGTCCCACCCCGTCACGCTCGCACCGAGCAGGGTGTGGTGCCGTCGGCCGAGCTGTCGCGGCCGGACGCTCCCGACCCGGGTGGTTGGGCGGACCTCAACGCCGGTTCGCCGCTGCTGGACGCCTTGGCTGCCGGCGGACAACCGCGGGCGGTGGCCACGATGGTGCCAGGCGCTGACTGGGCCGACATGCTGGCGGCCGCGGCGGCCGCCACGGCCGCGTCTGGGCGTGGCACCGTCATCGTCGTGCCCGACGTCAGCGATGTGGCCGCCGTGGATGTGGCGCTGCAGGCTCGCCTCGTCGGTGCCGATCGGCACGTCACTCTGCACGCCGACCAGGGACCGTCGGCTCGCTACCGGCGATTTCTCAAGGTGCTGCGCGGTCAGGCGCAGGTCGTGGTGGGTACCCGGTCGGCGGTGTTCGCCCCGGTTCATCACCTCGGGCTGCTCGTCGTCTGGGACGACGGCGACGACCTGCTCGCCGAGCAACGTGCGCCGTACCCACATGCCCGGGACGTCGCCCTCATCCGCGCCCATCAGCAGCAGAGCGCGATGCTGATCGCGGGGTATGGCCGCACCGCTGAGGGTGAGCGCCTGGTGTCGACGCAATGGGCGCATGAGGTGCGCGCGTCACGGGCGACCGTACGCCGGCGCGCCCCGCGCGTCGTTGCGGTCGGCCCCGACGACAACGGTCTGCGTGCCGCGCGGGTGCCTGGACCGGCATTCCGCATGATCCGCAGCGCGCTGACCCCCGGCGCCCAAGCCGGGCCGGTGCTGGTTCAGGTTCCTCGGCGCGGGTATCGGCCGGCGTTGGCGTGCCAGCAGTGTCGCGAGCAGGCACGCTGCCCGCGCTGCTCCGGACCGTTGGCACAAGAGCACGCCGGCGCGGCCCCGGTGTGCCGCTGGTGCTCGCACGAGTCGTCGCACTGGGTGTGCCCGGCATGTGCCGGTAGGTCGCTGCGGGCAGCGAGTGTCGGCGACGAGCGCACCGCCGAAGAGCTGGGGAGGGCGTTCCCGGGGGTTCCCGTGCGCCAGAGCGGGCTCGGACACGTGCTCGCCACCGTCGGCAACGAGCGGTCGCTGGTGGTGGCGACGCCGGGGGCGGAGCCGCACACTGATGGCGGCTACCGGGCCGCACTGCTGCTCGACGCCGAGGTGATGCTCGCCCGGCCCGACCTGCGCGCCGCCGAGGAGTCGCTGCGCCGGTGGATGGCGGCAGCCGCACTGGTCGTGCCGGCGGGCCGCGGCGGCGAGGTCATGGTCGTGGGTGATGCCAGGCACAGAGCTGTGCAGGCGCTCATCAGGTGGGACCCGGCCGGGTTCGCCCACCGAGAGCTGCTCGACCGTGCCTCGGCAGGTCTGCCGCCCGCGGCACGCATCGTCGAGCTTGTCGGCCCGTCGGCGTCGGTCGACGAGCTGGTCGCGGCTGTCGACCTGCCGACGTCGGCCGACGTGCTCGGACCTGTCCCGACGGATGCGGACGACGTGGTGCGGGTGCTGCTGCGCGCGTCGCTGTCCGACGGGGGCGCGCTGGCGCGCAGCGTTCGAGCGGCGGCAGGAGTGCGCAGCGCACGGCGACGACCCGGCTCGGTGCGGGTTCGCGTCGATCCCGTCGACCTGGGGTAGCGCCTAGACTTCTGGGCCGAAGGAGGCCCACGTGACGATCCAGCCCATCCGCCTGTTCGGCGACCCCGTGCTGCGGGAGAAGGCCGCGCCGGTGACGACGTTCGACGCTGAGCTGCGTCGTCTGGTGCGTGACCTCACCGAGACCATGCTCGACGCGCCGGGGGTAGGCCTGGCTGCGCCGCAGCTGGGTGTGTCGCTGCGAGTCTTCACCTACGACGTCGACGGCGTGGTCGGGCACCTGATCAACCCCGATCTCGACCTGTCCACCGATGAGGAGCTCGGTCCGGAGGGGTGCCTGTCCCTTCCCGGGCTGGAGTTCGACTGCCGGCGCGCCGAGCATGTGGTTGCCCGCGGGTTCAACATGCACGGCGACCCCGTCACCATCGAGGGCAGCGACCTGCTCGCCCGGTGCATCCAGCACGAGACGGACCACCTCGACGGGGTGCTGTTCATCGACCGGCTCGACACCGCGACCCGCAAGGCGGCGATGAAGGCGATCCGTGAGGCCGAGTGGGGTCCCGGGGGAGCCCCCGAGGTGAAGGTGTCGCCGCACCCCACCTTCGGCCGGGCATTCTGACGTGCGGCTTCTCTTCGCAGGCACACCAGACGTGGCAGTGCCGTCGTTGCGGGCCCTGCTCGCCAGTGACCACGAGGTCGTCGCGGTGCTCACCCGGCCCGACGCCCGAGCCGGCCGAGGTCGAACGCTCGTGGCCTCGCCGGTGGCCGACCTCGCCCGTTCCGCCGGTATCGAGACCCTGACGCCGCGACGGCCCAGCGACCCCGAATTTCTCGCGCGGCTGGCCGACCTCGACGTCGACTGCGCGCCGGTGGTCGCCTACGGCGGGCTGATCCCACCGGCGGCGCTCGTGCTCCCGCGACTTGGGTGGGTGAACCTGCACTTCTCGCTGCTGCCCGCATGGCGTGGCGCGGCTCCGGTCCAGCACGCCGTCCTTGCCGGGGACGAGATCACCGGCGCCGTCACGTTCCTGCTCGAGGAGGGCCTGGACACCGGCCCGGTGTTCGGTGCCGTCACCGAGACGATCCGTCCCGAGGACACCAGCGGCGACCTGCTGGAGCGGCTGTCGCACTCCGGCGCCACCCTGCTCGCGGCCACCATCGACGGCCTGGCAGCGGGCAGGCTCGTCGGCGAGCCGCAGCCCAGCGATGGGGTGAGCCATGCGCCGAAGCTGACCAGTGAGGACGCCCGCATCGACTGGTCGGCCCCTGCGCTGCGCGTCGACCGCCTGGTTCGCGCCTGCACGCCCGCGCCCGGAGCCTGGACCACGTTTCGCGGAGACCGGCTCAAGGTCGGCCCTGTCCGCCCCCAACAGCCACCGGTCGGGGCGGACGGCCCCCAGGCCGGACCCCTCGGCTCGGGCGAGATCGAGGTGACCCGCGACGGCGTACGCGTCGGGACGGCGACAGCCCCGGTGCTGCTGACCCAGGTGCAGCCAGCCGGCAAGAAGCCGATGGTGGCCGGCGACTGGGCCCGGGGTGTGCGCCTCGACCCCGGCGAGGCACTGGTCTAGGTGCAGGCCCGCCGGGCGGCGTTGGAGGCCCTGGGGGCCGTGCACGGTCGCGACGCCTACGCCAACCTGGTGCTTCCGGGACTGCTGCGCCGCTACCGGCTCAGCGGCGCCGACGCCGCGCGGGCCACCGACCTGACCTACGGCACGCTGCGTGGAACCGGCACCTTCGACGCGGTCATCGGGGCCTGCAGCAGCCGGCCCCTGGCGCGCATCGACCCGGCCGTGCACGACGCGCTGCTGCTGGGCACCTACCAGCTTCTGGGCACGCGGGTGCCGGCACACGCGGCGGTGTCGACGACAGTCGACCTGGTACGGGCCACATCCGGGGCAGGAGCAGCCCGCTTCGCCAATGCTGTGCTGCGCCAGGTTGCCGAGCACGACCTCGACGGCTGGGTCGACCTGCTGGCCGGCCCGCACGCCGACCCGCGTGACGTCGCCGCCCTGCGCCACCAACACCCTCGCTGGGTCGTCGACGCCCTCGCTGCCGCGCTCGGCCAGGACGAGCAGCGGCTCACAGCCGTGCTGGCCGCCAACAACGTGCCGGCCCGCGTGACGGTGGCTGCCGTCCCCGGGAGCAGCACCGTCGCCGAGCTCGTGGCCGCCGGAGCGCAGCCGGGCAGGTGGGCGCCGACCTCGGCCGTGCTCTCTGGCGGTGATCCGGCGGCCCTGTCGGCTGTCGCCTCGGGCCGGGCGCGAGTCCAGGACGAGGGCAGCCAGCTCGTCACCCTCGCCCTCGTCAGAGCCGGCATGCCCGACGGGGTCGCCGACGATCGTTGGCTGGACATGTGCAGTGGCCCTGGCGGCAAGGCAACCCTGCTCACCGGCCTGGCCGCGACCCGTGCGGATGTGGCCGGCTCGGCGCACGTCCTGGCCGCGGAGCTTCACGAGCACCGTGCGCGCCTCGTCCGGTCGGCGCTGGCCGCTGCCGACCTGGTCGACAACGCTGCTGTCGTGCAGGCCGACGCAACCCGGGGGCCGTGGCGGCCGGCGGGGTTCTCTCGCGTGCTGCTGGATGCACCGTGCACCGGGCTCGGTGCCCTGCGCCGTCGACCGGAGTCCCGCTGGCGCCGCACCCCGAGCGACCTCGACCGGCTGGTGCCGCTGCAACAGGCGCTGCTGCGCTGCGCTGTCGACAGCACCGCGGATGGGGGAGTGGTGGCCTACGTGACCTGCTCCCCGCACCCCGCCGAGACCGTCGATGTCGTCGCGCACGTGCTGGCCGAGCGCGACGACATCGACGTGCTGGACGCGCCGGCGCTGCTGCCCGACGTGCCGCACGCCGACCGCGGCCCGTACCTGCAGCTGTGGCCAGACCTGCACGGCACCGACGCCATGTTCCTGTCGCTGCTGCGGCGCGTGGGAGCCTGAAGCCCTGGCCTTAGGCTGCTCACCTGTGGGAGCACTGATCAGCCCGAGCATCTTGGCCGCCGACTTCGCCGACCTGCGCGCCGAGATCGGGCGGGTCGCCAACGCCGACTGGGTGCACGTCGACGTCATGGACAACCACTTCGTGCCCAACCTGACTCTTGGCCTGCCGGTCGTCGAGGCGCTGCTGAAGCACAGCCCGCTGCCCATCGACGCGCACCTGATGATCGCCGACCCCGACCGGTGGGCACCCGCGTACGCCGAGGCCGGCTGCGCCAGCGTCACCTTCCACGCCGAGGCCGCCGCGGCCCCGGTGCGGTTGGCCCGAGAGCTGCGCCGGGCCGGGGCCCGGGCCGGGCTCGCGCTCAAGCCTGCCTCGCCGGTCGAGCCTTACGCCGACGTCCTGCGCGAGATCGACATGCTGCTCGTGATGACCGTCGAGCCGGGCTTCGGCGGCCAGCCGTTCCTGGACCTGTGCCTGTCGAAGATCCGTCGTGCCCGCGCGCTCATCGCCGCGTCCGGCCAGCAGGTGTGGCTGCAGGTGGACGGCGGCATCACCGTGGACACGATCGAGCAGTGCGCCGAGGCAGGGGCCGACGTGTTCGTCGCCGGCTCGGCGGTCTACAACGCGCAGGACGCCGCCGCCGAGGTTGATCGCCTCCGGTCGCTGGCCGACGGCGTTGTGGGATGATGCACACAGCACACGCGTGCTCCGGGGATCGGTGAAAGCCCGAACCGGCGGTGACAGCCCGCGACCCGCACCCAGCCAGGGTGCGGTTGACCAGGTGCAACTCCTGGGCCGACGGTGACAGTCCGGATGGGAGGACCACGCGGCAGCCTCGGCTGCCCATGTCCGCCTGCCCCGGCCAGGTGAGGCGAGGGAGACGCTGGTGGCCACGGACGCCGAGCGCGCAGCGATGCGCCGGGCACTGGCGCTGGCCGCCACGCCCGGGGTGCCCACCGGTCCCAACCCGCGGGTCGGGGCAGTTCTCGTCGATTCCGCTGGGCGGGTGCTGGGCGAGGGCTGGCACCGCGGCGCGGGGACGTCGCACGCCGAGGTGGCCGCGTTGCAGGCAGCCGGGTCCCGCGCGCGTGGAGCCACCGCGGTCGTCACCCTCGAACCGTGCGCCCACACCGGCCGCACGGCACCCTGTGCGCAGGCCCTCGTCGACGCCGGGGTAGCGCGAGTCGTGTTCGCCCAAGCCGACCCCAACCCGGTCGCCTCCGGTGGCGCCGCAGTGTTGGCAGGCGCGGGCCTGTCGGTCGAGGCAGGTCTGCTCGCCGAGGAGGCCCAAGCGCTGAACCACGAGTGGACGTTTGCGATGAGCCACGGTCGGCCGTTCGTGACGTGGAAGGTCGCGGCCACCCTGGACGGCCGCGTGGCTGCCGCCGACGGCACCAGCCAGTGGATCACCGGTCCCGAGGCCCGCGCGGACGTGCACGCCTGGCGGGCCCGCTGCGACGCCGTCGTCGTCGGCACCGCGACGGTGCTTGCCGACAACCCCCGTCTCACCGTGCGAGACGCCTCCGCGCCGCTCGTCACCCAGCCCCTGCGCGTGGTCATCGGGCACCGCGACGTGCCGGCTGAGTCGCGGGTGCGCGACGGGACCGCCGCCTTCGTGCAGATCCGCACTCACGACCCGCACGAGGCACTGGCGCACCTGTACGCCGATGACGTGCAGCACGTGTACCTCGAGGGTGGACCGACGCTGGCCGGCGCCTTCGTGGCGGCCGGCACCGTCGACCGGCTGGTCGCCTACTACGCGGGCCGGCTGCTCGGGTCGGGCCGTCCGGCCCTCGGCGACGCCGGCGTAGCAACCTTGGCCGACGCCCCCCACCTGGCCATCACCGACGTGCGCATGGTCGGCCCGGACGTGCGGCTGGTCGCCGATCGGCGTGTGTCCACCCGGCAACGACAAGGATGAGGAGGAACGATGTTCACCGGACTGGTCGAAGAGCTCGGGGAGGTCACCGCGGTCGACGACCTCGGTGACGCGGTCAGGCTGACCGTTCGTGGAGACACCGTCACCGACGGGGCGACGCACGGCGACTCCATCGCCGTCAACGGCACCTGCCTGACCGTTGTTCGTACAGCCGACGGCGAGTTCACCGCCGACGTGATGGCCGAGACCCTCCAGCGCACCTCGCTACGGGGCGCGGAGCCGGGGCGCAGGGTGAACCTCGAGCGTCCGCTGCGCCTGTCCGACCGCCTCGGGGGGCACCTTGTGCAGGGCCATGTCGACGGCACCGGGACGGTGATCACCCGTGTCCACACCGACAACTGGGACGTGGTGCGCATCGACCTGCCTGCCGACCTGCGCCGCTACGTCGTGGAGAAGGGGTCGATCGCGGTCGACGGGGTGTCGCTGACCGTCTCGGCAATCGCCGACGACTGGTTCGAGGTGAGCCTGATCCCCACCACGTTGAGCGCCACGACGCTGGGCCTGGTCACCGCCGGTGACCGCGTGAACCTCGAGGTCGACGTCCTGGCCAAGTACACAGAGCGACTGCTCGACAAGGGAGAA
>Ga0272442_10010159_pt1 | contig 11634 bp, 24 predicted proteins | sample SSMForm2O_FD_200262 | JGI IMG/M metagenome (GOLD analysis project Ga0272442, IMG submission 200262) | Marine sediment archaeal communities from Little Sippewissett salt marsh, Falmouth, MA, United States - SSM-Form-2O | ecosystem: Environmental > Aquatic > Marine > Wetlands > Sediment ...
ATTAAGTTTACTTCATATTCTAACGTTACTTGACTTATTTTTTCATTCATTTTATATCTCCTTTTAGGGATTGCTTGTGGCAGAGGAGATGGTGATACGATTTTTCTATATGTGATGGAGAGAATTTAGAAAATGGTTCTCCTCTGCCACTTTTTTCCTTACCTATAGAACATAGCGGAGATATTTTCCGATGAGGATAGGGTATGGTAAGGAATCTCATTTTGTAACACGTCCACAGTTTACGATTGCGCCCATATTATAGGCGATTCTTGCTTCTTCGTTGCTTAATGTAAAATAAAAACCGTCAGTTGTTTTGATGCGATAAATAAAATTATTCATAAAGGTATTCTCCTTGATATAAATGTAAGTGTCCTATCTCTCCTCATAACAGGACACAGCTTCCCACTGGGCAATGTTCGGTAGGTAGTTTTCACAAGTGCTTCATTGATCTTAATTATTTTTGAAGATATTCTTTCCATGTCATCTCACCTTTCTTTTTTAACAGCTTTTCATATTCTTCTTCTTCAAGATGAATTAATATTGTTTTCATATTTTTTGACCTCCTTTGTTGCAAGTTTTAATGCTTCTTCGTTGTTGCATCCTATTCCTCTAAACCAGAAATATGCATCAAGAAATATATTCATTCTTTGTTCACCTCTTTCTTTTGTTTTATACTCCATTCGATTCCGCATTTAGGACAATAAAACTTGTTTTGCTTAGTTGTTTTTTTATACATGTCTTTTCCGCACATCGGACATTTCATTATGCATCTCTCCTGCTATGTGCATTTATTATATCTTCTTCAAGAACTGTTTTTCTTTCGTTGCTATGCGCGTATTCCATCGCTGTCTGCATGTGCACTTCTATGAGTGCTTCAAGGTATTTGATTTCTTCTTGTATTGCGTCATAGCTTATTTTGAATTTTTTTGTTTTGCGTTTGCTGATCTGTAGTTCATCAAACTGCTTCATGAGTTTTTTTACATTGATCACATTGCTTGACATTTTAATCCTCCTCGTATAAATGCTCTATTCTATCAAAACACGCCTCGCAATATTCGTCTATTGTCGGCCTACCACAACCTTTACATTTCATCTTTTAATCACTTTCCTTTCTGATCTTCTGTTCAATCAATATCTTTGGTCTGTTTTTTGTCTGCAATTGTATATTTTGACTTGCTCCATCAATTATTATTTTTATATTTGTCAGATATGTTCCACATCTTGTTAAGAAATAGTCTATCGTTATTTCTTCAGCTTCTTCTCCAGATATTATTTCAATATTGTTTTTCATTTTCATATCACCATAAATAAATGTATTACTAAGTTACTTATAAAGTTTGTGATAAAAACAAACAAAATGACATAATAACACAGAACAGTGACCCTTTCCCCCGTCGTCCATTATAAATATATAATATGTTAATAGTCATACTATAGAAAAATCTATTTTTTATTGTTTTTAAGATGCTCTTTCAAAGCCTTAATATTTGATGTTGTATAACGATGTCTTTTCTCTTTATATTTTTCATAAACCCAATCAGGTAACATCACATTAAAACTATCATAATATTGTTTATATACTCGAACCTGGCTTGCAGGTGTGATCATCTTTTTATATAAACGCGCCTCTCGTATATCATCCGAATCTTCAAAAAACTCTCTGTCTTTCTTACGCAAACGATTAATCCTTACCAGATAATCATCATATGTTCTTAGTCTACGGCTCAGAGTTCTTATATCAGGAACAGTGAAAAGTATTCCGTAAACACAATCTCTTAATGTATCACATATACTTTCAATTAAAACCATTTCCTGCTGATCTGTAAGCCATCTTACACCACCTGCAAAGACACCGGCATCATCCCATATAAAAATATCCTTATTAGGTTTTTCACTGCTAACCTCAAGAAAATCAACAATGTCGGGTATCTTATACAATACACGATCAAGCGCCATATTCCACGCCTCTTCGCTTCCGTATCCTAAAACTCTAAAAATTCTATATACAATCTGGATGCAATAGCTACTTTTACCGGCTCCTCTCGGTCCTGTGACTATGCTACTATATAGCCCATTTTTTTTTCTTGCATACAAAATACTTTTTATTGTTCTGCTTTCAATTTCATTATCAATCTTGTTTGATGTCATATTTCATAAAATCCTCTTGTGTGCTCCATCCTATATTACTATCTTGTATTGTTTGAATTATGAAATGAAAAATATCAACCATATGACTTTGTTCAACAAGCTCGATTTCATGCTCAATACTGCTTTCATCGGCAAGCATTTTTGTGTTTTTCTCAATGATGTTATCTATTTTAGGTCTCCATACATTTTTAATGTAGTTTGTAACCTGATCATATATCTTTAATTCATCATTCAGATTCATAAGGCTGATATAGAAACGCCATACACTGTTTTTAAATTCAGAGGTGCCGTATGTCCTACTGCATTCCACATATCTTTCAAACCATACGGCACTGATATTGATATAGCGATTATCCTGTTTCATCTTCATCCGTTGCTTTTAAAACATACTCTCGTATTTTTTCCCAATAATCTGCATCGATCTCATTTAAAGCATCCTGAGTGTCTTTAAATATTTCGTTAACATCAATGAATAGATCATCAGTGTTTTTGCTTTCCAATAGCGTTTTCAAGCTTTCTATAGCTTTATCCTTTACATTATCGATCTTGTTTTCCATATTTTTGTCAATTATACCAATTCTTTTCACAAGATCAGTATCTTTCAGCAAATCCTTAATATTGCTTAACACTCTCTCAAGAGCTACACGATCTCCAGATGCAAAACCGTTAAGGAAAAACTCGATCTGCTGAGGAAGATGCATTTTTTTATCATATCCCATATCATTCACCTACCTTATAGATATAAATCCCCTTTCAACCATTTCTGGTAACATTCTCTGCATAAATCTCTCTCCGCCCTTGCGGTAAAAGTCTGACCGATTAAAGTTCCAACCGCTTCTTCTCCGCAATAACAACACTTATTAGGTATATGCATTCTCCAGGAAGCCATATCTAAAATATTTTTTTTCTTTCTCATTTCAATTATCTCCTATATTTTTTAAAATAATTGCTATGCTGAAAATTTCACGTTTAATTATAAGACCAACACCTAAAACAAGATACATAACAGCGGTGCATTCAAAATATAAACCTGTTATTAAATAATTTATTCTAACGAATCCGAAACCGATTAATCCGGAAACTGCAAAACCAATAAACACCAGCAATATCACAATGTTTAGGTTTTCTCTTGCCTTATTTATTCTTTCCTTTTTTTCATATACTGTGTCTAAATATTTCATTTTATACCACATTCCCTAATCTTGGCAACAAAAATATTATAACAAGGACTGCGCCAACAAGCCCTAACAACATTAAAAGAATCCACGTCCAGTTAAAATCAAGCGGTCTTTTTTTCGCAAGATATTTTTTCTGCTGTTCAAACGTCATCTTTAAAAAAAGTTTGCTTAGTTTGTCAACAGTGAAAATACTTCGATTCCATATATTCATTTTCAATATACTGCTTATGTCAACTGTTTCAAAACCGAACACATCAATTTCAGCTTCACCTGATTCAATAGGGTTCTCTTTTATCTGTCTGATAAAATCAAGATTTTCGTTAACCTGCTCAAGCTCAGGCGGTGTCCTGCTTAACAACCCATCAACTTTATCATGGATTTCATCTTCATTAAAAACATTATCTCTTTTTACCATGCGGATTCCTCGTAAACTTTATTTTTTTCTTAGTTTTTAAAAAAGGTTTTTTATCTTTCACCTTATAGTAAATCTCTTTAATATCATCACCTTCGCATTTCTCCAATGCTTTTGCCTTATAGAGATCAACATTCATATCATAGCTTTCATGAGCTATGAAACCAGGGTTGCCGTTTATTGTTCTTACCGGATAGCTCCCGTCATTTATAACCGATGCTTCACTCATAGTCCTTTGAAGATTGCTATAATAAACAAATTCTCTCTTTCCAAGAGGACGCTTTCGTGTGATTACAAAATCAATCATACCGCCTATGGTAAACAAAATACACAGCTCTTTATTTGCAGGTATCGGGTCCATAAGAGGTTTAAGATGATTTCGTGTTATCTGATAGCCTATTATTAAATCGCCCATAAAGATCAACCCGATAGCCACTATCAATAAAAAACCAAATATCATATTGATAAATAATATCTGGCTTAGAACTATGGCAATCATGATCATGGCGATCATGCTGAACACTGCTTTTATTTCAAGATACATTTTATTTTCATCTCCAAAACCATGAAGGTCTAAAACCTTTCTTTTCTACTTTTTTAAGTTCCCCTTCTTTATTGTATTCTGATCTTTTATCCCAGAGTTTATTTTTTATATCTGTGAAAAAACCGAATTTTTTCTCTGCTTTTCTTCTTGATATGATATGCATGTCACAATATTTGCTTCCTCTACTAACAGAAGGCTTTCCTTTTCTGTTGCATTGTCTACATTCTTGGCACGTTATCATGTTTTCTTCCACCTAAAAATCCCTTTCGTGCCGGCATTTGCACATGCTCAGTTAAATCCTGCGTTTGTTTATATTCAAATTTGTTTGTGCTTATGTATTCCATGAACATCCCGTCAAAACTCATAGACATTTTAAACTCAGCTTGGAAGAGTGTCATCATAAATCTTGCAAGACCGATTTGTCCTTCTTCAAGAAACTCAAGAATAGCGCTTTCAGTTGTGAGATTGCTTATCATATCATCTCTGGATATGTTTCCGATACTGAGTTCTTTTCCTACAAGAGGTAAACGAGGATTATAATAATCTTGTTCTCCTTTCGGGATTGTAGGCTGCAGGAAACGGCTGTATTGATCAATACTCTGCTTTGTGCTTACATTTGAAGGTATATCCGGCATTGTTCACCTCAATAAAAGAAGAAGAGTTATCATGCTCATTTCAAGAAACATTATAATCACAAGTATCTGTGTTTTATTGATCTTTTTTTTATGAATTGTCTGCTCCGCTGAGTATTGAAGAAAACTGCTTCTGTCTTTAAAAACACTTTTTTTCACATGATCATCTATTTCCTTTAAAACATCTGCATCTATGCTTATAGTGGTCATCTGTTTGTTCATTGTTTAATATATTTTTAAAACAATTATTTAAAATTAGTTTATGTTAACTTTAAATACTATTAATAATAAAAAACAGTTATATAAGATATAAAACAGCGTTAAAGCTGAAAAAAAAGTTAAAGAGGAATAAATCCTCTTATTTTTTGCGTTTTTATCGTCCTCTCAGCATCAGTAATGCACTTATGGCGATCGCCAGAATGAAAATAGTTATTGCTACAAGCAACAGATTAACTGCATCATCAAATCCACCTGTTACATTGTCCATACTATTGTTCATGTGCGGTGTTGCTCCGGTCATGCTGTCAGCCAACATGCTGTCAACTTCCCAGATGATGTATGCTATCACCATTAAACCGGCGAAGGCTATACCCACCATCAGTATCACGCCAAGGTCAACTGAAGCCATCAGACTATCTTTTAAGCTTCTCATTTTGCATTACCTTCCGCGGAGCATCAAGAGTGCACTTATGGCTATGGCAAGAATAAATATAGTTATTGCTACAAGCAACAGATTAACTGCATCATCAAATCCATCTGTTACGTTTCCAATGCTTCTTGCACCGGCTCCTGTTGCATCGAGCTGATCATCTAATGTCCATATGATGTAGGCTACGACCATTAAACCTGCGAAGGCAATTCCGATCATTAAAACCACACCGAGATCCACGGCTCCATGTAACGCATCTTTTAAATTTCGCATTCTTTTTTGTCCTCCTTTTCTTATATTTAAAATATTTTCAGTTATAATATATAAAGTTGCTTTATATTTGGCGTTTATATACAACAGAAGAAACAGTCATATATACCGCATATGTATAACACTTGGAAAACAGCACTATTGCTCAAAATAGTTTTTTAAAGCGGAAAACAAGTCTATTTTTTTTAAAAACAGGTGATACTGATACGTTTTTCGGTGTAGTAAACCAGTGCTCGTTTTTTCTGTTGTTTCTTGTAATGCTGAAAAAATCTTTGCTTGATAGCTCTCTTATTTTAGGATTACGGCTAAACTTTATGGCGAGATCGCTGTTTTTTGTTCTTGTTCTACCAAAAGAGCTGATCTCTCGAAATATTTTTTCGCTTTCTTCATCCCATGCTTTTATTTCAAACATATCAATATTCATCCTTTTTTTTATTCCAGATGTATGCTATAAAAGGAATAGAGATAAGCCCCATTAAACCGACAACGCCCATTATGTTACTGCTTGGTTGATAGTGCACAATAAACGTATCATTTGAAGAGGTCGTTGTGGTTGTTGTGCTTGTATTTGTGCATGTATATCCAAATGCTATGCCATGGACTTCTACTATGTCATTTATTGTATCTGTTGCATCATCACCATCTCTCATTATCTGAATATGTAAACATAAATCATTACTTGTAATATCTCCTACTTCAAAGATAACAAGGTTATGAATCACAAGTCCATCTGCTGTCTGGCTACTATTCACCCATGTTTCATTAAGTGTCCCAGCCACTTCTGTATCTTCATTAAGCTTTGTAACCAGATATGTTAAACTCCATTTGCAGACTTTATCTGTTGAAGGACTACTCCATCCTATACATAAGCTACAGTTTTTTGTAAAATCCATATCACTTGGTATTTTCACATTCGCCTGTATAAATTCCTCTTTATTATCAGTGAACTCTGCAACAATGAAACCATTATCATTAAGTTTTATATCTGCTGGTTTACTTCCAGATGCACTTGCTCCACTTATACTCATCCATTCATAACAAGAAAAAATTATTTCATTTGTAATATCACCACCCTCTGTTACTTCCATTGTTGTTCCAAATGTTTCAGTTGTTATATTTGTATATCCTGCATATGCGCTGTTAACGAAAACTATGAAGCAAAACAATAGTAATACTATAAGATGTTTCTTCATCTTATCTCCTTCTTCTATTCATTCTATAATCTATTTGTCCTTCTGTTTTAATCGCATCTTTCCATAAGTTCCATCCTGCCCTTATGAAAAACATTACAAAAACATAAAACAATAGCATGAAAATATATCCGTAAGGATCGCCGTAATCTGCGCTATAAAGATTTGTTGTAGTGTTTCCTGCTGTGCTGTTATATCCTACATAAAAATATTCTACATCATACATTCCATATGTGCATAATACACTGAAAATGATTCCGATTACAATAATAGGTATTGTCATCATAGGATCCTTTTCAACCATAAAAATAGTCAACAGCAAACATATAAATGTGATCACTACAAACAAGATAAGCATATCAAACAGCATTTTTTATCCACCTCTCCTTTTACTTACAAACACTAACACCAGACCTGTGATAACAAGAGCACAGAATAAATGCATCATTGTGACCCATGCTTCAACACCCATTAAAGCGTTTCCGAATACAGCCATGATCACAAGAATGACAATCACTGCTCCTGTGGCACTCTGCAACTTAAGATATACATATGCTGTGATGAAGCTGAACAGCACAGGATAAAAGAAAAACCCTAACGATGTAACATATCCTTGCATACTTAGTTCAACGAGATTCTCCATCCAATACGTCCAGTTCTGCATCAGTTACCAGCTCCTTGTTGTCCTACAAGCATTTCAACTATGCTGAAAACAATAATTATTCCTATTGCTATAGTCACAATAGTGACAATACCATTCATTAGTGAACCATAGTTGCCTACAAGATTATTTATTGTTTTAAACGTGGCAATCCATAAAGCGCTGATCACTCCTATGAATATTCCTATACCGGCTATAAGCGTGGTGCTGTATTGACCGCCCGTCCATCTCCCAAGAAGATTTGATGAACCGAATATAAACAAAAGTGTAAATATTACTTCAAGAGAAAACAAATTGTTTAATATACCGCTCCATAAATTGCCTGGTTCTCCGTAGGTCGCTATCATTGAATCTGTTGCGTTGACTGCGTTTTCATCAAGGCTTGTTGTTGATGCGTAATTAAAAGTATCTGCAAGAAGCACGATACTTGCATTGAACACAACTAAGCCTATTAATATAAAATATATAAATCTCATAGTTGATCCTCCGGTCTTCCTTTCGTCCAAATATAAAGTATTCCTATTGCTATTATAAACGGTGCAACTGTTACAAGGGCGCTTATGTTATTGTTAAGTCCGCTGAAGATGATCTCCATAAGCCCAAGGCTTAAACCGCATCCTATTATACCGAGCCCTGTATTAAAAGGTCCGACACTCACCAATACAATGATGCATACGGCTATGCTGATCAGGTTATGCCATCCTACATTTATGTTGTTGATTTCAAAAGGCCCGAATATATCCGTCATTCTATCATCAAAATCAGTTGAGCTGTCATCATATAAAGGAAATAGATCAATCACAACAGGCGGATTAAGATCAAATGTTGCTGTATTCTCGAAATATAAAAACAGCCTGTGTGTTCTGCTTACGTTTATAGAATGAATGTAATATGTGAAGCTCTGGACTCCTGTTCTTGTATCTGTATGTATCAGTGTTTGTTCACCGTTCCAGAGCTCCCATGTGTATATCGTTGTGTTTATTGTGCTTGTGTTTCCATCGTTATATCTAACTGATATTGTGTTGTTTTCATGCATCTTTGCTCTGAAAACTACGTTATCTTTAAAAATATCATGATCAGGGACTTCTCCTGAAGAAGGCACAAGCCTGAAAGTTATTATGTTGTCTCCTGCAAATACAATATCTTTCGGGACAAATATATCCTCTTCTGTTGTGAAGTTTTCTTTAACAATTGAGATATAATAGCTTTCTGTAGGTATAAGATAAACAGTTGTTTTACCGTTCGCATCAGTGTAATCGCTGAATACAATCTTCCATTCTCCTGTTGTCGGCACAGAGGTGTTTATATGTCTTTTAATCGTTATCTTTGCGTTTTCAAGCGGATAATCCGAACCGTATTGCCCTACAGGTCCGTATACATAAATATCATATTGACTTGCATAACTTTCATTTTCATCATCATCTTCATCGACATACCAGTCCTCACCGCTATCACCACCGGGACTCCCACTGCTACTTGCAGGAAGATAAAAATCAACAGTGTAGTATGTGTTTTCAAAAAGGTCCATTGTCATGCTTCTTGTTTCATAACCGCTTTTGCTGATCTGAATGAATATGTCCTCTCCGTTCGGTATGTCGCTTACATCAACTCTGAAAGGATTATTCACTGTTGTGTTATAATAGCTTTCATCATCTTCATTTGTCACAAATACCGAATAGTTGCCGATTTCAATCCATGGTTTATCCTCTCGATACACGTTTATTTCTATTCCGCCCCAGAGCAAATCAACCGGTCTGCTATATGTAGGTTCACCATATACTTCTTTATAGCTCCATGCTCGATAATAGTCAATACTGCTTGTTCCTGTAACTGTAAGCGTTTCCTCAGTTGTGTTTCCGTCTGTTACATTATAACCTGTAGTTGCAAAAGGTTTAAGCCCAGGATACTGTCCTGTGTTGTTCCTTATATGAATCCTTGATGCGCTGTCAGGTATCGTCCATGTCATGATCAGATTTCCGCTGTCAATATCTCCTGCAAAATTTACAGGTTGCTCAGGTTTTGTTCTTTGAATATCAGTTGCAGGTGTGTCTCCGTATGCTCCTGCGCTCCATGTCCATGCTTTGAAATAATATTTCATGCTCGGATCCAATCCTGTTGCTTCTGCAGACAAAAGACTTCCGTTATATACAAATGTTCCATCTGTAACGCTTGTAGGATATGTTCCATCAAGAGCTGATTTATATCTTACAAGAACTTTATCTTCAGAGTTTGCTTTTGTCCAACTAAGATTTATTTGTGTATCATCAAATTGAGTTGCTGTAAATGTTGTAATTGTTCCTGCTTCTTCGCTTGTTGTTGCGTTGTCTGTATCGTTTCCTGTGCTCCATAAACCGCTATCAGGATTAAAACTGTAGACTGAAAACCAATATGTCACGTTTGCATCCAATCCTGTTGCTGTTCCTGTGTTTCCTGTTGTGTTAATCTTTTCTTCTCCGTTTGTTCTATCAGGAAAGTTTGCGTTTCCTGTTGCATTCATAAATACAACTGATCTTGTAGTATTTGTTCCTTTATCCCATGTCAGGCTTATTGTTGTAAGTGTTTTTCCTGTGTCTTGTAAACTGCTCGGATCACCAGGGTTTGTATAGTTATCAACTGTTTTAAACCGGACGCTGTAAACATCATCCGTTGCATTCCAGCTGAACAGCCCATAATAAATATGTGTTCCATAACCTACAGTTGTATGATTGAAATAGGTTCCTGTAGTGTTTCCTATAAGCACACCATCTCCTTTGCTCAAGGGTGCACTATCAAATTTATAGATAATATATGTATTTGTGATATTGCTTGTTTTTGTCCATGATACATTGATAGTGTTTTCATTTATTCTCGTTGCTGTTACATGGCTTACATTGCTGAGATTCTGCCCTCTAAATGTAATGCTATAATTATTCCAATGAATCCCGTCATTGAGATTAACAGTCCAGTTTACTCTCTGCAGATAATTCACATGTATAAGCTGTTTATATGTTCCGTTGCCGACTGTTAAGTTTTGACCTATGAGTGTATCGTTGTCAGCCCAGTAAAAAGAAACATTCATTGTATCTCCATCACCATCGCTTATATCCGCACTGAGTTGGAGATCTCCACGAGCTACTGTTATATTATTGTTATTCGGTGTGAAATTAACTGCCTCAGGTCTATTTCCTGAATAATCAAATGTGAAAGAACTGCTCCATGCTGTCCATACATAGCTTCTTGTTGTGAAACAGAATGTTTGATTCTCATAGTTGCCTGAGCTGTCTGTTATGTTTACGCCCCACCAGAACTTGGTATTAGATAAATTCACAAAATCTGCTCTTTGATACACTGCTTCACTTACATGAAAACTATTGTTTGTTTTAACCCAGTCTGTATAGTTGGTAAACCATGTCACATTTACCATTGTGTTAAAAGTATCATGTGAAACACTTAAACCGAGCTGTGGATAAAGATCAACATTTGTTTCATCATCTGCAGGGCTTGTATAGTTAACAGAGGGATATGTTGTAAGTGTTGTTCCAAAACTAAGTGTATGAAGATTTGTATAACTTTGTGCGCTGTCATCTACATCAAGCTTTGTTCCAAATGTTAGTGTATCAATATTTGTGTATGTCTGCGCTGCCTCTGTCACATCCATTGTTGTTCCAAATGTTTTTGTTTCAATATTGCTATATGATAACGCGCCAACAATATTTGTAAGAAGTAAACTGCATAAGACCAGATACAACAATGTTTTTTTCATATATACGCCCTTACTCTGACATAATAAAATCCTTTTGATATTTTATTCGCTGTTGAAAGTGTAAAACTTACCACACTGTTTGCTATGATGCAATTACTCGGATAAGTCCATTGATTGATCTCTGATATGTTAACCTCAGGACTGCTGAAGTCACTGTTATCGTCAATCTGTAGTTGATAATGTGATGCACCTGATACCACTGTCCAGT
>Ga0272442_10010162_pt1 | contig 11631 bp, 8 predicted proteins | sample SSMForm2O_FD_200262 | JGI IMG/M metagenome (GOLD analysis project Ga0272442, IMG submission 200262) | Marine sediment archaeal communities from Little Sippewissett salt marsh, Falmouth, MA, United States - SSM-Form-2O | ecosystem: Environmental > Aquatic > Marine > Wetlands > Sediment ...
TCGCGTTCCGGTCATAAAAACTGAGTGTCTCCACCTTTGTACCGGTATACCGTTCACCGGCATGGGTGTAATCCAGGATAATGTCCGCTGCCGATTTCGTTCCTTCGGTTATCTCCAGCACCTTTTCGGTAAACAGGGCGTAAAGGTCCACTGCAGATTCCACCCCTCCTTCAAGGCGGTCCAGGCACCCGCATTCCTTGGGCGAGTCCATGTACTGCTTCACGAAAAGGCTGACCGAAATATCCGTGATGGGAGTACTCTCCCAATTTTTAATAACTACCCTGCCCACCGCGTGCTCGTCATAGTACTTGAAAAAAACGGGAAATATCTCCTCGAACTCCACGGATACGATTTCGAGCCTATCGGGTTTCTCTCCGGCCGGTTCCTCCTCAAGCGGTTCGGGCTTCGGCGGAAGCACCTCTTCCGGTTCCCGCTCGATTTTTTCGCGCAGCCCCAACCGGTATACCGTACCGAGTGATATGCCTATGCCGTTGTACAGACCGATGAAATTTTTATAGGATACTTCAGCACCGATATCGAGGTTCCGGGTCACCGAGTAGTACAGACCGGTACCGACCGTCAGGTAGGGATTGAACGCCGATGTTGCTCCCTCCTCCGGCTTGTCCGTGAGATACCCGTAGTAGCCCCCTCCGTTTACGAATCCCTTAAAAAGCAACTTCTGTGAGAGTACATGGTTCAGCCCGCTTCCGCCTCCGAACGAAAGGATGCCGAGGGCCGTATCGGCCTGAACCGGCGGACGGTAATAAGCCAGGTCCCCGCTCAGAAACAACGCCGGCTTTTTTTTCAAAGTCCGCTCGCCCGCAACCGATGCGCCGAATCCTGTTTTATAGAGATTTGAGCTGTCGCCGATCGGTAGTACGACACCTGGACTCAGCCTGAAAGCCCACGAGGGCATTTCGCTTTGCGCGAACAAGCAACTGAAAGTCGTGAGGAAAAAAACAGACAGCAGGAGGATTTTCTTTGCCACTTCTGTTCCCCCTCATTGCAGCGTGGAATGAATGCGGAACAGTCGAGCAGTCTGAAAAGCCGAAGCGAATGCCGAAAACAGGAAGCGGAATACTTAAGCAATGACAACTGTTTCGATAATAGACGACGTAAAACGTATAATAGATACTTTCAACTTATCAATTATATATCACTAGAATGGATAATCAAGATATTTTTAAGATTTTCCTATCATGTATACGCAAACCGGAAACGAAGCCCGAGTACGTTTTTTCTGCGATCATGGACGCAAGAGGGGTGGTACAGTTGGCACGTTCGGTCTATAATGGGATCGAACACATTGCACGATCCGAACTGCGAACGAAAGAAAGGAGGCGTTGCATGTACAAGGGATACACGGAGCTCTACGACCATATTTCCTCACTCCGCGTGATAAACACGCACTGCCATCACAGGGAAACCGGGGATTTCCGGAATTTTTCGCTCTCCGCGCTCATAGAAAACAGCTACGTGAGCTGGTGCGGGGTGGAGCTTGAATCGAACAAAAAGAGCAGGGAGAATTTCCTCTCGAAAGTCGGGCACAGGTCCTACTTCTTCTGGCTCCAGAAATCGCTGCGTGCGATATACGGGCTCGATGAAAAAATATCGGTCGATAACTGGGACGACCTCTCGGACCGTATACGAAAGGCCCATGATAAAAACGATTTCCACCTGAAACTGCTCAGGGAAAAATGCGGGTACGAGCGGATCGTACTGGACGGGTACTGGAACCCGGGCGGCGACAACGGCGTTCCCGACCTCTTTTCCCCGACATTCAGGATCAACATGTTCGCATACAGTTACAACCGCGAGGTCCGCGACCACAACGACAACAACGCCCTTATTCTCTATGACAAGGACATACACGACATCGACGAGTTCACGGATTTCATGGAAGAGATTATTATACGGAAAAAATCGGAGGGAACAGTCGCCCTGAAATCCGCCCTTCCCTACGACAGGGGCAACGACTTCATTCAGACCTCCAAAGAGGAGGCGCAGTGGGCCCTGGAGAAAAAACCGTCGGAGGTTACTGCAGAGGAAATCAAGCTCTTTCAGGACTACGTGTTCTTCCAGATATGCAGGATCGCGGCCGAGCAGGGCCTGCCCCTCCAGTGCCACACGGGCCTCGGCGAGGTGCACCGGAGCAGGGCCCTCTGGCTCCGCGACGCTGTCGCCCTGAACCCGGAAACCCGGTTCGTGCTCTTTCACGGGAGCTACCCCTGGACGTCCGACGTGGCCGCGCTCGTGCACCGCTACCCGAACGTGTACGCGGACCTGTGCTGGCTCCCCATCATCTCGCCCGCCGCGGCCAGACGGTTCCTGAGCGAGCTGATCGAGGTGGGAAACACGGACCGGCTCACGTGGGGATGCGATACCTGGACCTCGGAGGAGAGCTACGGCGCGCTCCTCGCCATGCGCGAGGTACTGGCGGAGGTGTTCGCGGAGAAGGTGGAACGGGAATATCTAAACAAAGAGGAAGCGTTGCGGTTCATCGACTGCATACTCAGGGAAAATCCGTCGGAGATTTATGGTATTCCGTTGAAGGATTAGCAGAATTGTCCGGCCTCTTTTTTATGCAACCTTTCCATTACGATAGGATGTTTATATTTACAAACCTGGATCACCCGATCAAGCTTGCCCTCGAAGGAAGCTGTATTCTGCCGACTGAGGGGGTCGGGTGATGACGTTTGGTTGAAAGTGGCCGGGTGATGACGATTATCGGAGGCAGCCGTTGGATTACGCACCCCTTTTGAAAACGTTATTTCACGGTGTGACGCTTCATGTCGAGGACCTCTTTTTCCTTGAATCCTTTCAGATAGAATACCTGCCCGGCCGTGTTCCCAAAGAGCCATTTGCCGTTTTACTGCACGCACATCCGGTTATCCAAAGATACCTCGTCACCATGTACCCGCCTGTCAGCGACTTCATTCACGGCATATTAAAAGAGACGGCACCTGCGAAAAACAACAAAATGATCGATCAAAAGTGCGACGACGCGTTGTGGGAGATCGCTGACCTCATCGTTTATAACAAATACCCCGAAGTTTATGACGCGAGAGTCGGTTTCGACTGGGATATGGACGAGATAATTTCGCCACGGTACATCAGGGGGAAAGTCGTTCTCGATGTCGGAGCAGGTCCCGGCAAGCTCGCCTTCCTGGCCGCCAAATTCGCAAAAACCGTTTTTGCCGTTGAACCGGTTTACGGATTCCGACGATTTATGAAGGAGAAGGCAACGAGAGAAAACGTGAAGAACCTCTTTGTCGTGGACGGAACTTTGGACGCGATTCCCTTCCCGGATAATTCGGTCGATATTTTAATGACTTCACAAGCGATCGGGTGGAATCTGAAAGCCGAGCTCGATGAAATAGAGCGGGTGCTCAAGCCGAAGGGTCGTGCGATTCATCTTTTCGAGAATGCCGATACGGACGTCGAGGCCGGGAAGAGGATCCACGATTTTCTTACGTCATCGGAATGGAAATATGAATACAAGAAATATGAAGGTGCCGGAGGATGTAAAATCAAGTATTCCAAAACCATGTTTTGCTGATACTCTCCGTTATACCCGTTATTTCTTCGCTTGCGCTCGGAAAAAAAGGCAACCACTAACGACATGAGTCATGCAAAGAGTTTACCCCCTAAAAGGGGGTTGACCCCTTCACAGGGGGAGGCGCATTCGCCTGACCTTCTTGCCCTCGAAGCTTCCGCAGGGGCGGAAGGACCGCCGCAAGCCCTCCGGCGCCATGTTGAAGACCTCCTCTGTCAGGCAGAAATTGCCCGGCTTGACAAATTTTTTTCCGAGGTGAAAAATGAAGTTGATCGCATCGGAGACAATCGTTCCCGTATCCCCGCTCTCCTTGTACACTATATTCCCGATATCGAGCGCGATACGGTAGGAGAACGGGATGTCGAGCCCTGTCTCCTCCACGCAGAAAATTCTTCGTGAGAGTATCATCCGAAAGCAGGTAACCGCCACCCCGAACCCGCCGCCGTCGAACGGGACGAGCACGAGCCCGCCGAAATCGTTCCATATCCAGGGCTTTCCGCCGACCGGCCCCACTGAAGTCTGTACGAACTTTTTGAACGTTTCCATCACCGTGGAAAACTGCACATCGCTCAGCTTGTTCCTGAGCCCGGAGGGCTGGTCGAGCTCGATATACATGAGACAGAAGGTGTATTCCTCTCCGACCCGTATGGAACGCCAGCCTTCGGGTGATACGATATACCCGCTGTCCGCGGTTCGTACCGTCCCCGCGCCCCGCTCCGCCGGCGTTCCCGAAGAATACTCCAGCGTTTTCCTGAGCCTTCGGGCCGTCATTCCGGTCCGCGCGAGCGTTTTACCGATATAATCCGACGCACCGTTGAAAAAGAGCAGGGGAATGTCATCGACCGAGCCCGTCCGGTCTATGATTCCATACCGGACGCCGCGTTCGGATAGAACCCTGCAGGCGGCCCGCTGTTTCGGGTGGGTCAGGCCTTCGATGTCGAGGTACACGAAAACGTCTTCCCCTGCTCCCGCTGTCCGGGCCTTGAGCTCGTCCGGGGGATGCTCGTGCAGCGTATACAGCCTGCTTCCGGAAATGGGCTTGAAGCACTTCCTGACCGCATCGCTCGCCGTAAAGAGATAGATATCCACTTACTTTTCCCATTTCAATTTATAGCTGTAAAAGGGAGCGCTCGTTTGGACGTTGAGGTTTTCCATTCGTCCGGCCAAAGTGCCGTCGAGCATGTGATACACACCGTCCGAAATCGTGGCGGTATCGGGGCGGGTATGCCGGGACTGTATCTCAATCGTCTTATTAACGGTATCGCTCTCGAGCTGCTCGAAGTCCCTTCTGAACCTGCAGGGACCCGAGTGCACCGCGATACGCACCCTGAGCGGCTTGTTCAGCCTGCAGCTGATACGGTTGTAAATATACAGCTCGTGGATAATCTCGATCGCGCTGAGCACGGCACAGGTGCTCTTGTTCGAGAAATAGAATGCCGCGAGCCCGCCGTCGCCCTCCCAGTTCCAGATACGGCCGTTCCGCTTCTCAACCGCGGACTGTACGATCTTCCGCAGATCCGAATAAGCGGCGTGAACGATATCCTCGGGATTCCGGCGCACCAGTTCCGTATTCCCCACGAGGTCCGTGTGGAGGAAGGTAAAGATATATTCTTCGTGCTCGCGCAGCACACCCCAGTTATTTGTTCGTCTTACGAGCGGGTTTTCGCAGAACATCCGTGAATTCCGGTCGTATATGACGCCGGTTTTCTCCATCTCACGCACGGCTTCCTTCAGGTAGGGAATTCTGTACTTCCGGCCGCCGAGTCCCTTCTGGTGAATATCGATGAGCAAGGTCACGAACGGGATAATGAGCTCCCGGTCCTTCATGTCCCGCACGATCCGCGCTGCCGCGTCCTTGTTCGGGATCGACATATTGCGGGAAAAACCGGTTTGTTCGTAGAGATCGTAATTACGGATAAGTCTCCGCGACATATGGATCATGGATCGAACGTCCATCGACTCCGCGAGAGCCCGAACCAACAGATGAATGAGCCAGCCACTGACGTGCATACGGTAGGGTTCCCTTCCAATTCCCGTTATGACCAGCATATTAAGGTTGAGGCCGAGAAGCAACCGAAAAAACCGGTTTCAGCCCCCGAGGGGCCGAAACCGGGGAATTTGCCTCCGCTCCCCTTTGATATTACCATTCGTAGATAACGATCGAGAGGTCAGAGGTCCATGAAAAATATCGTAACAGCGGGCGACAGGGTGTACCTCAAGTTCTTCAACATGGATTTCTTCAGGGAGCGGGCACAGGCGGCCGGCGCAGAGCTGCACATGGTGCTGGGGCTTGACGACGGAGAATTCAGAAACGCGATCCGGGACGCGGACGGGCTCATACTGATAGACCGGCCCCTCACAAAAGAACACATAGCGATCATGGAGCGGTGTAAAATCGTCCTGGCGCTCGAGGTGGGCTATGACTTCATCGATGTGGATGCTGCCACCCGCCGTAAAATCCCGGTTTCGAACGTGCCTGCCTACTGTACCCACCAGGTCGCTTTTCACGCGCTCACCCTTATCCTGTCGGTCGGGAGGAGGCTGAAACAGCTCATCGCCGAAACCTCGAAGGGGGGGTGGGACTACAAGGCCGGAGCGCCCGTTTTCGAGCTCCAGGGAATGAAACTGGGCATCGTGGGCCTGGGCAGGATCGGAAGATCGCTCGCCGCAAAGGCCGGCGCGCTCGGCCTCAGAGTCGCGGCCTATGATCCCTACCTGGCCGACGATCTGTTCAAGCTTCTGAACGTGGAGAGGTTCTACGACCTCGAGGACCTTCTCGGCGCATCCGATTTCGTTTCCCTCCACGTGCCGCTGAACGGGGAAACCCTGCATATGATCGGAGAGCGGGAACTGCGGCGGATGAAGAGCGCGGGCATCCTGATTAACACGTGCAGGGGCAAAGTTATAGACGAGAAATCGCTTTACAAGGCCCTCCAAAATCGTATAATTGCAGGAGCCGGTCTCGATGTTCTCGAAAAGGAGCCGCCGGACGGGAATAACCCGCTTCTGGGGCTTAATAACGTCATTGTGACTCCCCATGCGGCGTGGTATTCGGAGAACAGCATGGAGCGGCTCAGGGAACAGGGCATGGACGAGGTAATCAGGGCTTTGGAGGGAAAAAGGCCGAAAAACCTGGTCAATCCCGAAGTACTGTACTAATTATCCACACCCCTCCGCTCCCCGATGCCGATAAGGTTATACGTAGGTTTATAGAGCGTGGGCCGCATCGCAGGCTACCCGATATCGGGTCGTCCGCGTATCCCATAAAAAAGGAGTGGTCATGCAAACCTATCAGTTAACGGCTCTCATCTTCCTCGTTCTCTACTACGCATTCGTTATCGGTCTGAGCCTCTACAGGAAGATGGTGAAATCAGAGATGGATTACTTCCTGGCGAACCGTAAATTCCCCGCTTGGATACTCGCCGTTTCCTACGCGGCCTCCTGGTTCGGAGGCAGCTCGGCAATCATATCCGCGGACAAGGCCTTTGCGGGAGGATGGAGCTCCTACTTTGTCATGGGGGGACCTACTATATGTTCCGGAATCGTGCTCCTCTTCCTTGCAAAGCGGATCAGGATGTTCGGACCGATCTCTCAGCCCGAGATGACCGAAGCCCGGTACAACAGAACCGCCCGCATCATCCAGTCCGTTATTATTTTCTGGTACATGATAACATGGGCCGCGTCGCAGATGATCGGTGCCGCGGGATTCGTATCCGGATTCTTCGGTATGACCTATACCGCGGCCCTCTTCGTCGTGGTCGTCGTCGTGTGGTTCTACTGCATGTTCGGTGGATTCAAGAGCGTCGTAACCACCGACCTGGGCCAGTTCATCTGGATCGTGGTCGCCCTTGTCATCGTGCTCATCACGGCGTTCACGAAATCGGGCGGCTTTAAAAACGTGTCAGCTGCGGTCCAGCAGAGGGGTACGGCCGACTTCTACAACATATTCGGAAACGGCAAGTTCAGCCTCTTCTACATCATCTCATTCACCTTTGCCTGGGTGATCTCGGCGGAAATCTGGCAGAGGTTCTCGGCGACGAAATCGGTAAAGGACGCGAAAAAGATGTCGAGGGGCGCGCTGTACATAAACATCCCCCTCTACTTCTTCGCCGTCGTCATCGGCATGCTGGCCGTGGCCCTGTTCCCCGAGAAACCTGAAGGCCACATAATGGCCGCGATCATCAAACAGTACGTACCGCCCGCGCTCGCGGGTATCAGCTTCGCCGGACTCCTCGCCGCGGTCATGTCCACCATGGACACCGCGCTCAATACCGGAGCCCTTATTCTGACCGAGGATATCTACCACACCATTTTCAAGAAAGACGCGAACGACAAGCAGCTCGTCATGTTCGGCAGGATAGCCGTTTCAATCATGGCCGTGTGCGGGATATTCATCTCCCTCGCCATCAAGGACATGCTGTGGGTTCTCTGGATGGCAAGCGATATCCTTGCAGCAGGCGTTTTCTGGCCCCTGTTTCTGGGCATACATTCCAAGTGGGGAACGACCAAGGGAGCGGTCGCGAGCATGATCGCGGGCGGACTCTTCACGCTCTGGCACTACCTCATCGACCTCGGCGTTGCACTCCCCTACCTGATGCCGAACTGGCCCGGAAGATCATGGCCCTTCTCCGTTTTCTGGAGTATCGTTCTCGGGTTCGTGGTCTACGCGGTGGTAAGCCTTGCCACCCAGTCTCCGGAAGAGAAGATGAAGGCGGAGACGTTCCTGAACCGCTTCAACGAGAGCAAAACGGCGTAAGATAATACGCGCATTCTCCGGCCGCGCCGGATAATGGTAAAAATTAAAAGCACCCTCCCGTGAGGGTGCTTTTTTACTGCATGTGCGCCCTGCCGGGCGCACCCGGCCTCATGAATTATCTTACATTTCCGGTACCGGTGTAAAAGACATCAGGATTGACTGAACTTTGCTTTTCATCTATATTTGAGAATCTCTGCCCAGAGAGCAAGGAGAAAATATTTATGTCGTTGTTGGACGAAATTTACGAGGCTGTCGTAAACAGGGACCGTGACCGTGTCATCGAGCTCGCAAAAGAGGTGGTTTCACGGTCCATAGACCCGACTGAGGCGATCGAAAAGGGATTCAAGCGTGGAATGGAGAAGATCGGGGACATGTTCGCGGAGCTGGAAATATTCATACCGGACATGATCACGGCCGCCGACATAATGAACGAGGGCCTCGATATACTGCAGCCCGTTTTAACGAGCCGCGGAGTGAAGGCACAGGGAAAAATCCTGCTCGGTACGATACAGGGTGATGTACACGAAATCGGGAAGAACATCGTGAAGATTCTGCTCGAAGGGGCCGGTTTCGAGGTCGTCGACCTTGGAAGGGACGTCAACGTGCTCACCTTCATAGACCGGTACCGGGAGATCGAGCCCGACATCATCGGAATATCAGCGCTCATGACCAATACGATGATCAACATACCGCGCGTCATAGAGGACCTGAAAAAGCTCGGAGTGCGGGACAAGGTAAAGATAATGGTCGGCGGAGCACCCGTCCTCCCGGACTGGGCCGAGAGTATCGGGGCCGACGGCTATGGGGAATCAGCGAAGGACGCCGTTAAACTTGCGCAGGAATGGATGAGCTGACGAGGAGACCGGCACTATGGATTACTGGAACTTTATTCGCCGTACAGAGGAAGGCGAAATCGTCGACGAGAAAGACTTCGACAGGAAGGTGAGCGAAGTTTCCGCCGACGTAGTCAGAAAGTACGATATCAGGTACACGCCCGGGGAGCCCGTTCCTTCGGACGATGCGCTCGCAGACAGGCTCTTTAAAGCGGCGCTCGAGCTTTTCGAGAGGGTCGGCATCTTTATCATCGATACGAGAAAGGTCGTGACCTTCAGCAGGGATGAGATCACGGCCGAGCTCGCGGCCGCCCCGGAGCAGGTGGTATACGGCACGGGCAACGAAATGGTCGTGGTACCCCATCGCACGGTTGAGGATGAACGGGACCCCGTGGCGTTCTTTTCAGCGGTCGGTACGCCCGTCGAGGAGGAAAATTTCGTTAAAATCGCGCAGAGCTACGCGCAGGAGCCGCTGGCGGACACCTTCTCCGGACCCCTCATCACCACGTACAGGGGGATGCCCATCGCCTCGGGATCACCCGTTGAGGTCGAGGCCGGAATATGGAACGTAGTCAAACTTCGGGAGGCGGCCCGCTTCGCGGGAAGGCCGAACATTCCCATACACAACTTCATGTCGGTTGCCGAGCGCACGGACGCCACAATCGCGGCCGCGCGTCCCGAGTTCGGCGTGCAGGAGAACGACGGGCTCTTCACCGCCGCAATAGCCGAGATGAAAATCGATTTCGAGCGGCTTAAGCGCATAGCGTTTCAGATCCACACACCCTACGTTATCGGCGGCCTGTACGGCCCCCTCATGGGAGGCTATGCCGGAGGCCCGGAGGGAACCGCAGTCATTCTCGTGGCCCATCACCTTCTCGGGCTCTTCGCTTTCAAGGCGCAGCGTCACAACGGCTTTCCCATCAACATACACCAGACATGCAACACCACGCGCGAGATGCTCTGGCTCGTGAGCGTTTCCGGCCAGGCCATTGCGAGAAACTCGAAGCTCGTCACCGTGGCAAACGCGTTCATGGCATCGGGCCCCTGCACGGAGATGATAACCTGCGAGCTTGCAGCGCATTCGGTCGCTGCGACCGTCTCAGGCTGGCACCTCAATCCATGCGCGGTAGCCAGAAACCGTCACCCGAACCACTGCTCCGGCATGGAGCCCAGGATTCACGCCGAAGTCGGCCGTACGGCCGCCCGCGGGGGACTGACGAGGAAGGACGCTTCGAAGATCGTTCTCCGGCTGCTCGACCTGTATGAAAAGAACATAAAGGACGCGCCAATCGGAAAAACCTTCAGCGAATGCTACGACGTGACGACGGTCAGACCCACGGACGAGTACCTGTCTCTCTGGGAGGAAACGAAGAAAAAGCTCGTTCCCCTCGGGCTCGACTTTAAGCATCTCGACCGGTAATTGAAGGTTCACTGAAAACAGACACCATACAACACGGAAAAATACCATGGATACGCGTCGCATCATGAACAAGGGATTGGCAGGCATTAAAACCTATGAGGGTGGGAAGCACAAGGAAGAGGCGAAGGAAAAATACGCGGTACGGGAACCCGTAAAGATGAGCTCCAACGAGAATGCCATCGGTGTTTCTCCAAAGGCGCTCGATCGCGCGAAGCTCGTGCTTCCGGAGTCGAACATTTACCCCGACGGCTCGAACAGAAACGTACGGGAGATCCTCGCCGCACGGTTGAATGTCGATCCCGGCCAGGTCATCGTGGGAAACGGCGGAGATGAGATCATCTACTACATCGCCATGAGCATACTCAATGACGACGACGAGGTCGTTATCCCCGAAATCACCTTTCCCATCTATGAAATCGCGTGCCGGCTCATGCGCGCGCGCATCGTATACAGTCCCATGAACGGCCTGTTCATAGACACTGACGCCATACTGGAAAAGATCACGGAGAGGACCAAGCTCGTTACCCTCTGCAATCCCAACAACCCGACCGGCCACGCGCTCGGCAGTAAAGAGGTGTTCAAGCTCATAGACTCCATACCGGAAAACATCATCCTCCTCATCGACGAGGCCTACATGGACTTCGCGGATCCCGAAACCTTCCCGGATTCGCTTTCGAGGTTCAGAGACGGAAAACGCACTCTTTTCATAGTGCGGACCCTCTCAAAGGCCTACGGCCTCGCGGGCTTCAGGGTCGGCTACGGTATCGGGGACGAAGCCATCGTCGAGCTCATGAACAGGATAAAACTGCCCTTCAATATAAGCGTCGTGTCGCAGCACGCGGCGGTCGCGGCGCTCGGGGATACGGAATTCCTCCAGGAGACGATCAGGTCCGCGAACAGGGGGAAAAACGACATCTGCCGGTTTTTAAAGGCGAACGGCCTTGACTACATCGAATCGAGCACGAACTTCATCCTCATCGACACGGGAAGGGAGAGCGACCTCGTCACCGAGGAACTGATGAAACGGGGTGTCATCGTGCGTTCCGCGAAGGCCTACGGCCTGCCC
>Ga0272442_10010163_pt1 | contig 11631 bp, 9 predicted proteins | sample SSMForm2O_FD_200262 | JGI IMG/M metagenome (GOLD analysis project Ga0272442, IMG submission 200262) | Marine sediment archaeal communities from Little Sippewissett salt marsh, Falmouth, MA, United States - SSM-Form-2O | ecosystem: Environmental > Aquatic > Marine > Wetlands > Sediment ...
TAACCCCTCCGGCCTTACTCAGCTGATAACATGAAACAGGAACTCATTTCTCTCTCAAACATTAACAAAACTGGTGGGTGATATCCCGCCTCGGGCGGGACTTTGTAACGCCTCCGGCCTTACTCAGCTGATAACATGAAACAGGAACTCATTTCTCTCTCAAACATTAACAAAACTGGTGGGTGATACAGGATTCGAACCTGTGACCTCCGGCATGTGAGGCCGGCACTCTAACCAACTGAGCTAATCACCCACGCAATTCATATAAGCGAAATGTAAAAATTTACATACGCGATGGCTTGAAGGGTATTCAAGGGAATTTTTAGGGAATTTCGTGAAGAGAAGATCCTTGACCGCTTCCCACAGGAAAGATAGGCAATAAATTTACAATGAAAAAACTTTTCATACGATTATTCCTCTCCATGATCGCCGCCCTGATCGTTTCCCCTGCTCCCGCCGAGGAGATTTTTTTCGTTCCCCACTTTCACTGGGATCTGGCATGGCTCAAAACCGAGCCGGAATATGCCTTCGAGGGGGCGAAAATCCTCAAAACCTATATCGACGAGGCTGAGGAAGATCCCCGCTTCCGGTTCGTGGTGGACCAGGCCCCCCTGCTCGAGGCCCTTTGTCATTATTACCCGGATTACGAATCGCGCCTCCAATCCCTTTTGGATACGAACCATCTGGAAATTCCCGGGGCCTTTTTCGTGCAACCGGATGAACATTTGGCCTCCGGAGAATCCCTTTGCCGCCAACTCATCCTGGGACAGGAATACCTGGAAGGAAAATGGGGCCGCCGCTCTCACGGCTGCTGGAACATCGACTCGTTCGGCCATACCCTCCAGCTGCCCCAGATCTGCCTCGAGGGCGATGTCCGGTTTTTTGCCATGTCCCGCCAGGGCGACCGGGCGCCCTCTCACGAGAGGACGGAATTCGAGTGGGAGGGCCCTGATGGATCGCGACTCCTCACCCATTACATGCGGGGACACAATCCGGATTTCGACGGATATATCCTCGCGGAGGATGTGGGGAATGTTCCGCAGGATAACCCGGATATCCAGGATGTCCTGGATACCCTCCGGAATTACGATGCTGCCGGTTTTCTCCTGGCGCCCAACGGCCATGACTTCCGTGCCGCCGCGGAATTTGTTCCCGAGGCGGTGGGATACTGGAACTCCACGCATTCCGACAAGGCCAGCATTTCCACGCCTTCGGAATTTTTCCAGGCGGTCCGCGATTCCCATCTGCCGCTCGAGATCCTTTCGAACGTGGAATTCACGCGCCGTTTCGCCGGATCTTACAGCTCCCACATACACCTGAAGCAGAAAAACGCCGAGCTGGAAAACCTTCTTCTCAGTGCGGAAAAATGGGCTGCCGCGGCTTCGGTTTATGGATTTTCTTATCCCTCGGAAACGTTCGAACATGGCACGCTCAATCTCGCCCTGAACCAGGATCACGACTATATCACGGGATGCTCGGTTGATGCCGCCTATGACATCCCTCAGAAGCGATACCAGGAAACGGAATCGATGCTCCGGGACGCCCTGACCAGCTCGACCGCGTTCATCGCCGGAAAGGTAAATACCAGGGACGCCCCCTCGAGCGCCACCCGTGCCTTTGTCGTTTTCAATCCCCTGTGCAGGGAACGGGAGGATATTGTAACCCTGACCCTTTCCTTTTCCCAGCCCCCTCCGGACGAATTTCAAATCACGGATCCTGGAGGAAAGGAGATTCCCTGCCAGATTCTCTCGAGCTCGGGCGATTCACTGGAACTGGCGTTCCCGGGAAAAATCCCCTCCCTGGGATACCAGACCTTCTTTTTCATCCCCGGAAGAAAACCTTCTCTTTCCCCTCAGGAAAAAGCGATTCAAGTGACAACGGAGACCCTGGTTGTCACGGATCAATTGATCCTCCGGGCCGATCATAAGGGACACCTCCCGAGCCTGAAGGACCTCGAGGCAGGAGGGCGCGAGGTTTTTCGAACAATGAACCTCGATCTGGAACACGAGGCATGGGTGTTTCCCCATCGCCACTATGAAGGCCGGGACGATATGAGGCGGGTGAGGTTGTCCCACCTCCCGGTATCCCTGAATACCTCCAGAACCCTGGTGAGCATTGTCCTCCCCCAGAATCAACGCATTTACATTGCGGGCATTACCCTGGAAAGCGCCTCCGGACAGACGAAGCTGGATTTAACCCCCTATTTTAACACGGACGGGGTTTCCTTCGATTCCTACCGTTTGGACGGCGATCTCGACGGGAAATACGGGTGTTACCCCGGGGAGTTGTTCCCCCCCTCTCCCTTTTCATGCCATTGTTCCTGTGGAATCGAATGGATCCACGGTTCCACCGTTAACGGCGCCGAACAATTCATCAGGTGCTCGAACCAGGTGGTATCCGTACCCGAAGGGAAATATACCCGACTCCATCTCCTCTGTATGTCCGTGAACTGTGCCACCACACCAGGAACCCTCATATTCCGTTATTCGAGCGATTATGAGGAACAGACCCGGACCCGCGTGACCGACTGGGCCCAACCGATCCCGGGATACAACCCAAACCTCGCAGCGAACGAGATCTCCTGGGAGGATGAGAAAGACGGAGACGCCTACTGGTATGGAAGCGGGGGGGCCTCCGGATCCACACGGAACCACGACTGTATCACGACCCGCATCGAGGGTCCCGTGATGACAAGGCTGGTTACGGAGGGTCTTTTTGTCGAGGATTCCCCACTCAGAAGGGAAGTGCGGATTTACAAGAGTATGAAGAGGATCGACTTTCGTACAAGCCTGGATTGGAAAGGGCTTCATAAAAATGTGTACCTGAATTTCCCCATGGCCCCCTCCACGGGCAAGAGAACCGAGGGAGTTCCCTATGGATTCGTGGAAAGGCCGGACGGGCGATACCCGGTTCAGAAATGGTCCGACTGGGGCGGGATAAACGGGGGCGCCGCGGTTCTCAACCTCGGGCTCACGGATCATTTCTCCGAGCCGGGCAACCTCAAGCTCACCCTGCTTCGAAGCATGGACGTTGCAACGTTCCGTCATTACGGACATCCCTCCCAGCTGATGAAGGGGCAGTGGAAGCATCATTACGATTACGCCCTGTATGCTCACGGGGGCGACTGGGTCATGGGCGAGGTTCCGTTCCAGGCATGGGCCTTCACCAATCCCCTGCTGTCGGTTGAGACCTCGCTTGATGAAGGATCCCTTCCCCTGAACAGGAGTTACGCCCGCCTTGGGGATGGCGATCAATGCATCGTAACGGTGATGCGGAGGTGTGGAGACTCGATGGAGATGCGTCTTTATGAACCCCACGGCCGGCCGGAGGATATTTCCCTGGACATTTTTCTCCCGGGCGCCGGGCAGGTTGATCGGACGAACCTTCTGGAGGATTTAGAGACCCTCGAGGGCCATGCCCCCCACGTGGACCTTTCCCTAGTCCCTTCCGATATCGCCACCCTCCGGATCGGTTTGGGGAACCGGGTTTCAACCGGGTGGTATTATTATTAGAGCCCCCGGAGTGAAAAAGTGTTATAAAAGTAATCCCGAAAGCTTGAAAAACACTTGAAACCCGGAAAACGGGGGTGGTAGGGAAAGGAATTGTAAATAAGGACAGGAAGTTAAAAATCGAACAGAGCCTTTGTGGTGGGTATAGCTCAGTTGGTTAGAGCGCCAGATTGTGGATCTGGAAGTCGGGGGTTCAAATCCCCTTACCCACCCCATTTCATTTTTGCGCGCCTGTAGCTCAGTGGATAGAGCACCAGCCTCCGGAGCTGGGTGTCGGACGTTCGAATCGTCTCAGGCGCGCCATTTTATTATTTAGTATCGGGAACGCTGAGTCACGTAAAAGCGTGACGAAGTTCCGCTGAAAGCGGAATCTCAGGCCTGTCGCGTCGTAGTTACGCCAAAGGTGTAACGAAGACGGACGCCCCATTTCTTTAAAAGACCCATTTTTGTTTTATTTTTTGCAATCGTAAACATTATTTGACACGGCTTGATTCTGAATATTAAGATCTTTAAAGTTTTCTTTAGAAAAATACGCTTCATCAGATGATTCTTGTTGAGCACTAGAGAAAAAGCTATGAATGAGAGCGACCGTGACATTTTGAATAGATTGAAAAATCTTTTGCACAAGAGGGTAAGACTGCATCAGGTGATTCTTTTCGGTTCAAGGGCAAGGGGTGATGCCGGGCCAGACTCCGACATTGATGTGATGGTTGTATTGGACGAACCAAGAACTCGTGAAGTTCGAGATTTGATATCCAAATGCGCATGGGAAGCCGGGTTTGACGCCGGGGTGGTGATCGTGCCCATTGTGGTATCGCGTGAAAATTGGGAAAACGGGCCGGAAAGGGCTTCTCTCCTCGCAAAGGTGGTTGGTGAAGAAGGTGTGCCGATCTAATGCAGGATAAAGAGATTCTTATAAAAAAGGATTTGAAGGTGAAAAAATGAAATCTACAGATATTGCGGAATTGTCCAAACTCAGCATTCCGGAAAAGATCCTTCTGGTTGAAGATATCTGGGATTCGATTGTCAAAGAAGAATCAGAGATTCCTGTTCCTGAATCCCATAAAACGGAATTGGACAGAAGGTATTCCGCCCCCGGTAAATTGCTGACCATTGAAGAACTGAAGGCAAGAATTGAGAAGCGGAAATGAGTTTCTCTATTCATTTTCTTCCTGCCGTCGAGGAAGATGCGATTAATGGATATGCATGGTATGAGGGTAGGGCAAAGGAATTGGGAGAAGAGTTCCTCCGTGTTTTTTAAGCAACCGCAATAAACATTTCCCGAAATCCCCATATATATCAAACAGTTTATAAAGACTTCAGAAGGGCGTTATTGCGCCGTTTTCCATATGCTCTTTATTTCCTTGTAAGGGAAGAAGTGATAATCATTTATGGACTTTTTCATTGTGCCAGAGATCCAAAATTCCATGAAACAGAATTGAAAAAACGCAAGGAAGAAAACATTTAGAAACTGCCAGCCGAATATGATATTTCCTCATTATCGTACATATTTTCTTAAAACAACAGCCTGGGAAGTATCAGAATTGACACCCAAACCGCAACACAGTGACCTATCGCTGCACTCTCATAACCACTATTATGATACGCCCATCCAGGGACACACGATCCGATGAAGTTCAAGAAATATACTTCATGGAATCCATTGTAAACGCTGGGATCATTTCACTTCACTACGACGTTTTTCTGGATGAGCTGGTGGGCGTCGATCTGGATGGTGTCGGTTGCCTGGCGACCGTCCTCGAGACGGGTCGTTACCCGATACGAACCCGGATAAAGCCCCCGCTGAATCCATAAACCCTGGGAGTCGGTGGGGCCCTCCCGTACCTTTTCGATGGAGTTGGCCTCGATGGGTTCGATCCGGCACGGGGCATTGGGAACCGGATGCCCGTCCCCATCCAGAACGGTCCATCGCAAGGCCCCGGCCTCGTACATCACGTCCTCGAGCTCCACGGTCTCGCCCTCCTTGATTTCCACGATGTGTTCATGAACGGAAAACCCGAAGGAGCTCACCTGGACCCGGTAGGTTCCGGCGGGGATGTTCGGGATGGTGATAACGCCGTCCGGTCCGCGATCTTTCCCGTGATCGAACCGAACGCCTTGGGCCGTGGTCAGGTAACACCATGCCTCGGGCACGGGTTGTGCGTTGGTGAGATTCAGGGCCACGGAAACCAGGGTTCCCCCCTTGCCTTTTTCCAGACGCAATAAAACAGGTGCGGAATCGGCGTTGTCCGGGACAATAACATTTTCCACAAGAACAAGTCCGAAGCCAGTTTTGGTGGCTGATACGGCGTAAGAGCTGGAGAGCAGGTCGGCGATCACGAACGCGCCGTCCTTATCGGACTCGTCGGACCATGTTTTGGGGGTATAGCCGTCCTCTGCATCCGCAACCTGCATCAGCCTTGCGGAAACCCGGGCACCCTTTACAGGTTCGTTATTTTCGTTGACCACTTTTCCCACAATGCGTCCGGAGGGAAGTTCGAAGGTTTTTTCCGTGACCTTATCAGGGGAGATTTCCACGTGTTCCTGTACGGACCTGGTATATCCGCCCATGTAAAAAGTGATCTTCCATGTTCCGGGTACGAGTCCGGTTATTTCGAACGCGCCTTTGGAATCGGTTTTTGTGCTCCTGCCTGTTCCTATATGGGTCTGGCGGATGTGGACGTTGGCAATCTGGGGTTTTCCATTTTTCAAAACCACGCCTTTCAAAGCGCCGGTTCCGACCCTCAGGATATACTCGTTGGCTTCATCCTCCATGACTTCGGCAAACTCGCTGATATTGTATTCCACCGCCCGGATGGAATACCGTCCGCTCTGGACGCCCTTGAATTCAAAACGCCCCTGGTCGTCCGTTGTCGTTGTATGTTTTTTACCGAGGAGGCCACTGAATCCCTGGAGGGTGATGGTTTTACCCTGCAGCAAGATTTCATCCGGCATCTGAACGAGTTTTCCCCGAATGATCCCGCCTCCCGTCATTTCCACATCGCCCATGTCCGTCATGTCGCCGTGTTTGATCGGGGCGTTTTTCAGACTGGGCTTGAGGGGTTGCGGGGGAATAAAATGTATGGAGCAGGTTCCCGCGGGAAGTTCTTCGAAATTGAATAAGCCATCTTCCCGGGTGGTCAAACTGTCTGCCGGGATTTTCTGGGAGATTTCCCATTCATTACTGGTGTCGTACACATAGACGTCAACGCCCTCGAGGGGGATTTGGGTCAACTTATTGACCACGCGCCCCTTTACGCCCCCTCCGGGTCCCAGTTCATATGTTCTTTCAATGGTATCCTCATTTTCGGGAAGTTTGATATATCCGGTATCCAGGGACCGGTATCCCTCGGATTCGATTTTCAGTCGATAGCTCATTTTGGGATTGAGTTTTTTGATAACGAACCGACCGGGCGTTTCCGGGTCTTTTTCCGGTTTGACGCCGTTACCGGAGACCTTGAATTTTTCGATGGGATCCCCGGTTTTCCAATCCTTGACATTTCCGATCAGGGTGATTTTATTCCCGGCGCCCATGACAAAATCCGCGTCCTCGCGTCCCACCTCGACATCCTGGTGATATTCCCCTCCATAATCGGCATAGTGGAGGTTGACGTTATGGGGTGCGTCGTACAGCCCCTCGATCCTGTAATGCCCGTCCTCATCGGTTCTTGCATTGCCGTTGCTGTTCGTGCCGCCGGACGAGGTATAGACATGGATCTGGACATTTTCGAGGGGATTTCCATCGGGATCGGTGATGGTTCCGGCAAGGAACGAGGGTTTGGTGAGTTCAAGGATCACATCGTTTTTTTCCTCGCCGGGATTGACGTTGATTTTTTCCTGTTTGCTTTTCGCGTAATTCTCCTTTTCCGCGTTGAGAACGATCTGGCCGGAGGGGAGGTTTACCGCCTTGAATCGCCCGCTTGAATCCGAAAAAACGTCAAGATTCTGGAGATTCTCATAAGAGGTCATGGTCCCGTATGAAAGCACAATCCGCAGCCTGATCCTGGCGCCATCCACGGGGTTATTCTCCTCATCCTGGACCATTCCTGAAATGCCGGCCCCCGGTTTCATCACGATAATAACATCTTCGATGGATTGATTCTGGACGTTTATGAGATCGGAAAACGCCATGGGGAAACCCGCGACCCCGGCCTTCACGAAACACCTGGTAAAGGGTGTCACAACCAGTTTGAACCCCCCTGACCGATCCACCGGATGAGCCTTGTTTTTCCCCTGCCAATCATGCAACTGGTAAAGATAGACCTGGGCGTCCGTGACGGGCACTCCCTGGTCTGTTTCCACCCGTCCCGAGATGAATACCCCGGGAATCATCTGGAGTTCTTTGGTCAGTTCCAACCACTTTGGATCGAGGGCAACCCTGATGTAAGGACTATATTTATTTTCACGCTCGAGGATGTAATTTTCCTTTTCCGCTGCAATGTTCGCGTGGGATCCGGAGAGTCCCTCGAGCATGTAAAATCCGTCCGGGCCGGTGATATCTTCAACCGTTTTCGTGTCTCCCCAAGAGTTTTGTGTAGAATGGACCCTGACGCCCTCAAGGGGCTCGTTCGTTTCTATATCCGTGACGCTGCCTTTTACCGAATGCCCCTCATAGAGGTAAAGATTCACCCCCTGTTTCTTATCGTTTTCCTTCAGTTCCAGTCGATTATTGGGAATCTCTCCAGTAGCGAGCATGAAAAGGCCCTCTTTATTGGCCCTCACCACATAATTTCCCGCTGCAAGCCCGTCAAAGGAGAAGAAACCGGTCGGATCGGTCTGGGCTTTATTTTCCTGGTGACTCATAAACATCATCCGGCGATTGCCGGCGTATATCAGGCGAACCGTGGCGCTTGTGACGGGTTCGCCCGACTGTTTATGGAACACCCTTCCGGAGAGGGACGCGGCTGCTGGAACCAGTTTCAGGATAACATCCTCCGACGGGGCAGTGACTTCCAGGCTCTCGGGAGCGTAAGAGGGCAGGGCCGCGCCGATCATGATCTTTCCCGGGGGAATGTTTTGAATTGCGAATCGCCCCCTGCTGTCTGAAACGGTTTTTTCAATGGAGAAATTATTCTGATTTTCAAATTTCATAAGGGCGGATGTCACGGAAGCGCCCTTCAGGGGATTGTCCTCTTCATCCACAACCTGTCCTTTCAGGTATGAGGCCGGGGGAAGGGTAAAGTTAATAACGAGCCTGTGTTTTCCCCCGGATGAGGGATCGGCCCTCCTGGTTGTGGAGCTTCCCGCAACAGAGATCAGTGAGGCATAACCCGGACAGGAGGCCTTGACAAACACGACCGGATAGTTGGGAATGCCGATGGAATAATTGCCGTTTTGATCGGCCGTCGTACTGGAAACGGGAGTATGGTCAAATGGATTCATCCCTGATTTCATCCTTGTGATGCTTATTTCTGCCTTTGCCGCCGGTGAGCCGTCCGAGAGCGTAACCTTGCCGGAGATCGTGAGTTCGGAGTCCTTGTCCTGGGTTTTTTCGGTTGTGGCGGGCTCTTTTTTTTCGGTTTTCGGAGCAATTGGCTGTGGTCGAGTTGTGGATTTTTCGTCTTTTACAGGGTGTTCCCTAACCTGCACGACTTGCGGTTTTTCCTCGGGTTTCGGTGTTTGTCGCCCCGCCTTTATGATGATAACTCCAATAACGACAGCGATCGCTATCAGAAAAATCCCATAAAAAAGGCTCTTTCGGTTATTCATTTTACCCATCCTCCGTACGCAAAATCATACCCCTTATTATAATAGACATACGAAAATGAAAATTGTCCCGAAAAAGTGTGATTTTTTTTGTAACACGGGGAAAAACAGCGACGGGGCAGTGGGTATTCATTTCGGTTGCTTCAATGATCCGGTGGGGGAGGAATGGCATAAAAGATGAAGACTGAGACTCAACGCCTTTTATAACATCCTTGTCTCGGTAGAGCTGGAGGGAATCGATCCACTATTTCCCCCCCGGTAATCCTTGTACCAGTAACTTACAGAAATTTATAAAACCAACAATTACTGATAATATCGCTGGGATTGTGGCAAGGGCAGCCTTTTGAAGTATTGCGGTAGGAAAAGGCCATATAGGATATTTTTTCTGCAAAAGATCCTTTTCCTCCGCAAGATCTTTTAATTGCTTCAAGTAGTTGGTCACTTGAATACCTGAGGTGGATTCCAGCTTCTTGTAGATTTCCGCTTCCTGTCGTGAAATTTTTAATACCAAATCGTTACGTTGAGTTCTCATGCGCATTGGAAGACCTGTTATCGCTATTGGAAGAATAAGGAAAAATGGTTCATCTCCCATTTTGGTGCTTGAATATAATGAGCATACTGCGTTAGACCATTGAAATAACTGTAATTGACGTATGTTTCAAGGAAGGGATTGATCCCGTCATGACGGGATTGAATTTTCCCCTTCCCCTATTCAAAACAGGTTTCCTTTTCATCGAAACAATTCTCCTGGAAACATTCGCACCCTCTCTTTTGGCATTGATTTTAAATAATACAGTTTTCACAGGGGGGAATAGAGGGGGAGTGTGAGGGGGAGAGTTGGGGCCTGATCGTCTCCCCCTCAAGAACATAGCACCAAAACGGGAGAAGAACCCGTTTTATTTCCTCTTTTTCCGTGCCTTCCGCCTGCCTCGCCGTAGTAATCCCGTGTAACGCGGGATACGAAGTCCCGCCTCTGGCGGGATTTCCGTGGTTTGTATTCTCCTTTTATCCCTGCGTCTCATGTCGTATCTCATGGCCGCCCGACAAATAGAGGAAATCCTTTGAAGATAAATGTCATTCAGGGTAGAGTCCGACCTCTTACATACAGAATCTTGTATTGACAGATCACCTCATGGTTTTGAATGATTAATATTAAAGACAGCTTATGGTTGTATCTCTCGATCATATAAGGAGAAAATATAATGTTTTCAAGAATCGTTTCCAATCCCGGGATCCTTGGCGGAAAGCCATGTATAAAAGGCACCCGCATCAGTGTGGAATTTATCCTGGAACTGTTTGCTTCCGGAGCCTCACAGGATGATATAATAAAGGCTTATCCTCATTTGACGCCTGAAGATATCGAAGAATCAATGCGTTATGCGGCGCGATTCCTGAAAAATGAAGTGATTGTTTCCACTGAGGTGGGTTCATGAATCTTCGTCAAAGCCAGTTTCTGGCCGATGAAAATATCCCTATTGAAGTCGTGAAACACTTGCGCAGTAAGGGCTTTAATGTGAATTCTGTGAAGGAAACCGATCTGATTGGCTCAGATGATCTTTCTATTATCCGCAAAGCCTTTAACGAGAAACGTGTAATTATTACTCATGATAGCGATTTCGGAACTTTGGCACTATTGGCAGGTGAACCCGTTGATGGTATTATCTATTTACGCCCGGGACATATCAATCCGATGTTTACCATTGATACTCTGAATGTACTGTTCGATAGGAAAATCGATATAGAACCGCCATTTATAATAGTTGCTGAAAGGATGGGGAAAAATGTGAGGATACGGATTCGTAATGTTAAAGAACAATAATCCTTGTTTACCCATCGAAAGCGGTACGGGGCTCATCCGGATCTTTCCGGCGACATTCAATTCAAGCGGGATAAAAGGTTACATCCCAAGGTGTATTATCCCGGGGCAATGGAAGAACGCAGGAAAAAAGAGGATCTGTTTTACGTGTTCAGGGAACCGGTCAGTCGGGAATGTCCCCACGACGTTATCGGAGCCATGTTTTCAGAAAAAAGGGCGATAAACATGGCGGACCGATATGCAAAGAACTACGGCAGGCGGGCAGTTGTGGGACTTCTCCTGGCCGATGTTGGCTGGCATTGAAAAAAGGAATTGTCAAAAGTGTGGTATTTCGACAGGGTCTGACCCCCTCTACATTTGATTTACGAACAAGGATCAACGATGTACGATTTTTGAAGTATTTTTAAGATCGATGCGTTTGGGTACTTCGATGACTTCTCTTCCGATGTAATGTCGAGCTAAATAGAGAGGCTGACCCGAATGGCACTAACTTAAGGGATCTATGATCCAGATTCTTAAACATTCGTCCGCGACGAAAGGAGCGGACGATGCAACCGTGACTTGTATGAACCAATGCGATGATTTTCTGATGATTTTTCG